>Ga0169931_10005995_pt1 | contig 18415 bp, 14 predicted proteins | sample Kivu_15m_20L_FD_129675 | JGI IMG/M metagenome (GOLD analysis project Ga0169931, IMG submission 129675) | Freshwater microbial communities from Lake Kivu, Western Province, Rwanda to study Microbial Dark Matter (Phase II) - Kivu_15m_20L... | ecosystem: Environmental > Aquatic > Freshwater > Lake... | reverse complement strand
TGAAGCGCGATTATGCCCGCGTGAACCCAAGGCCAGACGCCATCTCGGTCCTTCAGCAGCTGCCCGCCTGGTTCGAGGATTACAACAACATCCACCCGCATTCAGGCTTGCGCATGCGCTCGCAACGTGAGTTCATAGCAAGCCAATTATCCAACCAAGCCGAGTGTCCGGTTTAATGGGGGCAAGTCCATCAAGCCAGATCTCGCCTATAACTGTGCAGATGGAACACCCTTTCTAGACTGTAAGTGCAAAGATTCTCAAAATTCCCCCCAAAAGTTGTTTCATATTTCAAAAACACACCCTCTGATTGTGTGTTACGCTGGTCTGCCGCCAGGGAACCGGAGGGGGTCCTTCGGCCTGCTGGGCGGCGAGCACAACCCACGGAGCAAACGCATGACATTCCTTCCTAGCACCCGCCTCGACCAAGCTTCCGGGGCGCAGTCCTTCAGGGATGCGGACGAGGAGATGAGGGCAGCACGTTTCAACACCCTGGAGACTCATTTGAACGGGGATAGTGGTACCTTTTGGGCCTGGATGCGCCCCGGCTCGAAGCCTTGCTTCACCCCTGAACTGCTGACGGACATCTTGGCACAGCAAGAACTATTACGCGGGGCGCTTTCGCCGTCCCGGCGCGAAAGGGGGGCTCTTGCCGCTCGCTGGTATGTGATGGGCAGCCGCATCCCGGGCATCTTCAATCTGGGGGGCGACCTTGCGCTTTTTGCGGAGAAGATCCGGGCTCAGGATGAAATGGCCCTGCGGCAATATGGGTATCTCTGTGTTGGGGCGATTTACGGCAACTCAGAGGCCTTTCAAGCCCCTGTAGTCACCATTGCGCTAGTTCAGGGCGATGCCCTGGGCGGTGGCTTTGAATGTGCTTTGGCCTTTGATGTCATCGTGGCGGAGCGGAGCGCCAAGTTTGGTCTTCCGGAAATTCTGTTCAATCTTTTCCCTGGCATGGGGGCCTACTCCTTCCTGTCGCGCCGGGTTGGCCCGGTCCAGGCCGAACGCATGATCACCTCGGGCCGGATATATTCGGCTGAAGAGTTGCACCTGATGGGCCTAGTCGATGTCCTGGCCGAGGACGGACATGGCGAAGAAGCGGTCCGTAACTATATTGACCGCAATGATCGAAAGCATAACGCGCTGCAAGCGATCTATAAAGTACGTCGCCGTTCCAATCCTGTCACTTTGACCGAGCTGCGCGACATTGTCGAAATTTGGAGTAGGACCGCGCTTGATATTTCTGAGATGGACCTGAGAAAGATGCTCCGCCTTACTGCTGCACAGGAGAAACGACTGGCTCATTCCCAATTAGCTGCCCAAGCTGCGGAGTAGGATGTTTCACTCTTCGCAAACGGCTGAGGGAGAAATTTTCAGGTGATGGCTAAGCCAGGCCGCCTTGTCCTGGCCTCGTACAGTGCAAGGCGGCTACGCTTCACCTCCTCCGAAATGAGTGCCACCAGATGCTTCCCTTCGCTTTGGATCATATGCGGGCTTACCGCCTCGGCTCTCTTACAGAAATCGCAAAGCGCTAATAATCCAAGATGGGCGCCAGCGCTGCCAAGGGCGTGGGCCTTAACTCTAAAGGTAATCGAGTCTTGTTGTTCAGCAGAATGGGCAAGGTCGGCAATAAGGTCCTCCGCATCCTGAAGAAAATCCTGAATGAGACTATCCACAAATTCAGATCCTCCGAGCGCTCGAAGGTCATCTATCGCTCTTGCATCGAGCGTTTCTCTAATGCGATATGCTTGAACCTGGTCGACCCTCGCTAATCCAACTGATTTTGTACCTAGCGAAGCGCTACTTCCGCTCGCATATCCGTCGACTGCCTCTAATAAGGATGCTGGCGTTATGGGTTTAATTAGGCATCCTTCAAACCCGGCCTCATGGCAGCGTCGTTGTGTCTCTGCTGTGGCATCCGCGGTAAAAGCAACCAATGGAATTTCTGGCCGCCCCATTGAGTGTAGTCTGTACATTTTAGCGACGTCTATACCATCGATTTTTGGCATATTTATATCCAATAAAGCCAAGTCAAATTGAAAAGCGTCTAAAGCTTCGATAGCTTCTTCACCATCTACAACCAGGGTCACATCGTGACCCACACTTTCAAGAATTCGCTGAGCCACACGACGATTTATGACGTTATCATCGGCAACCAGGATCGCTAACCTTCGTACATCAGCTGAGGCATGACCAATGGGTGGCTCAACGGAGGCAGAAAGCGCACAAACCCACCGAACAATCGAATGAAGTTCAGAGCTTGTGGCATTGGCCCTGAGGAATGCTAGTCCAGCGCCTCTCATAGCAATATCGGGAAGACCCTGAGGTAATGTGTCCAGCAGAAGAATAACGTGCCAAGTTGATTTTGGGTCGAGCGCCAGCATAGCGCTTCGCACTGTTTCGACTGACAGATCATTATCAGAAGGTGAAAGAAGGAGAATTTTCGGCTCTTTCGACCGCGATAACTGTAGCTGGGTCACTGCATCTACAAGCGAATTGCTCCGGTGTACCCGAAGATCCGGTAAGGAAATTTGAAGTGACTTGTAGCGCGATGCCGCAGCTAACAGAACAATTTCCGCAGATACCGGGTATATGATTGGCTCACCAATCCCCATTGGAAGTGACAAAACGAAGGTGCTTCCTTCGCCTGGTCGGCTTTGGACGCTAATTTCTCCGCCCATAAGGGTGGTGATGCTTTTACAAATCGCCAAGCCAAGTCCTGTACCACCAAAACGATGGATAACACTGGGGTCTGCTTGAACGAAACTATCAAAAATATGCTTCTGGGCCTGAGGCGCGATACCTATGCCAGTATCAGTGACCTCGATGGTCAAAATGGTACGGCCATCATCCTCGGCAGAGAACCCATCCAGAGCAATGATAATGTACCCCGCTTCGGTGAACTTCAGGGCATTGCCGACAAGATTGAGAAACAATTGACGGAGTAATCGAGGATCGGTCAGCACCATCTCCGGAGTGCGCGGGGTTACATGGAAGAGTAATTGGAGGCCCTTCTCTGCTGCCTGGAAGCCGAAGGTTCTACGCATTTCGCCGAGAAGGGCGGGTAGGGAGACAGGTTCAACCCTCAGCTGTACGGCACCTGAATCAATACGCGAAAAATCAAGTATGGTCTCTATCATTCCAAGCAGGTGCCGCCCCGCATCGGATGTGGTTCTGGCCATCTCGCGTTGATCAGCGTTGAGCGTGCTCTGCTCCAACAATCCGCTCATGCCGATAATAGCATTAAGGGGCGTTCTCAGTTCGTGGCTTATACTGGCCAGAAACATACTTTTGGCTTCGCTGGCTTTCTCTGCCTGCTGTTTAGCCGTGTTGACCTTCTTGATTAGGGTTGCGCTATAGAGAGGGATCGCGATGAGCCCCAAGAAGAAGCCGCTGGATAGATGCGGCTGACTATGCCAAAAAGGCGTCGAAATCCAGACGCCGATAAAACCCAATAATCCAATAGCTGTCCCTAGATAAATCCACTTGACGCCAAATCGAAATCCGTTGCCAAGGATAACCCAAAGAAAAATTGGTGCCAGCGCTGCTGCGATTTCATCCCCATAATGCAACTCTGCACATAAAAAACCCATATCGAGACAAAGCGCAGTGATGCGGCGGATCTTGTTTATGGCGGGCCAACGGATTATATGTGTGAAAAGTGCAAAAGCTACGCCCCAATAGGCGATCACGAGCACTTGAGTTAGCGGCGGTGCATCCTGGCTGAAGAGATAAAGCGTTATAACCAGCGCAAAAGCGAGCCGGTTGAAGCTCATCTCATGCTCTGTATCGCGACGGCCCCGCAGGCTAGCCAAGCGTGCACGGAAGGGGGTAGGCAAGCCACTCATTCTCGTGACAATAAATCAGAAAGATTGCTTTGGAGCATCCCGGTCAGAGTCTCGGCAGAAATTGGTTCCTGTACAAAAAAACCTTGGACCTCGTCACAGCCCATTTCCTGCAATCGTGCCAATTGCGAAGCGGTCTCTACCCCCTCGGCGACGACTTGCATGTTCAATCCGTGCGCGAGATGCAGAATCCCCGCCACAATAGCAGTATCCGCCGGATCAATGGCAAGGCGCCCTATGTACGTTTGGTCCACCTTCAGGCGCTGTATCGGAAAGGAACGAACAAAAGTCAGTGAGGAGTAGCCAGTCCCAAAATCATCTATGGAAAAGGCGACCCCAAGCTCTCGTAAAGCGGTTAAAGTGGCAGCAGCCTCTTCGAGCTTACTGAGTAAAATTCGCTCTGTTATCTCAACATCAAGCAAAGTAGGACTTAGGCCACTCAGGGTGATGGCCTCGGTGATCATGCGCTGAACATCCCGCGTCACAAAGAGACTGGGCGAAAGATTTACTGCGATACGCACCCCTTCGGCTCGTTGACCGGCCCAAATGGCGCCTTGCGCACATGCTGTAGCCAGCACCCATTCTGTAATGGGGGCTATAAGACCCGCCTCCTCCGCCAGGCCAAGGAAGTCGGTGGGTAGAATAACTCCACGTTCAGGGTGATTCCATCGGAGAAGAGCTTCAGCTCCACAGATACGGCCAGTTCGAAGTGAAACCTGGGGTTGCCAGGCTAACTCAAACTCACCACGGGCCAGCGCACGCCGTAATTCGCCTTCAAGCCGTAAAGCACGCTGGGCAGCCGCATCCATCGCCTGATCGAAGAAACTAAATCCTCCCCTACTGCTCGTCTTCGACCGATACATCGCGAGATCTGCATTTCTCAGCAACGCGTCTGCATCTAGTGCGTCCCTTGGGAACAGCGTGATCCCTACGCTAGTGCCAGCCGCTATGCTCAGCTTACCTATACGAAACGGCTTCCGGAACGCATCCAAAACGCGTGTGGCTAAAAGACTCGCTGCTGCGGGCCCTTTGATATCAAATTGGAGAATCGCAAATTCATCTCCTCCAAGCCGTGCAATGATATCACCCTCACGCAATGTTGCCTTTAGGCGCTTTGTGACCTCTATAAGAAGCTTGTCGCCTACCTGATGGCCCAGTGCGTCATTCACAGCCTTGAAGCGATCCAAATCGAGGAAATGCAGGGCAAATCCATCTTCAGAACGTCGCCCGTGGCCACAGCGTTCGCGCAAGCGCTCACTTAGGAACGCGCGATTTGGTAGCTCAGTGAGAGGGTCATGTTGGGCAAGATAAAGTAGGCGCTCCTCGATCATTTTTTGATCAGTTATATCAATCGATGTTGTCAGCACAGCAGAGATATTGCCGTCGCAATCATGCAACGGCGCTTTCGTGGTGCTCAAATAGCGTAGTGTCTCATCTGCTGCATTGACTGTCTCTTTTAGGCCAAGAATCGGCTTACCCGTTCTAAAGACATCTGCGTCAAGCTGACATGATAAATTTCCTCGCTCTGTGCCAAATAAATCCACTACATGCAGCCCAACGAGATCCTCGGGGACCTTTCCGAGCTCTGAAGCCTGCGCCACGTTAACAAAAACAAGCTTTCCATGTCGATCAGCAGCGCTGATCATGGCGTGCAGAGTGTCGATGACTTGTGCAAGCGCTTCGCGATTCTCACGCATTAGGTCAAGGCGAAGTTTTTCAGAAGCTTCTAGATCAACCCGCAGTCGCTTAATCTGCTGTTTTGTGGCGACTTGGTGCCGCCTCAGGGCCAAAAGGTTGCGAACACGAGTACTGAACTCAACCGGATCAATCGGGGAAAGAAGGAAATCAGTCGCTCCGGCATCGAGTGATAACAACCGAAATTCCCGATCAGCGTGGATTGTAATGACGATGATCGGAATATCTGCGGTGTCTAGCTTTGATCTAACCCTTCTCGTGAATTCGGCACCATTAAGGCGTGGCATCTTATAATCTGTGATGATTATGTCTGCCGCATTCTCATCTAGCCAATCTAAGGCGAGAATAGGATCACTAAAGGATATTGCGCTAACATCGGGAGCGATTGAAGCCGCCATGCGTTCAAGTACGCGGCGGTTGGTACTCCGATCATCCAGAATGAGAATATGCGGCATTACTGATCCATCCAATAGTGCGAATTGCAAACAGCAATGATCCACTTGCTGTTAGGCAAAGTGAAGAAGAGCGTCTGCCGTCCAAACCAAGCAATTATATTGAGGCGGCGGAAATTTAGATACAGTATACCAAGTTCTGGGAACGGGCCAAGGGCACTCTCGGCACAAGTCTCGTTAGGTTGCCGGCCTCTCAGCGAGGTGTCCGGCGTCAGCACCTATGGGACTAAATTGGCGATTTGAATAACGGAGGATTTCTGGCTCATCGTAACCCCAAGGAGATTAAAGATGAGGCCGCCTGCTCAATTTTGCTGCCTTGGCCAGCCCCTCACACCTTCTCCACCATCCTGAACCCGCGCGACGCCAGCGGCAGACTATCCCGGCTAACGGCGGCGTCCTCGCCGGGGGCGTTCATCGCGCCCCAGATGGCACGGCGGTTCCGCTCCGCCATGTTGTCCGTGAGTTCCGCAATCCAAAGCGTATCTCGCGCCGCGCCAAGGCGGCGGACCATGTCGCGATGCTGGTTGCGCCCCTCGGCGGTAGAAAGTGCCGGCAGGGTGAAGGCGGCCATGCGTGGGTTCACGATCGCTGGGACGGGAAACTCCGCTCCGGTATAGGGATTCCGGTCGCGCCGATCGAGCATCACGCGGCCTTCGCGAATGCCGTAGGCCGTGCCGCGTTGCAGCCGCCAGAGCTGCCCCGCAACAAGCAGCCCGATGTCCATGTAGGGTGCCGCGCCGTCGGTCAGATCAACGCGGAGATACCGCGCAGTGACTGGTGCTGGAAACACCAGCACAACATTCCCTTGGCTTTCATCCTGCGCCTCGGCATTCACCAGCCCCGTGTCTGCAAGCGTCACGCTGAAATTCGCGACATTCGAAAGCCGTGCCTGCACCAGCGCCTCCGCGCCGAGCGTCGTGGAAATCAGCGCCACGCAATCCACTGGCACTTCAGCGCCCAGATCGGCAGTGATCGTAGCACTACTCCCCATCAACCGCGCACGCCGGCGCGGCTGCGGGTCCTGCAGGTTCGTGATCGGCATGGTGGCGATGGTGGCTTGCGCCGAGGCCACGCTGCCCGTCGCCACCCGTTCCTGCTGCAAGAACGCCCCCGGCATGTCAGCCCGCCCCCCAGAGTGTGATTTCAACCCGACGCGCCGTCAGGCTTTCGCGCCAGCCAACGACGACCCCGACAAACCCCTCATCAAAGCCAAAGGCCGGATAGGTGATGCGCCCGATCTGCCCGATCTCGATCTGCCCAAGGAACCGATCCGTCAGCACGCGCACCATGCGCGGCCCGGCTTCCAGGACGGCGCGCCATTTCTCGGCGCGTGCGAGAGCCTCCGCCTCGGTCCAATAAGCGGCAGGAAAGCTGATCTCGCGCTGCTGCGCCACGCGGGAAGTGATCAGGCTGCTCTCGGCCCGGGCGAAACTGCCTTCCTGCGAGAGGCGCTGCCGGTCCGCCGCCGCGACACTGCCAGCCATGTTGGAAAGCGGCGCGTGGTTCCGCCCCCAGCGCACCGCAATGGCGCGCGGCAGGGGCCGCAGGCTCGCCGGCAGGGGCAAGGGCTCGCAAGACAGCACACAGGCCGAGGGCAGATCGAATTGCGACGCATCGGTCGCCAGGGGATCCGCCAGGCGCAGCTTTCCGCCTCGACCGGCAGCGAGCATCGCCCCAGACCCGGCCAGGATGACATTCGCCTCGCTGCCATGTTGCATGATGCCGGTAAGAACGATCCGCGATTTCAGATATTGCTTGCGGGCGGCGATCGCCTGCTGGCAATTCTGAACGAGACTGAGCCCTTGGCCAAATCGAACCTGGAATTGACGCGCGCTGATGCAGTGCAAGCAAGGCGGCGTGCCGGTCTGCCGGAACGCTGGCGCCATGAAGCGCAATCCGTAACGAGGGCTTTGGCCGATCCAGTTTTCGCGCAGGCGCATGATCCTGAACTGGTGATTTGGTTGATTGGTGTGCATCACGGGTATGGGCGTCCATTCTTTCCACATGACGATCCACGAGAGGCACCAGAGACACCGGGGCCACAACGTCTCGATTTTCAATTCCGCAATCAGGATTGGCCGCAGATTTTTGAATGCTTGAAAGCGCGCTACGGCCCTTGGGAATTGGCGCGATTTGAAGCTGTGCTGCGCTTGGCGGACCACCGTGCCTCAGAGGGGGAAAGCGCATGACGGCGGCGACCTCACATCGGCTGGAAGGGCTGGAACCTGACAACCTCCTGGCCTTCATGGCGCTGTTGGGGTTATTGCGCGCTCTTGAAGCCGCAGGATGGCGCCCACGTGCCCATTGGGAAGGACAACCCTTTCGCCTCATACTCACGCTGCGCGAAACCTGCACGCAGGACGAAATCGTCGAAGCCGCTGCCAAAGGCTGCACGACCCTGGCACACGACCATGATTTTGATGGCGAGAAGGATCTCAACTTCGACCGAGAACGAGCGCGATCCATGCTGGAGGCTGCACAGCAAGCCAATCTAGGGGGGCGTTCCGCCCTGTTGGGAAGCCTTTTCAGCGATGCTGCGCTGAAGGACGACGGACGCATTTTTGCGGCACCGCTTTGTGCCATGTTCGGTCAGGGACATCAGCATTTCCTGAATCGTCTGACCGAGGTGCCGCGTGGTGTGCTGCCAAGGACCATGGCAAAGCGTCGCCCGCTGCCTGACCTCAATGCACCATCTTATCTGGCTGCAGCCTTATTCACGCCCTGGGCCCGCGTTGATGAGACCGATGGATTTCGCTGGGACCCAGCTGAGGATCGCCGCTATGCGTTGCGCTTTAGGAACCCGTCCAGCGATGCAGGACGGACTGTTCACGGAGCAAATCGGCTAGCCAGCTTGGGATTGGCTGCCCTGAAGGGCGCGGCTGTCAATCGTCGTCGCGGCATACGCTTTTTGACCATAGGAGCCGAGATTGCGTCGGATGGCGCGCTGACAATCGCCTGGCCCATCTGGGACAGGCCAGCGTCACTTACTGCAATTCAGGCATTGCTGGGGCATCCATCACTTGTGTCCGCTGAAGGCGATGGCATGCGCCACCTGGGCGTGATTGAGCGCCGCCGCGCACGCCGCGTCTCTAACGGCAAGTTCATGAATTTTACGCGGGCAGAAGTGTTGGAATGAGGAGAAGGATCAGATCGCGCTGATCTTTTTCATCTTGATTGCTAATCTTTGTATCGGCGTGACTGTAAGTTAGCGCGCGGAGGGTCAGATAAGTGGTGGCGACGGGGTTTTGATCGCAGCGGAGCTGGGCAAGCAGCGGGTCCGCCGCCCGGCTTGTCCCGTTTCGGCCAATAGCCTGCCGTTACGCAGAGAGCTGTTTGACATGGTGAATCAGTTTTGCAGAAACATCAGCCAACGAGCGTGATGGTGAGCAGGCTTATTCGGGTAGTTTGGGGCCAAGGATGAGCCTGCCCGCGCATGGTAAGGCAAATCCCTCAGAGGAGATTTCCTTATCTGTTGATGCCATGGAACTTTCTAGAGAATTTATTGAAGTTGGATGGTCTCGGCAAGCGCTTTTTTGCATTGTCTTGATCTTCCCCAGCGGAAGCGCTGGGGCCTCATTGAAGCTGGTCCCGGAAGCATTCGTTCCAGATCAGATTGTAGTCCCTTCACCCTTGCAGAAATGCCGGGGCCTCATTGAAGCATCGGCATTGAGATTGAGCCGCGCTACTTCGATATCGCATCTTATCCAGCCGAAATGTTGGGACCTCATTAAAGCGCGATGGTTGGCGCCACGGTCATAGTAGGTCGGGCAATCTTCCCCGGCAGAGAACCCGGGGCCTCATTGAAGCGCGGTTTCGATCACCTGCCCATTGGCGCGAATAGTCGATTTTCCCATGCAGAAATGTCAGGGCCTCATTGAAGCTCCATGACCGGGGGCAGCGCCGTAGTCATGCGCGTAAATCTTCCCCGGCAGAAATGCCGGGGCCTCATTGAAGCTGGGCGCGCAGTAGGGCAGAGCGTTCAGCATCGGTCAGATCTTCCCCGGCAGAAATGCCGGGGCTTCATTGAAGCTCGTAAAGCTGCAGCTGCAGGCCATCTATGCGGCCTATCTTCCCCGGCAGAAATGCCGGGGCCTCATTGAAGCATGGTCACACCGTGCAGCTGCGCCACATCGCGCGCAACATCTTCCCCGGCAGAAATGCCGGGGCCTCATTGAAGCTATGGGACGCCCTGGTGGCGCCACATATGGACAGAAATCTTCCCCGGCAGAAATGCCGGGGCCTCATTGAAGCCTGAAGGTCATGCGCGCGCCGGTCACCTGCGCCAAGATCTTCCCCGGCAGAAATGCCGGGGCCTCATTGAAGCTGCGTTCTGCCCATTGGCATGTCTTCTGCTAAACCGGCGTCTTCCACGGCAGAAATGCCCTGGCCTCATTGAAGCACGAAAAATGCAATCATCGGCAAGGCCCGGCGGGGAATCTTCCCCGGCAGAAATGCCGGGGCCTCATTGAAGCGCGGACGTGATTGACGGTATCGCCTATTCCAAGGCCATCTTCCCCGGCAGAAATGCCGGGGCCTCATTGAAGCTCCGCCCAGGTGGCGCCGATGATCCGCCCCAGGATTATCTTCCCCGGCAGAAATGCCGGGGCCTCATTGAAGCTCCGCTGAGATGGTCCGCGCCATTTTGGATGGCCGGAATCTTCCCCGGCAGAAATGCCGGGGCCTCATTGAAGCGTGCATCAGCGGTTTGGGCCGAATCTGCAGTTCAATAATCTTCCCCGGCAGAAATGCCGGGGCCTTATTGAAGCAGCCCCGCGCAATGGTCCCCGCGTCGCGCCACGGGCGGATCTTCCCCGGCAGAAATGTCGGGGCCTCATTGAAGCGACGTGTTTCGCGCCGATGGCACTTATCTTGCCACAGATCTTCCCCGGCAGAAATGCCAGGGCCTCATTGAAGCTTCACCTCGACTTGCGCCATGGCGGCTTCATTCGCAATCTTCCCCGGCAGAAATGCCAGGGCCTCATTCAAGCCGCTTTTGCAGGGTTGCCACCATGCGCGTTGTGCTATTCTCCCCGGCAGAAATGCCGGGACCTCATTGAAGCACCTGTTCCCGCGCCGCCGGTTCATCGGCAAACACGATCTTCCCCGGCAGAAATGCCGGGGCCTCATTGAAGCGCTGTAATCACGAGGGAAGGCGGCGACTGCACCAGCATCTTCCCCGGCAGAAATGCCGGGGCCTCATTGAAGCGATGTGGACCAGGCGCGGGTCGCGCGCATTTCACTGCATCTTCCTCGGCAGAAATGCCGGGGCCTCATTGAAGCGAACCCATCCGAAGGGCGGTGAACAATGCGCCAGTTATCTTCCCCGGCAGAAATGCCGGGGCCTCATTGAAGCCTGTGCTGAATTCGGGGATCGAGACAGTTTCGCGGCCGAATCTTCCCCGGCAGAAATGCCGGGGCCTCATTGAAGCGAGACAATCCGCGCATTGATGCGCGATACTGAAGAATCTTCCCCGGCAGAAATGCCGGGGCCTCATTGAAGCCATTGGTTCGCGGTCACAAGCCAGCGATAGCGGCGCGATCTTCCCCGGCAGAAATGCCGGGGCCTCATTGAAGCTGAAGGCCGGGCTTGCCAGCCTTGCCGACGCCACTCGATCTTCCCCGGCAGAAATGCCGGGGCCTCATTGAAGCTCGGATTGGCATATTGGCGAAACGGTGGATGCGGCGCATCTTCCCCGGCAGAAATGCCGGGGCCTCATTGGAGTACCCTGGGAGAGGCGGACCGCGAATCAAAGCGACGCCAGCGATTTTCCGCCCCCAGCTCCATTCCCCCAGGCATCCATTTCACCAACCCATGCTGCGGCGCAGCATAAGAAAACCATTTCAGATCAACGCTTTAAACCTTGTTGGAAAAATCACCCAACCCTCAAGCTTCGGAGAGTATCCCCCGATTCGGAGAGAAAAAGCTCGACCATTCCGCCCCCGCACCATCAAGGTTTCTGGCGAAAAGCCCGCAAATGCTCGGGAATTTTCAAGCCCACCCAGGGCTGAGAGCATGTTTGGGGAAAGGGAGGTGGCGTCCCGTACGGGATTCGAACCCGTGCTGCCAACGTGAAAGGCTGGTGTCCTAGGCCTCTAGACGAACGGGACAAGGCCGGAAGACGGGCTCATTAGCCCCTGTTGAGCGTCGCGCCTAGCCCCCCTTACCCACTTATCGCCCTGGCTTGCCAGAAAACGCCCTTCCGGCTTGTGTGATGCCCACCCCAAGCTCTGGCGCCAATCATGTTTGACACTTCCTGTCGTCTTTATCTCATCACGCCGCAAAGGCTTGACCCGCTGGCCTTTCGCGAATCCCTGGCCGCAGCGCTCGATGCCGGCGATATCGCCTGCCTACAATTGCGCCTGAAGGACGCCACGGAAGAAGACATCTCGCGCGCCACGGAAGTCCTGATGCCCGTCACCGCCGCGCGGGATGTAGCGTTTCTGCTGAATGACAATGCCGCGCTCGCGGCCAAGCTCGGGTGTGATGGCGCGCATCTTGGCCAACAGGATGGCAACCACGCGGCAGCGCGCCGTCAGCTCGAAGGAAAGATTCTCGGTATAACCTGTCACGCCTCTCGTCACCTCGCGATGGAGGCTGGCGAATTAGGCGCTGACTATGTTGCCTTTGGCGCCTTCTTCCCGACCGAGACCAAGGAAACCATCCACCGCGCTGCGCCCGATATCCTGGCTTGGTGGCATGAGATGTTCGAAATCCCCTCGGTCGCCATTGGCGGCATCACGGCGGGGAATTGCGCGCCACTGGTGCAGGCAGGGGCGGATTTCCTGGCCGTTGTCGGCGCTGTCTGGAACCACCCGGAAGGGCCGGCCCAAGGCGTGCGCGACATGAATGCCGCCATCTCCAAAGCGCGCGCCGCCTAACCGCAGTGCCTGCGCAAATCACGCTAAAATATTTTGTCTACAGAACGGTCTTTTTTAACTGAATGATCATCCTCTCAACGCCTCGATGTCGGTGACCTCTCGGCCTCTCCCCGCTAAGCCTTGCCGCAAAGACATTGGGCGCACGGCACCAAGCCATGATATCGCAGCGGTGCTCTTGTTGGTTATGATGTCGGTTTACCAATGCAGTGATAACGAGCGCCCACGCTAGGCTAAGAAACCCTTGATATAATTCCGCCCCTTTGGCCTGTCATTGATTTTCTGTTCCTGTCGTATATCGGCCCTTCAACCATTGAGCGTAACTCCCTCCCGCGCAACCTGATCTGGTCTCACAGCTCAAATTTTCGGGCGCAAGTTGACCAGTAAGGGTTATGCGGCGGCCCCAGTGCCCGCAACATAACGAGTATGAGCGTCTCCTGCATGGCCTGAAACGTTGGACCATCGGTGGCAAGCACGTGCGCGAAGACCTCCACCTCTATAAGTTTTCCGCATGTGCCGAAGCCGGCAGAGTGCACCCGCGGCTGCCCCGATCCATTCTCGACGAGCGGATGCTTAGCGATAGAGATCGTTAGCTCGGCAAGTAACCGCGCCAGAGCGTAACACCCGACTGATCTCAACAGCGGGCGGTGCAATGCAACATCAACATCAATATTCTTGAGTAATATATTATTTTCATCATGTGGCAATCAGTCGGTCGTTGTCCTGTCATGAACAGGCATTAGCCGCAACTTTCACCCTTGGAGGTCGGCTCATCATGCTGAAGCTACGTTATCTTTTCTTGTCGTCTGCGCTTTGTTTTGCCACGCCTGCGCTGGCTGATCAGCGCTTTGAAGCAACCCTGGCCGGTCACGCTATCCTGCCTGCCTTCACCATGGCGGTTCCGCCTGCCAATGCGCCGCGCGATGCACTGGTTTCCGGGAAATTCGCCAGGCCTGGCAATTTGCGTGTTGATACGCCAGGTGCGGTCATGGGCGATACCGGCGCGATGCATGGCAATCGTCAGACAGGCATCGCCTTTCCCTTCATTGGTCAACCTGTGCAAGGCTTCTCCGGCATCAAGCCTGTGGCGAATGAACCCGGCCATTACTGGGTTTTGACCGATAACGGCTTCGGCAATCGTCGTAACAGCCCTGATGCGCTGCTAATGTTCCACAAGGTTCAGCCGGATTGGATCACAGGTCAGGTGGCGCTGCTGCAAACCACTTTTCTGCGCGATCCACTGCGCCGTATTTCCTTCCGTATCGCCTATGAGGGTACGGAACAACGCTACCTGACCGGCGCGGATTTCGATCTTGAGAGCATTCAACCGCTCGCGGATGGAAGCTTCATGATCGGCGATGAATTTGGCCCCTTCCTGATTCACATCTCGGCCGATGGCATTGTCCAGCGCGTCATTGAAACCCGCCTGGATGGTCAGGTTTTGATGTCACCGGACCACCCGGCGCTGCAGGTTGCATCAAGCCCCACGGCTGGGGTTCCCTTTCGCGTGCGGCGTTCCGGTGGCTATGAGGGCATGGCGCTGACGCCGGATGGTCAAACACTGTGGGCATAGCTGGAACAACCCCTTTTCGCGGCAAATTCGGACCAGCCCGAAGGTCAGTTCCTGCGCATTCTTGAATACAGCGTGCGGCGCATGGAATGGACCGGGCGCAGCCTGCGCTACCGGCTTGAAGCAGGCGCCACGGCCATTGGGGACTTCAATTTCATTGATGCCACCCGCGCCCTGGTGATTGAACGCGACAATGGCGAAGGCGACCCGGGCCTGGCGTGCGCCCAGGGTGTGCGCCCTTCCGCGCAGCAGCCCTGCTTCCCGCTGCCGGCGCGGTTCAAGCGGGTTTATCTGGTGGATATGGCGCAAACCGATGCCGAGGGTTTCGTGCGTAAGATCGCGCATATTGACCTGATGGCCATCCGGGACCCGGAAAATCGCGCCCGCCTCCGGGGTGACCGGCCGGCTGATGCAGCGCGTGATCGCTTCACCTTCCCCTTCTTCACGATCGAAAATGTGGCGGCGGTGGATGGTGATCACATCATTGTCGGCAATGACAATAACCTGCCCTTCAGCGCTGGGCGTCACTTCTTCCAGGCTGATGCGAATGAATTCATCCTGCTGCGCGTGCCGGAATTGCTCCGCGCAAGGTAATCATAAAGATGGTTGTACCCGCGTGGGAAGTGGCTGATCATGACATCGCCATGCGGGAGTCTATGTCACAAAAAATTCACAAAAAATTCAATAAAATGGGATTGATCGTCTCATCACTTCGCATTCGTCTCCCTAGAAGACAAGGAGATGTGTCTTGGAAAAACTGGCTTTACCCAAAAACCCTGCGAAGGTAGCTCGAAGACCTGCAGGCCCCGCTAAGGTGGCTCCTCGAACCGCGGGCAAGGCTGCCGCGGCACCTGTGGCGGAGGCGCCCGTCACCAAGCCACAACCCATATCCGACAAGAAATCGCCGCGACCCAAAAAGATTCGGAAGGAAGAGATCATTTTTTCCGTCACCCAAGCATTCCGTAAGAAATTCAAGCAGGCAGCGAAGGAATCCGGCTACAAAAAATCAGATTTCTTGCAAATTCTATTTTTGCACTGGGAAGAAGGCCAGCAAAAGCGACCCTCAGGCGCCAGCCTCTGATCCGGCGCTAGAAGTCTAGATAACTCTCCCGTGGGTTTCCGCCACACCTCGCCTGAGGCAGCGCGGCTTTGACAGAACCGTCGTCAGCCTTGAGGCATCACATGAACAAGGCCTTTGATCTCGTGGTGATCGGCGCGGGCATTCTTGGCCTCGCCCATGCGCTCCATGCTGCGCGGCGCGGCTTGAAGGTTGCGGTACTTGATCGCGACTCGCAGGCCAATGGCGCCAGTATTCGCAATTTCGGCTTTGTCACCGTCACTGGACAAGCCGCGCATAAAACCTGGGAACGCGCGCGCCGTTCCCGTGATCTATGGGCGGAGGTCGCGCCCCTTGCTGGCATTCCGGTCCATCACCGCGGCTTGCTGATGGCGGTCCGACGGCCCGAGGCGGTGAGCGTTTTGCGCGAATTCCTGGCAAGCCCAATGGGTGGGGCCTGCCGCCTGTTGGAAGGCGCCGAGATTCCGGCGCCGCTCCGCAATACTGATCTCCTTGCCGCGCTTCATAGCCCGCTTGAGCTTCGGGTGGAAAGCCGAGAGGCGATTCCGCGCCTTGCCCGCTGGCTTGAACAGACGCTTGGCGTACGGTTCTTTTGGCGTTACGCCGTGCATGGCATCGCTCCGGGCCAGGTGACGTCTACCGAAGGTATCTTCCACGCCCCACGCATCGTAGTATGTCCGGGCCCGGATATTTCCACGCTGTTCCCGGATGCCTTTGCGCGTCGTCAGGTCACGCTATGCAAGCTGCATATGTTGCGCCTGGCCGACCCTGGCTGGCGCCTGCCTGCTGCCATCATGAGTGATCTTGGGCTGCATCGCTACCGCGGTTATGCGGAATGCAAATCCTTGCCAATCCTACGTGAGCGTCTTCAGATTGAGCAAAAGGAAGAACTTGACCACGGCGTGCATCTGATTGTTGTGCAAAGCGCCGACGGTTCCCTGGTGGTGGGTGACAGCCATCACTACAGCCCAACCCCCGATCCTTTTCAGCCGGAAGCAGTCGATGCGCTGATCATCCGGGAAGCGCAGCGTGTGCTTGATCTTCCGGCACCGAAAATCACCGAGAGATGGACCGGGCTTTATCCCTCGGGTCCTGATGACGCCTTTCTTGAAAGGCCCATGCCGGGGGTACGGCTTGTCTCTGTCACCTCCGGTACGGGCGCAAGCACGGGCTTTGGCATTGCCGAGGAAGTGCTGGCTGATATGGAAGCTAATCCATGACACAGAAAATCAAAGCCGTCATCCTGGATTGGCCCGGCACTGTGGTGGATCACGGCAGCCGCGCCCCATGGGCGCCTTTGTGAGGGCCTTTGCGCATTTCGGCGTGGACATCACCATCGCCGATGCACGCAGCCCGATGGGCGTGGCGAAGCGCGACCATATTCGCCTGGTTGGCAACACGCCTGCCATTGCCGCGGCTTGGCGCGCGCGCCGCGCTTGATTGGTGCGCTGCGCGCAGCATTCGGATTGGTTACACCACCGGCTACACGCGCCCGATCATGGAACGCCTCATGCCGCTTGCAGCCGCGCAGGGCTTTGTGCAGGAAGTCATGGGCGAACTCAATGTAGTGACAACAACGCTGCTGCGCTTTTCGCTTCGGCGCGTATTCGATGGCATGCGCGGAGTGGATCAATTGATCTGGGCGCTTGCCTTCGTGTGAGCGGTGGGGTTGGGACCCTTGGCGGGCGTGCTCGCCATTTTCGTCTCGGATATTGCGGTCCTGTCAAAACTCTATGCCGAGGCGATTGAGAATGCCGAAAAGCGCCAGGCCGAGGGTGTAACGGCGGCTGCGCGTTTCCCGACACTGATCATTCACACGTATGTCATCTATCTGTCACATAGCATTGCTAGGCCGCGCTTATGAAAAACGGGGTCTCCATGCTGGAAATTAAGAGTCTGACGCGGCGTTTTGGCACCAAGACGGCGGTGGATGGCGTGAGCCTGTCTATCCCAGCCGGGCAGATGGTGGGCGTGATCGGGCGTTCTGGCGCGGGCAAATCCACGCTGCTCCGCATGATCAATCGCCTGACGGAACCAAGCGAAGGGCGCATCATTTTCGATGGTCAGGATGTGACGCAACTGAAGGGCCGGGCTTTGCGCGATTGGCGCATGCGCTCCGCCATGATCTTCCAACAATTCAACCTGGTGCAAAGGCTTGATGTACTGACCAATGTGCTGGTGGGACGGCTCAATCAGCGCCCCATGCTGTCTTCCATGTTCAAGATGTTCACGGCGGAAGAACGCGCCATGGCGCTCACCGCGCTTGATCGGTTTGATCTGGCCGAAGCCGCCCTGCAACGCGCCGATACGCTTTCAGGTGGTCAGCAGCAGCGTGTCGCGATTGCGCGCGCGCTGATGCAGAATCCGCGCCTGATCCTTGCCGATGAGCCGATTGCCTCGCTCGACCCGCGCAATTCGAAAATCGTCATGGATGCCTTGCGCGATGTGAACCGCGATGGGCTGACCGTTTTGGTCAATTTGCATGATCTGACCACGGCGCGCGGCTATTGCGACCGGATCATTGCACTCAACGCCGGGCGCGTTGTGTTTGATGGCACGCCCGCTGAACTCACCGCCGCCCGCATCCGCGAGGTTTATGGCGTGAGCGAAGAGGAATTCGCCGAAGAAGCCGCACAGGCTGTCGGCGCCACACCGCATCAGCTTGCGGTGGCTTGAACCCCCACCCCTATAGGAGATTGCAACATGTTCACCCGCCGTTCGCTGGCCACGCTTGCCGCTGGCGCTGCCCTGCTGCCGAGCCTTGCCAAGGCACAAGCCTGGACCCCGCGCCGTACGGAAACCTTCACCGAAGCCTTTCCCGAACCGGGCCGTCGCCCCTGGGCGGAACAAGTGCCGCAGCTGCGCGTTGGCTTGCTGGGCGGGGAGAATGAGGCTGATC
>Ga0169931_10005994_pt1 | contig 18416 bp, 18 predicted proteins | sample Kivu_15m_20L_FD_129675 | JGI IMG/M metagenome (GOLD analysis project Ga0169931, IMG submission 129675) | Freshwater microbial communities from Lake Kivu, Western Province, Rwanda to study Microbial Dark Matter (Phase II) - Kivu_15m_20L... | ecosystem: Environmental > Aquatic > Freshwater > Lake... | reverse complement strand
TCTGCGAATGGAAGGGAGTGGCACGGTATTTCGACCTGGTCCCCCCCGATCTGGTCGCGCCGGTCGACCACCACGACCCTGGTGGTGGCTGCCCTGTCGCCACACCTCGGCGACGGGCCGTATGGAGTTACCCGGAGCCCACGCCGGCCTTCCGGGAGCTGGCGGGCTGGTTCGCGCTCTACCCCGCCCTGGTGGATGGCTGCTGGCTCGACGGTGAGCCGGTGCTGCCGCAACCCGGCGGGTTCTACGGCGGCTGGATCAGCAGCGATCTGATCGGGCCCTTCAAGGGTGATCCGCAGCATCCCGAGCTGATCTGAGCCGCGCCCGATGCCCCCTCAGAGCGTCTGCGCCAGGAAGTCGCTCACCTGGCCAAGGTTCACCAGGCTGTGGCCGCTCTCAGCGCAGACGGCAGAGACGGCGTGGCGGTAGTCGAGCCCGCGGATCATCGCCAGCTGGAAGAAATCGGGGCGCACGCCGTGATCCTCCTGGAACAGCTCCAGCACCCGGGCCTCGCGGGCGTGGATCAGGTTCGTGAGGCTGGCGCCATGGGGCGCCACGAGGTGGCTGGCGCCGCGGAACAGGGCGATCTGTTCACTCAGGCTCAGCCTTTCGCATTGCACCGCCACGAAACCGTGGGGTTCGAGCAGGGCGAGCAGCTCGGCTTCGTTGGCCACCTGCCGCGTGGCCACGCCGCGGCGCGAGAGGTAGAGGCGGCGCGGCAGGGCTGAGCCGGTGGCGGCAACGGCCCTGGAGAGCTGATCGGCCAGCCGGCCGATCGCCCAGGGGGAGGCGGCATCGAACGGCGCATTCCCCAGCCGCTGCCAGCGGTGGGCCACATAGCCGATCAGGCGGTCCACGGCGATGCCGCCGCCGCCCACCGGGCGCTGAGCGAGGTGGCGGCCGGGCTCGATGCCCAGCAGCTGCAGGGAGTGCTCCTGCCAGCGGCTGAGGCTCGCCGGCAGCAGCAGGCGCACGGCTTCGCCGCAGCGTTGTTCGTGATCCGCGGCAGCGAGCAGCCGCGGCAGGCAGTCGAGGAACCAGTGGTAGTAGCTGCTCTGCCAGCGGCGGCCATCCACCAGGCAGCACACGGCGCCGGCGAGGCGTTCTCGTGGCGGCAGCAGGGCGCGCAGCTGCAGGCGGGCGCGGCGCCGGCGGCTGAGCTCCTGCAGATGGTGGGTCTCGGTCACGATTCCGAGCCGGCGGTCGAGCCCCACCGGCGCCGCGCTGAGCAGGCGGGCGCCATGCACGAGCACGTAGCTCTGGGGATCCAGCTCGATCGGCCGGAGGAACGCCTCGATCCGGCCGAGGGGCTGCTGCCAGGGGTTGGCGATCCGGTAGTGGAGCCGATCGCGGCCGTGCAGGGCCACGCTCTCGCGCACCGCTGTGGCTCCCAGCCCCGCCGGGTGGCCATGCCGGAGTTCAGGTGGCATCGGCCCCGCTCTCGCCCCGCTCAGCGCTCAGCCTCGGGGCCGCACGCCAGCCATCACCGCCGAGCGCATCGCCTTGCCAATCATCGCCGCGGAGCGCCGCAGCGGGATCGGGCTCCTGCAGCCGCCAGAGCAGATCCGGCCCGAGGCCGCTGCGCTCCAGCTCCAGCCATGGCCTCACCTGCTGCATGGCCTCCAGCTCCAGATCGCCCAGCGGTGTGCGTGCCGCCACGCCCCCCAGCAGCTTCGGGGCAACCACCGCCGCCAGCTCCTGCACGCAGCCCTGCCGCAGCGCCGCCGCCGCCAGCTCAGGCCCGCACTCCCAGAGCACCCGGTTGCAGCCGCGCCGCGCCAGGGCCTCCAGCAGGGCAGCAGGCTCGCAGGCCGGCAGTTCGAGGCGCTCCACCCCCCGCTGATCCAGGCGGGCGGCCCGGTGCGGCCAGGCGGGATCAGCCACGGGCGGATCCTTGCGGCGCTCCTCCCCCCGGGCCGGCCGGAGCGCAAGGGGGCTGGGGCCATGGGCCACCAGGGTGGGGGCAAGGCCCTGATCCCAGAGGCGGGCGTCGGCCGGCAGCTCCAGGCTGCGGCTGAGCACCACCCGCAGGGGCTCGGGCTGGCGCCGGCCGCGGCTGGTGAGCAAGGGGTCGTCGGTGCGCACGGTGCCGCCCCCCACGATCACGGCATCGCAGCCGGCCCGCAACCGGTGCACCCAGGCCCGCGCCTCGGGGCCGCTGATCCACTGGCTGGCGCCGTTGGGCAGGGCGGTGCGGCCATCGAGGCTCATCGCCCATTTGAGAAGCCCCCAGGGCCGGCCACTGGCGACCCGGTGGAGGAAGGGGGCGTTGAGGGCCCGCGCCTCGGCCTCCGCCACCGCCTCGATCACCTCGATCCCGGCGGTGCGCAGCCGCTCGATGCCGCCGCCGGCCACCCGTGGATCGGGATCCGCCATCGCCACCACCACCCGGGCGATGCCTGCCGCGATCACCGCCTCGCTGCAGGGAGGCGTGCGGCCGTGGTGGCAGCAGGGCTCCAGGGTCACCACCAGGGTGCCGCCCCGGGCCCGGCCTCCCGCCTGGGCCAGGGCGCCCACTTCGGCGTGGGCCTCGCCGGCACGGGCGTGATACCCCTCGCCCACCAGCCTTCCGCCGGCATCGAGCACCAGTGCGCCCACCAGCGGATTGGGGCTGGTGCGGCCCTCCCCCAGGGCCGCCAGGGAGAGAGCCCGGCGCATCCAGGGAATCCAGGGATCGATGGGCTCGGCTGCCAGCGGCGTTGTCTTCATCCGGGCCCCACATTGGCAGTTCTGTAGAAGGTGGAAGGGCTGGGGCCTGCCGCCGGGAGACTCACCTCAGTCCGGGTACGGCGGCGGCGGAGTGGCAGCCTCCGCCAGGCTGCGCCATTCCTCCACCACGTAGGGCGGCACCGGCAGCTCCGTGAACACCCCCGGCAGCTCCAGGCGCAGCGGCCGGTTGCGGCTCAGATCGGCCAGCAGGGGGGTGAGGTCGAACTCGGCGGCGGCATCGCGGCTGTCGCCGGCCAGCTTGGCGCTGCTGAGGGTGGTGTCGCGCAGTTCCCAGAGGCGCCGGCCAGCGCTCACCAGCATGGGTGTGGGGTGATCGAGCCGCACCCGCCCCGGGTAGCTCACGATCCGCAGCGTCACAGGCGCTCCGGGCCGGGCCGGACCCTCCCGGTAGGCCACCACCTGCCAGCTCTGGTAATCGAGATCCCGCAGGCTCTCGAGGCTGCGCACCAGGCCGGTGCCGGTCTCCTCCGGGCTCGCCTGCAGCTGGGCGGTGGCGGGAGCGGGCAGGGCCAGCACGAGCAACAGGCCCAGCAACACGGCCAGCAGCCGGTTCATGGCGCGTTCTGCGGCTGCCGCTCGGCTCCCGGGATCGGTTGCCAGCCGGTGTGGGTGGCCCACAGGGCCCAGATCGCCATGGCGCGCAGGTAGTGGCAGGCGCGGAAGGTGCCTGCCGCCGTGATCGCCTCGGGGGTGCGGAACTGCAGGCCGCCGCCGTACACCTGCTCCACCACGGCGCCGCAGATGGCGAAGGCCGTGCGCGCGTCGTCCATCAGGCGGTAGTAGGCCGCCAGGCCGAAGTTGATGCCGGTCCACACCTCCAGGGGATGGGTGCCGTTGGGATCGAGGGGGGTGCCATCGCGGCGCAGGCCGTTGGCCACCCCCAGCCGGCCGCCCTCGAAGCCCTCGAAGCAGGCTTCGCGCACGGCCTTCAGGCTGGAGAGGGCACGGTCGTCGGCCACCACGGGGGGAAGCCCCAGCAGGCGGGCGTAGAAGTCGCCGCAGAGCTGATCGGCCATCACCACCGGCGTGCCGCTCTCGGCATCGATGTTGTAGTGCTCCCCATTCCAGAGCAGGGCATCGAAGTTGGCGCGGCTCTGCTCCAGCCAGCCCCCGAATTCACGCTGCTCAGCGCTGGTGTCGAGCCCCAGCTCGAGCTGCAGCCGCTGGCCCATCGCCAGGGCCGCCTCCAGGGCCGCGATCCAGAGGGCGCCGCAGTAGGCGCTCACACCCTTGAGGGGCCAGTCGTCGAAGGTCTGATCAGGGGCGCCGCCGTTGTCGGGCAGGCCGTCGTCGTTGGCATCGAATGTCTTGAGGTAGCGGAGCGACTGCACGGCGGCAGGCCAGCAGTCGGCCAGAAAGCGCAGGTCTTCACCCGAAGGGGCGAGAAGAAAGGTGCGCCACACCTGCAGCACGAAGTCGCTGGCGAGATCCTTCCAGAGGTTGCAGTCCTGATAGGCGGTGTAGTTGGTGGCCTCGAACGGCCGCTCATTGGGGGCGCCGAGATCATGGGGGGTGGCGCCGGCCAGCTTGCGGGCGGCTTCCACCCGGCCCCGCCCCTGGGTGAAGTACCAGCCGATCGGGCGGGGGGTGGGATCGGCGGCGGGGATCGCACGGGCGAAGTCGCGCAGCACCGCTTTGTCGAGCTCGGGCCAGAGCTGCAGCAGGGCGAAGGAGCCGTAGAGCCGCACATCGAGGCTCTCGTACCACGCGTAGTCGAGACACTCGAGCACCCCGAAGTGGCCCACCGGCGCGGTGGCGGTGGCGGCGGTCCAGAGGCTGCCGCCGCTGGCCAGGTTGTAGAGCTCATTGAGCAGGGCCATCCGCAGCGGCTCCGGCAGGTCCTTGCGCTCGATCACCGGGGCCTGCCAGGCCGCGATCGCCTCGCGCCAGAAGCGCCAGTCGCGCAGGGCTTCGGAGGCGATGGCGGCGGCGTTGTCGCCCGAGCCGCCGAAGACATCGGTGTAGCGGCGCAGGGCGCGCCTGCCCGTGGCGAAGCTGGTGACCGGCAGATCCCAGGCGATCACCACCGGGATCTCCAGGCGTTCGCCGGGGGCCAGGGTGAGGCGCACCGCCAGGGCGGAGCTGCTGGGGTCGTGGGCGCCGCTGCGGCGGTCGTTGTGGCTCTCGGGGATCGCGCCAGCGGCGGCGAAGGGCTGCCAGATCTCGGCCCCGTCGCCGGCCGGATTCCAGCGGCTGCAGCGGAGGATCTCGATCGGGCCGGCCGCGTCACCGCTGCGGGCGGCCTGAAGCAAGGCGGCATCGGGCACGGCCAGCGCCCACTGGCCCTGGCCTTCGGCGATCGGTTCGCTGCGCTCCCCCTCCTGCAGCAGGCCGCAGAGGCCGGGGGCGTCGAGCAGGCGGTTGCGCTGGCCCTGGCTGCGGCCGATCGCCGGCACGTAGTTGTGCTCCGGGCTGCCGTCGTCGCGGAAATGCACGGCGGCGGCGGGATCGGTGTTGGTGAACCAGCCCACGCTGTTGCGCCAGCTGAGCAGCAGCGACACCGTCAGGGGGCTGTCGGTGGGGTTGTGGAGGCTCCAGGCGAACACGGCCACCGGGTAGCTGGTGCGCTGGTAATCGCCCGGCAGGATCGGGCTGAAGGCCTGGCAGCGCACGGCGGCGCGGAACACACCGCTGTAGTGGGTTTCGCTGAGGGGGTAGCGGGCGTTGTAAAGGCCCGTGGGCTGCTCGGGGGTGCTGGCGGGATACCAGTTCCAGGCCGGCAGCGGTTCGCCGGCTTCCGGCCGGGAGGCGTCGCGCTCCGGCTTCACCGCCAGGGCATGGGCGCGGCTGCTGGTGCCATCGCTCTCGAAGAGGGCGAACTGGCAGTCGGGCAGGGAGCCGAACCAGTGCTCGCCGCCATCGAGGTGCCAGAGATTGAAGGCGCCGTCGGGCGCCCGGCCGATGCAGCCCGCCCCGAAGCCCCCCAGCGGCATGCCGTGGTTGGGGCCGTCGTCGAGGTTGCTGGCGTAGCGCACGCTGTAGGGGTGCTCCCAGCCCAGGCCGAAGGGGCGGCTCCAGCTGCAGTCCTGACCCTGCGATGCTTCCCTCGAACGGCGCAGGCTGGCAAGAGAAGGGAGGCCGAACGGCACTGGGCGGGTGCAGATCATTTCAGCTTGTCAGACATGCCGCCGACCCCGGGGCGTGGACCCCTCCCTTCATCATGGGATCGGCGGAGAGGCGACTCTGGGACGCAGCGAGACCACTTCAGCTTCTGCCGTTCTGGTGGTGATCGGCTGTGATGCCATGGGGCCGGAGGCTCTGCCAGCCTCGGCGCAGCGCCTCCTTGCCGATGCGGCTCTGATCGCAGCGCCGCGGCGACTCCTGTCTTCGGTGCAGCAGTGGATGTTCGGGGCCCGGCCAGGCTCACAGCCGCCGCAGCTGATTGCCAGCGATCGTCCGGAACCCCTTCTGCCGGCTCTGCAGACTGCGCTGGCGCAAGGCCAGGCCGTGGTGCTCCTCGCCAGCGGCGATCCGCTCTGGTTCGGCATCGGCCGGCTGCTGCTGCAGGAGTTTCCGGCCGAACAGCTGCGCTTCCACCCCGCCCCCACCTCGCTGCAGCTGGCCTTCGCCCGCATCGGCCGGCCCTGGCAGGATGCCAGCTGGATCAGCCTGCATGGCCGTGATCCCGAGCCCTTGGCCGCGGCCCTGCAGCGCCGGCCCGCAGCCCTGGCCGTGCTCTGCGATCCCGGTGCCGGTGGCGCCGACACGGTGCGCCGGCTGCTGCGCGCTTCCGGCCTGGAGGCCGCCTATGGCTTCTGGATCTGCGAGCGGCTCGGCCATCCGCAGGAGCGGGTGCTGCGGCTCGCTCCCGAGGCCCCCACTCCCGAGGATCTCGATCCCCTGCATCTGGTGCTGCTCGTGGCGGAGCCCCCCGCGGCTCCCGATCCCGCCGGTCTGCCCCTGTTCGGCCTCGACGATGGGCTCTGGCTGCAGCACCCCGACCAGCCGGGTCTGATGAGCAAGCGGGAGGTGCGCATCCAGCTGCTCGCCGATCTGGATCTCCCCGCCGAGGGCGTGCTCTGGGATCTCGGCGCCGGGGTGGGATCGGTGGGCCTGGAGGCGCTGCGGCTGCGCCCGGCCCTGCAGCTCTGGGCCGTGGAGCGCCGGGCCGGGGCGGCGGCGCTGCTCGCCGCCAACGCGGCCCGGCTGGGGGTGGAGCCGGCGGGCCTGGTGGAGGGGGAGGCTCCGGCTGCGCTGGCTGGCCTTCCGGATCCAGACAGGGTGCTCATCGGTGGCGGTGGCCGCGATCGGGCGGCCCTGCTGGCGGCGGTGCTGGCGCGCCTTCGGCCGGGAGGCGTGGTGGTGATCCCCCTGGCCACCGTGGAAGCCCTCGCGGAGCTCCGGCCCCTGCTCGAGGCCGCCGGGCTGCGGATGCAGGTGAGCCAGCTGCAGGCCTGGCGCGGAGCCCCCCTCGCCGATGGCACCCGGCTGGTGCCGCTCAATCCGGTGCTGGTGCTTCGAGGCCGATCGGAACCAGCAGCTCCACCTTCAGCTCCCCCCCCACCCTGAGCCCGCGATGGGCCGCCTGCCCGGCCGCCAGCTCCAGCACGCCATCCACCGGCTCATCCGGGCCATAGCTCGGGCAGGGCAGCTGCATGCAGGGGATCGCCGCCGGCTGGATCGCCACGATGCGCCCCTGCTGCACGAACACCATGTCGAGCGGGTTGGGGGTGCGGTGCATCCAGAAGCGGGCAATCCGCGCCGGCCGGAAGGGAAACCACATGCCGCGATCGGCGGGCAACGGTGGCCGCAGCTGCAGCCCGAGGCTCTGCTGCTGTTGTGTGCGCGGCACCTCCAGCCCCACGCAGCCCGGCGGTACCCGGGAGGCGGCAGCGGCCGGCGAGGGCGGGGTGGGCCCGGGGCACCAGAAGCCCTCCAGCGGCAGCTGCTGGGGTGGGTTGGCCCGTCCGGGAGTCGACGCCGCGCAGCCCGTGCCGGCGATCGGCCAGAGCAGCAGCAGCAGGCAGGAACGGACCCGCCGCAACGGAGAGGATGTCATGGCGCTCAGGGGATGGTGGGGGGGGGCTGTTCGGCGAGGCAGTAGCCGCGGCCGCGCACCGTATGGATCAGCCGTCGCTGGCCTCCTTCCTCCAGCTTCTGGCGGAGGTAGCGCACATACACCTCGATCACGTTGCTTGCTGCCGGCCGCTCCTCCTGCCAGATCGCGGCCAGGATCCGCTCGCGGCTCACCACAGTGCCGCTGCGCTGCATGAGCAGCAGCAGCAGCTCGTATTCGCGGCTGGTGAGGCTGATGCGGCGGCCCGCCCGCTGCACCTCGCGGCTGTGCGGGGTCAGGCGCAGGTCGGCCACCTGCAGCACCGGCGCTGGAACCTCGCTGGGCTGGGCCCCGCGGAGGGGCTGCAGCCCCAGATGCAGCCGCAGCCGGGTGAGCAGATCGCTCGGCCCCAGTCCCGTGAGCCAGAAGTCGTCGGCACCGCTGCTGAGGCAGTGCACCCGGCCCTCCACACTGTCGCTGCCCACGCCGAGCAGCAGCGGCACGCCGGGGAAGCGGCGCCGCAGACGGGGGATCGCGGCCTCCGTTCCGGGAGCCAGGATCACGGCCTGGGGGGTGGGGGCATCGGCTCCAGGATCCGCGGCGGCGGCGGCGGAGCCGGATGCTCCGCCGACGGAGAGGGGGCTGTAACCGGAGAGGATGAGCCGCGGGGCCAGCCCCTCGGCCTCCGCTCCCACCAGCAGAACCGTGGGCAGGATCGCCATGCTCAGGTCGCCGGCGCGGACCGGCCGGCCGCCTCGGCGCCGAGACCATTGCCCGGCTTGGCCACGTGGGGCAGCCCCCAGCCGAGTTTGTTGCGCAGCACCTGGAAGAACTCGTGATCGGCCAGCCGCACGAAGCGCACCGGATGATCGCTGCGGCGGATCAGCACCCGGTCTTCCGGCCACACGTAGCAGCCGGCGCTGCCATCCACCACCATCATCAGCCGCTCCGGTGTGGCCGGAAACACGGTCACCGGTTCGCGGTCGCTGAACACCAGGGCCCGTGAGGCCAGCGAGTGGGCCGCGATCGGTGTGAGCTGCAGCACCGGGCAGTCGGGGCTGATCACCGGGCCGCCGGCGCTGAGGGCATAGGCGGTGGAGCCGGTGGGGCTGGAGAGGATCACGCCGTCGGCGGCGATATCCACCGGGGCATGGCGGCCGATGGCGATCTCGAAGTGGCACATGCTCGTGAGCGGTTCGCGGTGCAGTGCCATCTCGTTGAGGCAGAGCACCTCCCAGCGCCGCTGCTCGCCCCGCATCACGCTCACCACCAGCATCGTGCGCTCCTCCACCGTCCAGTTGCCGGCGATCACCTGATCGAGGGCGCGGTCGAGATCACGCAGATAGGCCTCCGCCAGGAAGCCGAGATGGCCGGTGTTGATCGTGAGGATCGGCACGCCGATCGGGGCGGTCTGGCGAGCCGCCGAGAGCACGGTGCCATCGCCGCCGAGCACCAGCGCCAGGGGCAGGGTGGCATCGAAGCCGGGCGGCACGCAGGCGTTGTAGCCCTTGGCGCGCAGGTGCTGATCGGGGTTGGCGAAGCCCACCACCCCACCGGAGCTGCTGACCCGCACCACCTCGAGACCGGCAGCGCCGAGACGCTCCTCAATGGCAGCGGCGGTGGCCAGGGCCAGCTCCTTGCCGTCGTTCACGATCAGGCCGACGCGGGACAGAGTCGTGGAAGCAAGTGGGGGCATTGTAGGGAGTAAGGCCAAACAAGATTTGACCAAGCCCTAGGAAAATCACTTAAAGACTATTATTGTGAATCACGATCAAGGCAGAGTTTTGGCATCTTTGGCCAAGTCTGTTAGTCGTCAATCCCTAAAAACGGATGGTAGTTTCGATGGTTTATGAAACAAACTATCAAACATCCTGAATGGACAAGGCAAAGGATCTATGGAGTGTCGTAACTTTCAACAAAAAACAATTACTGCCCACGGCCGCGTCAACTCGGCTGCAAATCCAGCATTCACTTGGACACATTGGAGGTCGATAGCAGTCGATTCGGGGCTGACTCTTTGTCGCTAAGTAAGGCTATTTCTGCTTCTATACAAACGCTCCAAGTGAAGCTATTTGACAGAGATTAGCGCGTTGGGTCATGTTGTTGGCATCTTGCCCAGAGTCATCCATATATCGTTTCTTCGAAGCCACGGATGGCGTTTAAAGTGCTCTACATAGCCATGGGACTCTAGTAATTCAATTAGCGCCTCCCTGTCTTCCAGGCGGGAGTTATATTCAATTGTCAAACAAAAGGGCTTTGTGAGGCGATCCCAATCAAGAGACCTTAATATGCTGTATTCAGCCCCTTCGACATCTAGTGAGAAATAGTCGTATGCTGTTTCAGCAAGAAGAACGGTGAGATCAAAAGCTTCCACCTTGGCTAAGGACTTTGATGCTAATCTAGTCTCTTTGTGCATGTCCTTGCCTTCAAATCCTTCGATAGCCGAAAGCTGACCCACCTTTCTCAAGCGAAGATTTTCATTTTTTCCATTTGGTGAAATAGCGGCGTTGATTAAATTATTGCTGGGTCTTATGTTTTTCAAGAGTTTGAATTGTTCTTCGTCGGGCTCGAAAGCCATCCCCTCCAGTTAAGATTTTTTTCTAATGAATAGGTGTTTGAATGTGTAAATCCGTCGGCGCCGCCAATCTCAAGGTAATCGCCATTTCGCTTCATATTGGTTGCATACATTGCAAAAATGTCTTGCGACCATTGAGAAGAGCTGAGCCTCCAGTGATTGGCGTAAAAGTCCATGAATCTTTGGAGCTCCTTATCAGTGGAGAACTCGTTACGATTGGCTATGTAGTGCGCAAATACTTCAGACGCCCCCATCGATCCAATCCTTTGCGTCTCGGCAAACGCATGGGCTTTTATATTGCAAATCTTCAAATTTACATTGACGGCTAGGGCGCGGATGGATTGCTTCCATGTATTTATGACTCTCATGGCGAGATGAATCTCAATTCTATTATGATTCTTATTCCAAGCCATGGCTTATGCCTCAGTCCATAGACCAGTTCGCATCCCGGCTCAAGCATTTTGAGCGCCATGGTCAGGATCAAGATTCGTGTCTCGGTTGGTAAAATTGTAAAACCAGTCTCCTAGAGAAAGATGAGCCTCTACTGGTTGTCCACCAGCGATTGTTCATGAAATCCTGTTGCGGCAGAACGTGCCAGCTTCTGCTGATTATCTTGAGGCTCAGATGTTATCGTTTTCGCTGAAGGAAATCCCAATACTTCTTGCCTAGCAATTGGCGCAAGAGGTCGTTGCGGTTGGATAGGTCAACGGCGAGTCTGCTGAAGCCTGATGGATGGATCGTTGAAGAACTTGGAAAGAAGACTGTCTGAGCGTTGGCAAGGGCGATCAAATCACATAGCGCACCTACGTTTGTGTCTTGGCTGGTAAGACAAGGGTTGTCATGCAACCTTAATCCTGGCGTATCTGGTACATTGGCCACGTGATGAATCGTTGAGTCAGAGAGGATCTGCCGAGAATCTCTGAGAGCTCTGTAGTCATCCGTGCAGACAAGTATGTCGCGTCCATGAAGCATTGGCTTTATCAAGGCAAGAAACGACATGTAGTCAAATGGGACGTCGCTATTGCGGATGTGAATGGCTTTGTATCCCTTGGGGAGATTGGAGAGCCGTTCAACGATTTTCTTGGCGATTCTTGGCTGAAATTTGAAATATGCTAGTGCTTGGACGCCTTTGCCTCCCCCGCACTGGTCGTCGATCAGCACGGATTCCGGTGGGTCATCGGGGATAATGCAGGGGCGCTCTCCAGACTCGCTGTTGACAAAGTTGCATATCTCAGGGACATAGGTGAGTTCATAGCTATTCAGTTTTCCTGAAAATGATCTTGTGTGGCAAGATTGCCCGTTGAGTTGTTGGACGTGTTTCTCGGTTAACCTTGTTTTGATATTGGCAAAGGGCTCAATAGTTTCGAAGTACTGATCAAAGTGATCCCAAAGGCCTGAGCGTTTGGAGTCGATGATGAGTTTTCGGTTGAAGCGCAGGGCGTGGATGATCGATTTCTGTATTTGGCAGAGGTTGTCGTTGAGCCCACCTTGTGGCCTGCAAAGGAGATGCCTGTTGGATTCTCGTTGAATTCGTGCCTGTATGATCCTGCGCTGTTCTCTTAGTCGCGTGGATAGTGTGGCCAGTCGATGCTGATCTTTCCAGCTCTGCTTCTCGTGGGTCCATGCCTGCATCGAATTGCTCCTGTTGACGCGGATCAGCCTGCGCGTGCGGTTTGAGGGTTAAAACTGTTCGAGGAAGCGCAGATCGCTGGTGTACAGGCGGCGGATGTCGTCGATGCCGTGGCGCACCATGCAGAAGCGCTCCACACCCAGGCCGGCCGCGAAGCCGCTCCAGCGCTCCGGATCGATGCCCAGCCCCTCCAGCACCGCCGGGTCCACCATGCCGCAGCCCATCACCTCCAGCCAGCGGCCGCGCCACTGCACATCCACCTCGGCCGAGGGCTCGGTGAAGGGGAAGTAGCTGGCCCGGAAGCGCACCGGCAGATCGCCGAAGAAGCGCTGCAGGAAGGTGGTCACCGTGCCGCGAAGATGGCTGAAATCCAGGCCTTCATCGAGGGCCAGCACCTCCACCTGATGGAACACCGGCGAGTGGGTGGCATCCACCGCATCGCGCCGGTACACGCGGCCCGGAGCCACGATCCGCACCGGCGGCGGATTGGCCTCCAGATGGCGGATCTGCACCGGCGAGGTGTGGGTGCGCAGCAGCCGCTCGCCGCCATCGGCGCCGGGGGCCAGATAAAACGTGTCCTGCATGTCCCGCGCCGGGTGGTGCGGCGGGATGTTGAGGGCGGTGAAGTTGTAGTGGTCGCTCTCCACCTCCGGCCCCTCGGCGACCCGGTAGCCGAGGCCAGCGAAGAGATCGAGGATCTCCTCCACCGTGGCCTGCAGCGGGTGGCGGTGCCCCGGCGGCACGAAGCTGCAGGGAGCGGTCACGTCGATCCGCTCGCGCTCGATCCGCTCCGCCAGGGCCGCGCTGCCGAGCTGGTCGATGCGAGCCGCAAGCCGCTGCTGCACCTGTTCCTTGAGCACGTTGGCGCGCTGGCCAAGCTGGGGGCGCTCCTCCGCCGGCAGACGGCCCATGGACCCGAGCACCGCGGAGAGCCGGCCCTTCTTGCCGAGCAGATCCACCCTGAGCTGCTCCAGCTCCGCGGGGCCGGCGGCGGCCTCGATGGCGGCCGTCGCCTGCTGCTCCAGAGTCGCGAGCTGGTCGGTGAGCTGCTGCAGGGAGATCGTGGCGCTCACAGGGCGGGGCGATGGCTGGGAGCGACTCTAGGTAGCGTTGCGGCGTGCACCCCTGCCAGGCCGGCCGGGGGAGCGGTGACGCCAGTGCTGCTCCAGCCTGCGGCAGTCGCAGCAGCCGGAGCCGCCCGGATCGCTGGCTCGTGGCGCGACCCTCTCCAGTGCCGGCGGCACGGCTCGTGCCCTCATCCGCGTGGCAGCCTGGCCTGTGCGACCTGCTCCCCGCACCGAGCCTCCGATGGCCCCGCTCCGGATCCTGATCAGCAACGACGACGGGGTCTTCGCCGCCGGCATCCAGGCCCTGGCGGCTGAGGCCGCCGCAAGGGGCCACCGGGTCACGGTGGTCTGTCCGGATCAGGAGCGTTCCGCCACCGGCCACGGCCTCACCCTGCAGACACCCCTGCGGGCCGAGCGGGCCGATCAGCTGTTCGCGCCGGGGGTCACGGCCTGGGCCTGCAGCGGCACCCCTTCCGACTGCGTCAAGCTGGCGCTCTTCCGGCTGCTGGAGGAGCCGCCGCAGCTGGTGCTCTCGGGCATCAACCACGGCCCCAACCTCGGCACCGACGTGCTTTATTCCGGCACCGTGAGCGCCGCGATGGAGGGCACGATCGAAGGCTTCCCCGCCCTGGCGGTGAGCAGCGCCGATTTCCACTGGCGCCGTTTCGAGCCCGCCGCCCGGATCGCCCTCGACACCGCCGAAGCGATGCTCAGCGCGGGCTGGCCCGAGGGGATGCTGCTCAATCTCAACGTGCCCCCCCGGCCTGCCGAGGAGATCGGAGCGCTGCGCTGGTGCCGGCCTGCCGTGCGCCGCTACAGCGACCAGTTCGACCGCCGGGTCGATCCCCGCGGCCGCACCTATTTCTGGCTGGCCGGCGAGGTGGTCGACGATCTTGAGGCCGCCGTGGCGGGTCCGGCCGTGTGGCCTACCGACGTGGCCTGGGTGGGTGAGGGTGGCGCCAGCCTCTCGCCCCTGCAGCCTGAGCTGTTCTGGCGCGGTGACACCGCGGGGCTGCCGTCGCTGCCCCTGCTTTGAGGCTCATGGTCTATGCCCCAGCCGGGAACGTGAAGGGCCGCGCCTCGCTGAATCGGCTGCGGCGGGGGGCCGCCTCCGCTTGGGGCTGCCGGCCAGAAGCCCGACATGGAAGGGGCGCGGCGATGCGGTTTCAGCTCGACTCGGCCAGGACCAGGGATCGCCGCCGGACTGCCTCAGGCCCGCCGGAAGATGCGCTGCAACATCCACAGCGAGAAGCCCAGGCCCAGCAGATGGGCAAACAGCACCTGCGTGTTGCTGAGCACCGAGAGCATTTCGATCGAGGTGATCGGGTAGGTGCTGATCGGCGACTGGCCGCTCCCCGGGAAGGCCATCGGACCGAACAGGCCGGGGGCCTGCAGGGAGGCCTGCAGGAAGAGGCTGCCGGCCAGGGCCTGGTACCCCACCGCCGCCACCGTGAGACCGGCCAGATCCACCAGCAGGCCGCGCTTGATCAGCCGCGCGGTCTCGCCGCGGCTGGGGGGCGCCTGGCTGGCCAGGGCCCGGCCGCAGCGGATCACCAGCCAGCCCTGCCAGAGGCTCCAGGCCAGCAGCAGAAACGAGAGGGTGGTGAAGGAGAGGCCGGGGCCCAGCCCGAGCGCCCGCTGGGCATTGGCGGCCACGCGCGTGCCGATGTTGTTGAACAGCAGCACGCCCACCACCACCACCGCAAGGGCCAGCTGGATCCAGAAGCGCACCCAGCCCATCAGCCGCAGGGCATTGGCGATGCGGGGCAGATCCGGCGGCAGGGCCATGGGCAGGTGCCTCGGCAGGTCTCCAAACTTGGCATGGGAGGATCGCCGCGGCGAGCGCCTGGCGTTGATTCCCCTGTCGATTCCGCTCCATAGCCCTGATCAGGCCCAGCGACCCACCGCCATCGCCCTGGGCAGCTTCGATGGCCTCCACCGCGGCCACCGCCGCGTGATCGAGGCGGTGGCCGACGCGGCGGGCGCCCTTGAGGCGGTGCCGAGCGTGGTGAGCTTCTGGCCCCACCCCCGCGAGGTGCTGCGCGGTGAGACCAGGCTGCTGCTCGATCTGCCCGAGGAGAAGCTGGATCTGCTGGCACCCCTCGGCATCCGCCAGCTGGTGATGATCCCCTTCAGCTCGGCCCTGGCGGCACTGAGCCCCACAGCCTTCGTGCACGATGTGCTCGTGGAGCAGCTTCAGGCGCGGCGACTGGCGGTGGGCGAGAACTTCCGTTTCGGCGCCGGCCGCTCCGGATCAGCTGCGGATCTGCAGCAGATCGGTGCTGCCTGCGGCATCGCCGTGGCGGTGCTGCCGATGCTCTCCGATGGGGAGGAGCGCGTGAGCAGCAGCCGCATCCGCCGCGCCCTGATCGCCGGCGACCTGCAGGAGGCGGCCCGCCTGCTGGAGCGGCCCTACCGCTTCGAGGGGATCGTGGTGTCCGGCAGGGGTGTGGGACGCCGCCTCGGCTGGCCCACCGCCAACCTGCAGGTGGATGGGCGCAAATTTCTGCCCGGCGAGGGTGTGTATGCCGTCTGGGTGCGGCAGCAAGGCCATGGCGGCGGCCGCTGGCCGGGCGTGATGAATCTCGGCCCGCAGCCCACGATCGATCCCAACGCACCCTCGGCCGTGGAGGTGCATCTGCTCGATGCTCCAGCCCATGCCGGCCGGGAGCTGGATCTGCGTGGCAGCCGCCTGCAGGTGGAGCCGGTGCGCTTTCTGAGGGGGCAGCGCCGCTTCGACGGACTCGAGGCGCTCAGCGCCGCGATCGCCGCCGACGCGGATGCCGCCAGGAGGATCCTGGCAGCAGCCCCTCAGCCGGCCCCGTAGGCGTGGGTCAGGCCCCAGCTGATGAACAGGGCGATCGCTCCCATCAGCAGAATGCCCGAAACCAGAGGCACCAGTGGACTCTCCTCACCCCCGCCCGGTTCATTGGCCATGGGTTCTCCAGGTCGGCGCCCAGCCTAGGAAGCCACTCCCTGATTCCTGCCGCCGTGTCTGATTTCCCTGCCGCAGCCGATGTCCCTGCCGCAGCCGAGGCCCGCTCCGAGCCGCCGCCTGCCGTGGCGCGCCTGCTCGATGCCAACCTCGATCGCGCCCGCGAGGGGCTGCGGGTGCTGGAAGACTGGGCGCGCTTCGGTCTCGACCGGCCCGATCTGGTGGCCCGCAGCAAGGACCTGCGCCAGCGCCTCGGCCGGCTGCACCGCGATTGCTACAGGCAGGCCCGCCACAGCGCCAGTGATCCGGCCACCGGCATGGGCCACCCCGCCCAGGCGGAGCGCACCACCCCGCAGGCCGTGGTGGCGGCCAATGCCGCCCGCGCGCAGGAGGCCTTGCGGGTGCTCGAGGAATTCGGCCGGCCCCACGATCCCCCGCTGGCCGCCGCGGCTGCCGCGGCGCGCTACGCCCTCTACGACCTGGAGCTCGACCTTCTGCGCCCCGCCGCCGGCGGTGCGGCGCGGCGGCGGCTTCTGCGGCAGTGCCGGCTCTACCTGATCGTGGGCAGCGGCACCGCGGGCGCTGCCGCCGCTGAAGGGGCGCTCGAGGCCGGCGTGCGGATCCTGCAGTACCGGCCCAAGGAGCCAACCTCCCCCGACGACCGCACCCGCCTGGAGGAGGCCCGCATCCTCCGGCAGCTCTGCCAGCGGCACGGGGCGCTGTTCGTGGTCAACGACCGCCTGGATCTGGCCCTGGCGGTGGAGGCCGATGGGGTGCATCTCGGTCAGGACGACCTTCCCGTGGCGGTGGCGCGGCGGCTGCTGGGTCCGGAGCGGCTGATCGGCTGCAGCACCCATGCACCGCAGCAGCTGGAGCGGGCCGTGGCCGCAGGATGCGACTACGTGGGTGTGGGGCCGGTGAATGCCACCCCCACCAAGCCGGGTCGGGAGCCGGTGGGGCTGGCCTACGTGCGGGCGGCGGCGGCCGCCTCGCCGGTTCCCTTCTTTGCGATCGGCGGCATCGATGCCGCCTCCCTGCCGGCGGTGCTCGCCGCCGGGGCCCGGCGGGTGGCGGTGGTTCGGGCGATCACGGCCGCGCCCGATCCCCGGGCGGCCGCCGCCGGGCTGCTGGCGCTGCTGCCGGAGTGGGAGGGGCAGGCTGGCAGCACCGATGCCGCCGTGCCGGCCGACCACGGGATCCCAGGCGGCAGGGCCTCCGATGGCTGAGATCCGGATCCGGCTCAACGGCGAGGAGACCCTCTGCCGGGCTGGCCAGTGCCTGCAGGAGCTGCTCGAGGAGCTGGGCTATCGGCCGCCGCTGGTGGTGGTGGAATTCAACGGCGCGATCCTGCCCCGCCGTGCCTGGCCGAGCCAGCCGGTGGTGGAATCCGATGCGATCGAGGTGGTCACCATCGTGGGAGGGGGTTCCTAGATTCCAGCTGATCCAACGGAGCCATCCATGGCCCCCCGCTCCATTCGCCGGATCACCGGCCTGCTCTCTTCGGCTCTGCTGGTGCCGGTGCTGGTGACGGGCCTGCTCTTCACCGCTCCGGCCCCCAGCCATGCCGCCAGCGGCGGACGCATCGGCGGCGGCAGCTTCCGCTCGGCACCCTCCATGCCACGCACCTACCGCGGCGGCGGCGGTTCCTACGGCGGCGGCATCCCCGGCGGCTATCGCGGCGGCTACTACGGCGGTGGTGGTTACTACGGCGGCGGTGGTTTCGGCTTCCCCTTCATCGTGCCGATCTTTGGCTTCGGTGGTGGCCTGCTCGGCCTGCTGGTGCTGATGGCGGTGGTGGGCGTGCTGCTCAATGCCGTGCGCGGCGCCGCTGGCGGGGCCCTCGGCGGCGGCGATGATCGCGAGGCGCTCTCCGGCTCTGTCGATGGCCCGGTGTCGATCGCCCAGGTGCAGGTGGGGCTGCTCGCCTCGGCCCGGGAGCTGCAGGAGGATCTGCGCCGCCTGGCCGCCACGGCCGACACCTCATCCAGCACCGGTCTGCAGAGGGTGCTGCAGGAGACGAGCCTGGCGCTGCTGCGCAATCCCGCCCTCTGGGTGTATGCCAATGGTGAGGTGGGCCAGGTTCCCTTCCTGAGCGCTGAGGCCACCTTCAACCGGCTCTCGGTGCGCGAACGCAGCAAGCTCGAGCGCGAACTCACCACCAATGTGGCCGGTGTGCGCAGCGGCGGATCCAGCGCCCGGCAGGCCGGCAGCAGCGACGATGCCAGCGACTACATCGCCGTGACCCTCCTGCTCGCCAGCCGCAGGCCGCTCAAGATCCGTGGCACAGACACGGCGGAGGCCCTGCGTGAGTCCCTGCAGCAGCTCGGTGGCGTCGGCGCCGACGATCTCCTCGCCCTCGAGGTGATCTGGCAGCCCGAGGGCGTGGGCGAGGTGCTCAGCGCCGACCAGCTGATCACCGCCTACCCCGATCTGCAGCACCTCTGAGTGCTGCCTGAAGGGCTGCTTGCCCAGGGTGAATCCCT
>Ga0169931_10005993_pt1 | contig 18417 bp, 13 predicted proteins | sample Kivu_15m_20L_FD_129675 | JGI IMG/M metagenome (GOLD analysis project Ga0169931, IMG submission 129675) | Freshwater microbial communities from Lake Kivu, Western Province, Rwanda to study Microbial Dark Matter (Phase II) - Kivu_15m_20L... | ecosystem: Environmental > Aquatic > Freshwater > Lake... | reverse complement strand
GTATTTATCTATTGAGTGTAGGCGACAGTAAAAAAAAGAATTTCAGGGTGATAAGAGAATAAGCCAGCCCTTAACAGCACCTACCCAAAAGTGGCGGTTCAGTGGTTAAATCAAGCTTTGTGCATCTATCAAAGTTTGTGCTTGGTTGACAATGAAGTGCTTCGAAATAGCCACCTTCGGGTAGCTGCTAACCGTTAATTGAGGACTAACGATTTATAACATAACGCATACAAGCTCCGGACTGAAGTCCGGAGCTTTTTGCATATGAATATCATTAAGTACACAAGGCCGGCACATTTCGATGTTTAGTCTTAAGCGCCAGTGATTGAAGGGAAAAGCCCGCGACCCGTGAGCGAAGCGATTCGGGGCAAGGCTTGTACCGAAAAGCACGGCCGGCGCCCAAAAATTTAAGCATCAACGTTTGCGCTAAAAACACCACGTTCGTCAGGCGCAAAATGCAAATGGAAAGGATGCATTGGCGATGAATTCAAGGGGATGTGCCACTAAGCTATTTTTAGATTTTCAATCACCTCTGCCTTTTTGTACGCTTCTATTCTGAATTGTTAAAACTATGTTGAAATTGAGTCCTGCTTTTATGTGGCGCAGTAACTTCAACATTTAACTTTGCAATTTCGCATCATACCATGCATACACCAAAAGGAATTTTGATTTCAATCGGAGGCAATGTCGATAAAGGCACGACGGCCGAACCGAGTTACAATACACCATCGAACCTTGCTTTCTTCGAAGATGGCATTCTGAAGCGCATCCTCTCCGAAATGAAAGGAACAGATAGTCATGTGGAAGTAATTACTACGGCATCCGAAATTCCTGAAGAAGTTGGGAATAATTATGTTGAAGCTTTTAAAAGACTAGGGTGTAACAATGTTGACGTTATCCACATCCGCAACCGCGAAGACACGCAGATTCCTGAATACTACGAACGCATCGAAAAAGCCGATGGCGTGATGTTTACCGGTGGAAACCAAATGCGCCTTACGACCATTTTTGGTGGTACGGATATTTTCAAGCTCATTCAGCAACGCTACGAAAACGAGCACTTCATTATCGCCGGAACCTCGGCAGGTGCAATGGCCATGTCGAACACCATGATTTATGAAGGGCAGAGTGATGAATCGTTTCTGAAAGGGAAAGTAAAAATCACCACAGGATTGGCGTTTATGAAGGATGTCATCATCGATTCGCACTTTGTGAAACGCGGTCGTTTCGGTCGTTTGGCGCAAGCCGTTTCGGCGAATCCCGGATGTATCGGAATCGGCTTGGGCGAAGATACCGGTGTATTGGTAAAACACGGCTCCGAACTCGAAGCAATTGGTTCGGGATTGGTTATAATTTTCGACGGACATTCCATTCGCCATTCGAATATTGCCGACATTAGCGATGGGCAGCCCATTTCGATTGAACACCTTGTGGTGCATGTAATGGCCAAAGGCAATCATTACAACGTAAAATCGCGGAAATTCTATGCCGGCCGTGAAGCCGTTGAAGCCGCAAATGCATGATGTTTTTTTACCTATTTTCGCAACGCATTTTGCTTAAAAACCTATGAATTACGACTTAATCGTTATTGGAACAGGCCCCGGTGGATATGTGGCGGCCATACGTGCAGCCCAACTCGGAATGAAGGTAGCCGTTGTTGAACGTGAAGAACTTGGCGGAATCTGCCTCAACTGGGGATGCATTCCAACCAAAGCTTTATTGAAAAGTGCTAATGTTTTCGAATACCTATCGCACGCGGCCGATTATGGCATTAAAGTGCAGGGCGCCGAAGCCGATTTCGATGGTATGGTGAAACGCAGTCGTGGCGTAGCCGATGGCATGAGCAAAGGAATTCAGTTTCTTTTGAAGAAAAACAAGGTAGATGTAATCTTCGGGAATGCGCAGATTACACGCGACAAAAAAGTGGATGTTAAAGCCGCTGATGGCAAATCGAACAGCTACACGGCAAAAAATATAATCATCGCAACCGGTGCACGCAGCCGCGAATTGCCAAACCTAAAACAAGATGGCAAACGCATTATCGGTTACCGCGAAGCCATGACCTTACCCAAACAACCTAAATCACTGGTAGTCGTTGGTTCGGGAGCTATTGGTGTTGAGTTCGCGTATTTCTACAATACCATTGGAACGAAAGTTACCATCGTCGAATTCATGCCGAACATCGTTCCGGTTGAAGATGAAGAAGTGAGCAAGCAACTCGAACGCTCGTTCAAAAAATCCGGCATCGAAATCATGACCAACGCAAATGTTGAGTCGGTAGATAGCAGTGGAGCAACGCTTAAAGTGAAGGTTAAAACGGCCAAAGGTGAGCAGGTGCTCGAATGCGATACTGTATTATCGGCTGCCGGAGTTATTGCAAACATCGAAAACATCGGACTCGAAACGCTTGGTGTTAAAACCGATAAAGGGAAAATTCTTGTCGATGCCTATTACCAGACCAATGTTCCGGGCATTTATGCCATCGGCGATGTGGTTCCCGGTCCGGCTTTGGCACACGTTGCATCTGCAGAAGGAATTATTTGCGTTGAAAAAATCGCAGGTCATCATCCCGAACCATTAAACTATGGGAACATTCCGGGTTGCACCTATTGCAGTCCCGAGATAGCTTCTGTTGGCATGACCGAAAAAGCAGCCAAGGAAGCCGGTTATGAAATCAAGATCGGGAAATTTCCGTTCTCTGCATCGGGTAAAGCCTCGGCTGCCGGTGCTAAAGATGGTTTTGTGAAGGTAATTTTCGATGCCAAGTACGGCGAATGGTTGGGTTGCCACATGATTGGTGCCAATGTTACCGAAATGATTGCTGAGGCAGTTGCCGCGCGTAAGCTCGAAACGACAGGACATGAAATCATCAAAACGGTACATCCGCATCCTACCATGTCTGAAGCCGTGATGGAAGCTGCTGCGGCCGCTTACGGCGAGGTAATTCACCTCTAACATTTTAGCATGTGCGGCATAACTGGATGCATTGCCTTTCGCGATGCGGGTCTGAAACGACTCGATGAGGTAGAACATTCGGTACAAAAGCTCAGGCAACGCGGTCCCGACGGAAATGGAGTTTATCGGCACAACCACGTGGCGTTGGGTCATGCGCGTTTGTCGATCATCGATACCAGCAACAACGGTGCACAGCCTTTTAGCGACGAAAGCGGGCGCTACACGCTGGTTTTCAACGGAGAGTTTTTCAATTTTAAGCCCTACCGCCAAGAATTGGAAGCAGCCGGAATTCGGTTTCGCTCTGAAAGTGATACGGAAGTATTGCTGCATCTGCTCATTCGTGAAGGGAAATCCTGTATTTCGAAAATCAATGGGTTTTTCGCTTTCGCCTTTTACGACCGCGATTCAGGTAACGTAATTCTTGCACGCGATCGCTATGGCGAGAAGCCCTTGGTGTGGATGCGGGATGACGATGGATTGTGTTTCGCGTCCGAAATGAAAGCCTTGCTGGCCTATTCATTCGAGAAAACGCTCGATCATACCTCCTTACTGCATTATCTGCACCTGAACTACATTCCCGCGCCTTATAGCATTTTCGAGCAGGTTCAGAAACTGGAACCCGGGCATTACCTAGAAATTTCGGGGAAGGACATTCGGATTGAGCGCTGGTACGCGATGCCCGAAAAAGTCGTGGAACCCATTCCTACGTACAGCGAAGCACAGGAAATGTTGCGCACGAAGATGGAACAGGCCGTTGAGCGTCGCATGATAGCCGATGTGCCGCTTGGTAGTTTTCTCTCGGGCGGAATTGATTCTTCGGTAGTTACGGCGCTGGCCTCGCGGTATACCCAAAACCTGAATACGTTTTCGATCGGCTATGCCGACGAACCTTTATTCGACGAAACACGCTATGCCAAGCTGGTTGCGACCAAATTTGGCACAAACCATACGGTGTTTTCGCTGCGCAACAAGGATTTATTTGCGCATCTGCACGATATGTTGCATTACATCGACGAACCTTTTGCAGATTCTTCGGCACTTGCGGTAAATATCTTGTGCAAAGAAACGCGTAAACACGCCACGGTAGCACTTTCTGGCGATGGCGCCGATGAACTCTTTGGCGGTTATCGAAAGCATGAGGGAGAATGGAAATTACGACAAGGGGGAATAAAAGCTTCGCTCGTAGGCTTGCTTGGTCCGGTGTGGGAAACGCTGCCGGCATCGCGCAATTCGGCAAGCGGCAACCTCATCCGTAAATTGCGGAAATTCAGCAAAGGACTGAAAACAAATGCTGCAGATCGTTACTGGCATTGGTGCGGGTATGCCGATGAAACTTACTTGAAATCGCTCACGGCATTTTCGACCAATGCGACAGAAGAATCTTTGCGCCGGAAGCATCTCTCGCGTTTTATTGGCCGAACGGGCGATATGAACGAAATGTTGCTCAACGACATGCATTTGGTTTTACCCGGCGACATGTTGGTAAAGGTCGATTTAATGTCGATGGCCAACAGCCTGGAGGTGCGCAGCCCATTTTTGGATTACGAAGTGGTTGATTTTGCTGCAGGCTTGCCGGCCGACTATAAAATCTCGGGATTGGGAAGAAAACGCATCGTGCAGGACGCATTTCGGGAAATCTTGCCGACCGAATTGTACAACCGACCGAAACAGGGATTTGAAGTTCCCTTGTTGCAATGGTTCCGAACCGACTTAAAGTCGTGGATTTTTGACGAGTTGCTGGAAAAGAAATTTGTGGAGCAGCAGGGATTGTTTCGATTTGAAGGAATTGCTGCGCTCCGAAATCAGCTCGAGTCGGGCAATCCGGGAGATGCTACGGCCCGAATTTGGGCATTGTTGGTATTTCAAAATTGGTATCGGCAGTGGATGAAATAATTTTACCTTTGTGCGAATTAAGGTGTAGATGCCGAGAATACTGAGGATAATTAACCGGTTTAATCTTGGAGGTCCAACTTACAATGCGGCCTATTTGTCGCGTTACATGCCGCCCGAATTTGAAACCTTATTGGTTGGTGGTGAGAAAGATGAAACAGAAGACAGCTCTGAGTTTATCGTAAAGAACTTAGGATTGGAGCCCGTCATCATTCCCGAAATGAAGCGGGAAATTGATTTGCGCAGCGATTACGAAGCGTATAAAAAGATGGTACAGTTAATCAAGGATTTCAAGCCCGATATTGTGCATACGCATGCTTCGAAAGCAGGTACAATCGGGCGGCTGGCTGCTGCGAATCTGAATGTTCCTGCGATTGTACATACCTTTCACGGCCACGTGTTTCATTCGTATTTTGGACAGATGAAAACCTTGATGTATAAAAACATCGAGCGGAATTTAGCGCGGAAAACATCGGCCATCATTGCCATCAGCGAAAAGCAGAAAGCCGAATTGTGTTTGGTTCACCGCATTTGCAAGCCCGATAAAATTCGCGTTGTTCCCTTGGGATTTGATTTGACACGTTTTACCGAGAATATGGATGCGAAGCGAGCTGGATTTCGCGATTGTTATCTACTCGATTCGAATGAAATCGCCATTGGCATTATTGGTCGCCTCGTTCCGATTAAGAATCACCGCTTGTTTTTGGAATCGTTGAAAATTGTTTCTCAAAAAAGTACAAAAGCACTTCGTTTTTTTATAATCGGCGACGGAGAAGACCGCTTACGCATCGAGGGATTGGCAAAAGAACTGGGCATTGAATACAGCGATGCCCTCAGCGAAAAACGAAAAACCTTGTTGACTTTCACATCCTGGATAAAAGAAATTGATGTAGCCTGTGCAGGCTTGGATATTATTGCGCTGACCTCGCTGAATGAAGGTACACCGGTAAGTCTGATTGAAGCGCAGGCCGCCAACAAGCCTATTGTTACAACGAACGTGGGAGGAATTGAAAATGTTGTAATTGAGGGTGTTACGGCACTGATGAGCCATTCTAAAACCAACGCTGAAGAATTCGCAACGTGTTTACTCGAATTAACCGAAAACGATGATAAGAGAAATAAACTTGGTCAAGTTGGCTGGGAACATGTTCGCAATAAATTTCACTTTACGAGATTAATTCGAGACATATCAGAACTTTACAACGAATTATTAATTCCTTCATAATTGTTATTCGCTATATTTGGATCATGCTGCGTAAAATAGAATTTATATACAAGCTCGTCTGGACATTGTTGGTTGTCTGTTTTGTAAGTTCATGCAAAAACCAAGCTTCAATGTTTCATTCAAAGCGGAATTATCCCTTTGATGACATTTCAAAAATACCAGATACGCGAGAATATAAAATAGCCGTAAATGATGAACTCAGCATTTCAATAAATCCCAATAAAGGCGCCTCCATATTGGAGAATACAGAAATCGGCTTAGCGAAAGGTGTTTCTGCAACAGTAGACTACGACGGCACAATTAAACTTCCAATATTAGGCAGAATAAAGCTTTCTGATTTAACCATCAGAGAAGCAGAATTACTTATGGAGAATTTACTGAAAGTTTACTATGTAGATCCATACGTGACATTGAAAATATTGAGCAAACGTGTTATCCTGTTTAGTGGAGCTGCAGGGTCTGCCAGGGTTGTTCCGCTTCCATATCAAAATATGAATTTGTTAGAGGTTTTGGCTACTTCCGGAGGCATTCCAATTACCGGCAAAGCGCACAGAATTAAACTAATTCGGGGTGATTTAAGAAATCCACAAATTTTTTTAATCGATTTATCTAAAATTGAGAACTTAAAAAAATCTGATTTAATTGTGCAAGGCGATGATATCATTTACATCGACTTCAGAAATGACTTTGCACAAAATTTATTATTTAGACTCGGTCCATACATCGGCCTTTTAAATCTTGGAGTGACAACATATTTTTTCCTAAATCTTCTGAAATAAATGAGTGAAAAGAAAATAACCACATTTAACGAAGATTTTGATTTCAATCTTTTCAAGAAAGTTATACGAAAAAACTTAGCATGGATTTTCCTTTTTGCAGTTATAGCTTTTTTAATGGCATTCCTGTATTTACGCTATACCTATCCTATTTTTGAGTCGAAGGCAATTATACAGGTTGCGATGGCGAATAAAAACTCAAAGATTTTATTGGATAAAAATTTTCAATCGAGCACCGATCTTCCGGGAAAAATTGAATTGTTAAAATCAGCAACTTTTCTAACCCGTGTATTTAATAAACTGCCTTTGGACGTTTCTTATTATCAAATTGGAAATGTACTTAATTACGAAATGTACAAAACATCTCCGTTTGAAATTGAATACCGGAACCCGATCAATGAAATCTACTTTATACCCGTTTATACTTCATTCACAGACGAAAACAACGTCCTTTTGAATGTTAATCTAAACAACAAAGAAAATGTATTTCGCATTCAAACCAACAAATGGATTCGCCTCCCAATTATTGACTCGATAAAGGTTAATGTAAATAATTTTGACAGAATACGAAAAGACATGAAAGGACTTAATGAGAGTCCATATTATTTTACCCTAACCAAAAGAGAAAACCTGTACAGAACATATTCCTACAGTTTGAAGGTAGAGGTTGATAACTCATCTGCAGGAACCATTAAAGTGCTTTATTACGAAAGAAATCCCGATAAAGCAGCAGATATTTGTAACACGATTGCAGAGGAATTCAAAATTTATGATATCGAAAAACAATCGGAGTCTGCAACTAACACCATTAAGTTTATTGATGATCAACTAAAGGGTGTTTACGATAAATTGTACGATTCAGAGTTAGAATTACAAAATTTTAAAACAAAGAATAAACTCGATGATGAAACACCTCTTCCCAATTTTTCAAATCGAATAGAAGATATTGAGGGTAAAATTAATGCCATTCAACTTGATGAAGTAGGCATAAAAACAATCGAGGACGCAATAGCTCAGGAAGCCGATATGGATGTCATTAAATTGGTTTCTTTACTATCTACCACTGAGTCAAAGGGCAATTTGAATTCTGTTCTTACTGAATTGCAAAACTTATTACAAAAGAAGAATCAGGCTCTTTATTCAGTAACTAAAAACTCATCGAAAATAGCCCAGCTCGATTATCAAATTGACATACAGAAAAAACTGATTTTTGAAACTCTTAAACTTCAAAAAATTAAATTGGCGAATGAAAAAATTCAATTGGAGCAGCGCTTGACCAATTATGAAGACGAAATCAAAATGAGTGCATTAAGTTTTGATCGGATTGAATTTGTGCGTCTTCAAAAATTAAATATGATTAATGAAGCTTATTACGATAAATTAATTACCATTAAATCAGAATTGGCAATCACCAATGCAGGTATCACATCTGAAAACACCGTACTCGAGTCGAGTGTAGCTTCAGCAGCGCCATTCTTCCCATCGAAGCGAATTGTAGCATTAAGTGCTTTAATCGGATGGTTTATCGTTAGCCTCGCATTGGTTATAGTTAGATACTTGATTTACAATGAGATTACCTCGATGAACGAAATTATGAGGCATGTTAAATTACCGCTTCTTGGCATCGTTCCCAATTATAAAGACAACATTCCAATCTCACAATTAATTGTAGATAAAAAGCCAAAATCAATTATTGCAGAATCACTTCGCTCAATTCGGTCTAATCTCGATTTCCTGTCTAAAAGTGAAGGTTCAAAACTCATGGCAATAACCTCAACCATTTCCGGTGAAGGTAAAACATTTGTTGCACTGAATATGGCTGGGATTATTGCATTCTCTGAAAAGAAAGTGGTGATCCTCGACTTAGACATGCGCAAGCCAAAAATTCACGTGGGATTTGGTGTGCCCAATGATAAAGGGATGAGCACGATTCTTATTGGCAGGAACACAATTGATGAGTGCATCTACAAATCAAGTCTCAATAACCTCGATTTCATTACTGCAGGGCCGGTTCCTCCAAACCCTTCAGAGTTAATCATCAGTAGTCGAATGGTGGATATTTTAAATCAATTAAAGGAACGGTATGATGTCGTTGTGGCCGACAATCCTCCCATCGGCTTGGTTACCGACGGCATTCGCATTATCAAAATAGCTGATTATCCGATTTATGTGTTCCGTGAAAATTATTCAAAACGTAATTTCGTTCAAAATGTCCGAAAACTGATATCTGATAACAATATTACAAACCTTAATATTGTACTCAATGCAGTTGATATTAAAAAATCGGGGTATGGATATTCAGGCGTTTACGACTACGATTATGGTTACGGTTATGGTTATGGTTTCGGCTATTATGATGAAGATATTCGACGCGAACGCTTCAGCCTTAAAGAATTCTTCAGAAGATTAATAAATCAAGGATAACATGAAATTTGAGATGCTTGAAATACCCGATTTGGCGCTTATTCATCCACGCGTGTTTGAAGACGAAAGAGGCTATTTCTTTGAATCATTCAACAAAAATACTTTTATCGAAGCTGGAATTACCGAAGAATTTGTTCAAGATAATCAGAGTTTATCGCAACCAGGTGTATTAAGAGGATTACATTTTCAAATCGGCGCCTTTGCGCAATCTAAACTGGTTCGCGTCATTAAAGGCGCCGTGCTCGATGTTGCTGTAGATATTCGAAAAGGATCGCCAACTTATGGGAAACATTTTTCGGTCGAATTGAATGAAGCGAATAAATTAATGCTTTACATCCCGGTTGGTTTTGCACATGGTTTTTTAACCTTAGAAGATAATACCATCTTTTCCTACAAGTGCGGAAATGTATATAACAAAAATTCAGAAAGGGGGATTATGTGGAATGATTCGGAATTAAACATAAACTGGAATATTGAAAGTCCTATACTTTCGGAAAAAGACAAATTCAACGAAAACTTCAGCAGTTTCAATTCTCCATTTGAGTTTTTCACAAAACAATAACAATGCTTGATCTCGGTAATTTCTCTATCTCTATTCTTTTGGCAAGCTATGTTGCATTTACAATATTTGCTTCCGTTCTTATGAATGGACTGTTGTTAAAATTTTCGCTTAGCCTTGGAATGAAAAACGACTCAGGACAGATTCGATGGGCAACCGCGGCTAAACCTGCATTTGGAGGAATTTCGTTTTATATTCTTTTTCTTTTTGCAGTGGTCTTTTATGCCATTTTCTTTCCCAATCAAGATTTATTACTGAATAAGAAATTCTTGGGTTTCTTTATTGCAGTTTCCTTAGGTTTTATAATGGGATTGGCAGATGACGCTTATAACACCAAGCCATTTTTGAAATTCCTCGTCCAATTTCTATGTGGAATTTCCTTTGTATTATCTGATAACATCATCCAAATAACGCCCTGGTACGAATTCAATTTGTTCATTACCTTTTTCTGGGTGGTAGGCTTGATGAATTCGCTGAACATGCTCGATAACATGGATGGCATCACCACCTCGGTTTCCATCATAATCTGCATCGGAGCCCTCACCAGTCTTGCCTTCAGAAATGAAGCCATCCACCTGAATACCATCTTGATGCTGGGCGTCGTATCAACTTTACTCGGATTTCTTTACTACAACTGGAATCCTTCACGCATGTTTATGGGCGACAGTGGCTCACAGTTTCTTGGTGTTTTTCTGGCAGGAATCGGAATTGAATATTTCTGGAATGCCCCCGATTACTATGGTGCAGCCGTTCAATCCAAACAATTTCTGATTGCCATTCTGATGTTTGTAGTTCCCATCAGCGATACTACAACTGTTTCCATTAACCGCATTCTGAAAGGCAAATCTCCATTCGTGGGTGGACGTGATCATACCACCCACCATCTTTCATACATGGGGCTCTCCGATAGGCACGTAGCCTTGGTTATGATCGGACTTTCGTCGCTGGCTATGTTCCTCTCCATTTTTGTAATGAATAACGTACGTAACTGGAATACCACTTATGCCGTATCAGCCGGTATTGTATTTCTTCTCATTGTGGTAGGATTATACAGTACTACGCGCATAAGTAAACCAAAACCCAAATCGTGAAGGTTCCAAAACTGAAACGAAGATTCTCCGATACGACGGTAAGACGTTTTTTCGCTCTTGTTTTTATCTTCGTTGCGCTCGCCGCAATAAGACTTTTCAGTTTTTACACCGGCATCAATTCCGACGACAAGCAATACGAAAAATATTTCCAGGATCATTATCGGATTTATTCGGTTAACATTCCACACGACCTCAATTTTGCTGGTGAGCCTGTTCCACTCGAAGATTTTGAAGTGCGTGAACGCATCGACCGCGAGTTCCTCGTAAATACCTATTTCCAATCCCAAACCGTTCTGCTCGCCAAACGGTCGAATCGCTGGCTGCCCATTATTTCGCGCATCCTCAAAAAAAATAGCGTACCCGATGATTTTAAATTCCTCGCAGTAGCCGAATCGGGCTTTATGCACAATACTTCACCGAAAGGTGCCGCAGGATTTTGGCAATTTATTCCGTCAACCGCTCAGGCCTATGGCTTAATCATAAACGAAGAAATCGACGAGCGGTACAATCCCGAAAAAGCAACTGAAGCAGCGTGTCGGTTTTTTAAAGAGGCTTATACCCAATTTGGGAACTGGACCATTGCAGCGGCATCCTTTAACCTGGGTACGAACGGAATGCAGAAACAAATCGAACGACAAAAGGCGAAAACCTATTATGACCTGCATCTGAACGAAGAAACCAGTCGGTATATCTTTCGCGTCTTAGCGTTGAAGGAGATTTTGAGTAATCCTCAGAACTACGGATTTGTACTGCGTAAAAAAGATTTGTATCCTCCTCTTCCGGGCTCAATTCAAAAAGTAGACTCTAGCATCACCAATCTGCCTGCATTTGCGCAGGAAAAAGGAACAACCTTTAAAATGCTGAAATACTATAATCCTTGGTTACGAAGCGATAAGCTAACCCTTTTGGACGGAAATCCTTTCTACCTTCGGATTCCCAGCGCGAATGTGCAGAATTACGAACTGCTTATCAAGGAAGCGGAGGCGCTCAATCCCGAGGCTCCTATCAACGATACCATTCTTCCGAAATAAATGCTTTAATTTCCTGCCCAATAGCAACAATTCCCTAATTTTGGGGTTCACATTGCTATGCACGATTCACGGCCAGAAAGCGAACACGCCATCGAAATTTTCGGGGCCAGGGAACATAACCTTAAAAACATCGATGTTAGCATTCCACGCGATAAACTCGTTGTAATTACCGGGCTCAGCGGCAGCGGAAAATCGTCGCTCGCTTTCGACACCATTTACGCCGAAGGACAACGCCGTTACATCGAAAGCTTTTCGGCATACGCCCGCCAATTTCTTGGTAAACTCGAACGGCCCGACGTAGATCGCATTACCGGTTTAAGTCCGGTTATTTCGATTGAACAAAAAACCACCGGTAAAAATCCGCGCTCTACGGTTGGCACCATTACCGAAATCTACGACTTCTTGCGTCTGCTGTTTGCTCGCGCCGGTGAAGCCTGGTCGTATGTTTCGGGCGAAAAAATGGTGCGTTATACCGAACAGCAAATCCTCGAACTTATTCTCGAATCGGCAAAAGGACAAAAATTGGCCCTGCTCGCTCCGGTAGTGAAGGGCCGAAAAGGACATTACCGCGAATTATTCGAGCAAATCCGCAAACAAGGATTTACGAAGGTTCGTGTCGACGGCAGCATTCAGGATATGTACTTTGGGATGAAGGTGGATCGCTACAAGGTGCACGACATCGAAATTGTGATTGACCGAATCGAAGTGGCCGAATCGCAACGCCAACGCATTGCCGAATCGCTTAAACTGGCTATGAAGCATGGTAAAGGCAGCATCATGGCCGTAAATCTTGAATCGAACGAGCTGAGGCATTACAGCCGCTTCCTCATGTGTCCGGTGAGTGGCATTTCGTACGACGAGCCAGCACCGAATCTGTTCTCTTTCAATTCGCCGTATGGAGCTTGTCCGAAATGCCATGGCCTGGGAAATATTGCACAGGTCGACCTGAAAAAAATCATCCCCGACCCGAAAAAAAGCATCAAAAAAGGCGGCATCCAACCGCTCGGTGAGTATAAAAACAACTGGATTTATGCACAAATCGAAGCGATTGCCGATAAATACAATTTCAGTCTCGACGATCCAATCGGTGAAATTGATGAAGCAGCAATTGACGCGATTTTATACGGAACCGAAGAGATTTTAAAAATCAAGAATCCGCGGTACAATAACCAAGGATACGCAATTCAATTTGAAGGAATTGTAAATTTCATTGCCGGCCAACACGAAGAAAACCAGGAAGGAGCTACCAAAACGCATTGGGCCACCGAATACATGAATCAGGTTCAATGCCCCGAATGCGAAGGCACGCGGCTTAAAAAGCAGGCACTCTGGTTTAAGGTTGTAGAGAAAAATATTGCCGAACTGGCCTCGATGGACATCGGAAACCTGCAAGCCTGGTTCGAAGGAGTAGAGGAACGCATGGAAGGACGCCAGAAAATTATTGCGACCGAAGTTCTGAAGGAAATCCGCAACCGCATTGGCTTTCTCATGGAAGTTGGCCTCGATTACCTGACCTTGAACCGGGCTGCGGGAAGCCTTTCAGGCGGAGAAGCACAGCGCATCAGGCTGGCGACACAAATTGGTTCCAAGCTCGTTGGCGTGTTGTATATTCTCGACGAACCGAGCATTGGCCTTCATCAGCGCGACAATGTTAAACTCATTAAAGCATTGAAAGACCTGCGCGATTCGGGAAATTCGGTTTTGGTGGTTGAACACGACAAAGACATGATTCTCGAAGCCGATCATGTAATCGATATTGGGCCGGGAGCGGGCGTTCACGGGGGGCGCATCGTGAGTCAAGGTTCACCTAAGGCATTGGGCAATGTAGAGTCAAGTACTGCGGCATATATCAACGGCACAAAGTCGATCGAAATTCCGACGCAGCGCCGCAAAGGAAGCGGAAATACCTTGAAATTAATTGGCGCACAAGGGAACAATTTGAAGAACGTAAACTTAAGTATACCGCTTGGTACGTTTGTTTGCATTACCGGTGTATCGGGAAGTGGAAAATCGACCTTGATTAACGAAACCTTGTATCCTGCACTGAGTAAATATTTCTACCAGTCGCACAAGGAACCATTAGCTCATAAACGCATTGATGGCAAAGAGCACATCGACAAAGTCATCGATATCGATCAAAGTCCGATTGGCCGAACTCCGCGCTCCAATCCCGCTACCTACACCGGTGTTTTTTCAGATATCCGAACACTGTTTGCATCGCTTCCCGAGGCCGCAATTCGCGGGTACAAACCCGGACGTTTCAGTTTCAATGTGAAAGGTGGCCGCTGCGAAACCTGCTCGGGTGGCGGAATGCAGGTAATCGAAATGAATTTCCTGCCCGATGTGTATGTGCAATGTCCGAGTTGCCAGGGAAAACGGTATAACCGCGAAACGCTGGAGGTTCGTTACCGCGGAAAATCCATTTCCGATGTGCTGAACATGACGATTGAACAGGCGGTTGAGTTTTTCGAGAACATTCCAAGCATCCGGCATAAAATCAAGACCCTGAATGAGGTTGGTTTAGGCTATGTGGCACTGGGACAATCTTCTACAACACTTTCGGGAGGCGAAGCTCAACGCGTAAAACTGGCCACCGAACTGAGCCGTAAAGACACCGGAAAGACGCTATACATTTTAGATGAACCAACTACAGGGTTGCATTTTGAGGATATCCGCATGTTGTTGGATGTGTTGCAAAGACTGGTCGACAAAGGCAATACGGTGGTCGTAATTGAACACAACCTCGACATCATTAAAGTTGCCGATTACATTGTGGATATTGGTCCCGAAGGCGGTGAGCGCGGCGGAATGATTATGGCGGAAGGTACACCGGAGGAGGTTATCAAGGTCGGCAAAGGGTATACCGCGCCATTTATTGAAGCCGAATTGCAAGGAATTTCGCAGGCAAAGGCATAAAAGCAGAAGAATTTACTACTTTTCGCATTCTAAGAAACAACGTTATGGAAGAATCAAACAAACGCGGGCACGAAGACAAGATTATTGAAGCCTTCAAAGAAAAAGATGCATTTGAGATTAAAACAACAAATTCGTGGCAGATTTTTAAAATTATGGCCGAATTTGTCGAAGGCTTTGAGAAGCTTGGAAAAATTGGACCGTGTGTATCAATCTTCGGGTCGGCTCGCAGCAAGCCCGAGGATCCATATTACATTTTAGCAGAGGATATTGCCTACCGATTAACCCTGGAAGGTTATGGAATTATCACAGGTGGCGGGCCGGGCATTATGGAAGCCGGGAATAAAGGTGCGCATCGTGGCGGTGGAAAATCAGTTGGGTTGAATATCGTACTTCCACATGAGCAGGAAGGTAATCGCTACATCGATCGCGATAAGATTATCAATTTCGACTATTTCTTTGTGCGCAAAGTGATGTTCATGAAGTATGCGCAAGGATTTGTAATCATGCCCGGAGGATTTGGAACGCTTGATGAATTTTTCGAGGCGATTACACTCATTCAGACCAATAAAATCGCACGTTTCCCAGTGGTGTTGGTTGGGAAGTCGTATTGGAAAGGGCTTGTTGATTGGGTGAAAGAACAGTTGCTTCGCGAAAATCCATTCATTTCAGAGGAAGATTTAAATCTGTTTAGCATTGTCGAAACCGGCGAAGAAGCCGTACGTGTAATCAACGATTTCTATAACAAATACATGTTCCGTCCGAATTTCTAAAGCTGATTTTAACCGTAACTTTTCTAAAGAACAAAGCGTAAAGATTTGGGAATTTGTTTATTGAGCAGAAAATTTACCTTTACATTTTAATCATTGTCTTATGAGCTATTCTGTGCCCGAAGGTAAATTATACAATTTAAGTACAATCGAAGAGATCAGTCACGGTAACGACGCTTTTGTAAAAAAGATGTTGCAGTTGTTTATTGATACCATGCCGCCGGCTTTGAATGAATTACGCAGTCATTATGCAACGGGAAACTGGGCAGGTTTGGGAGCGATCGCACACAAGATTAAGCCCTCAATTGACACCATGGGCATTGAATTGCTCAGAGATGATATCCGAATGGTTGAAAAATGCGGGAAAGAAGTAAGCAATCTCGAACTTGTTCCATCTCTACTCGATAAAATTGATGCAGTGATTTATGCGATTATCGAGGAATTGAAAAGCCAAATATAGAACTTACACTTTACCAAAGCGCGTACTCCATTGTCGCTTTTAGTTTTAAAATGGAGCATTGTATTCTATAATCGACAATATTTTTGGGGCGCCGGGCGGGCTTTTCGGTTCAAGTCCTCGCATGGCTTTGCTGTGCTGCGCCATTCTGCGGGCTTTCCCCTGCAATCCCTGGCGCTTTCATATCAATACTATTCATACCCAAGGTTGCATCTGTAACTAACGCTTAAGCCATTTGATAGACTGATGTTCATTTCTCAAATTAACTTTTATTACATACACTCCGGAAGACAACTCGTTAGGCAATTGAAATTGTGTGGAACTTTTGATAGCGTAAATACCTGCCTGTCGACCATCTGCTGCATAAATTTCAACTTCGACTCGATTCCCCGAATTAACATTATCAAACATCAAAAAATCCTGAGCCAAACCATATGCAATGCGTATTTTTTTGGATGAAAATGGCTTTTCGTTTGCGGTAATTCCAGAGCCAAAACTTCCGTCGATTCGAACATTCTGCCCATAAATTCCGAGGTCATTCCGATCATCGGCCCAAACCACAACACATTGCTCGTTTTTAAATGCACCAACCGCCACATCATCTTTATTGCTGTTAAACGTACACAACGTGGGGTCGTAATTCCATGCCGGTGCTCCCGAATAATCGACCTTGTAGGCCTGCAGATGTTGATTTCCGAAGGTACCCAAACCATAAATACCAACAATCCCATCGCCGGCATCCGAAATTCCATAAGGCAAGTAATATTGAGCAGATTGATTTTTAATAACCAGGGCATTGGATGCAAATAGAATTGTTCCATCCAGTGCATTCAATTTTTGGAGCGAAACGCCTGAAGCACTCTGACTGCCATCGAGCACCTGCAACTGAACGAACATTTGCTGAAGGCTCTCGTTGTAAATCAAACCGGCGAACGATTTGTTCTCGCTGGTTGAATTGGCCAGCTCTGTGCCGGTGGCAGACCAAGTATTTCCCAATGAATCAACATGCTGGGCATACACATCGTTGAGCGAAAAGTTAACCGGATTACCGGTGTTGAATGCTATGTAAAAACCGCCCGCATTATCGGAGGTGATTTCGGGAAAGAAGAAGAATGTGATGGTTTTGGTCGATACCGTTACCGGATTTGCCCACTGACCAGTTCCATTTGCGTTGAATGCCTGCGCAAGCATGGTGCAGGTTACGCCGGGGAAATTCCCCGTTTCTTTTACGTACATCATCATGAAGCCATCGTTGTCTCGTGGTGCAATGCAAGGTCTACTGTATTTGTTACCATCGAAAATGCGCTTCGACCAAAGCAAATCTCCCGCAGGACTAATTTTTTGATACGACATCCAACGACTGCCTCCGGCATCGGCATTCCATGCAACGATAATGTTATTACTTCGTGTAATGCCAATTTTTGGAGCCAATCCCGTGGCAGTAGAATCCGATAAGGGAATTCCCGCATCGCCCCAAACGCTGAATCCATCGGGTGCAATACGATAAACCACCGGCTTTAATTCCCCGCTGCGTTGATCTTGAAAAGCCACCACAGCATGATCGGTTAAATCCACTTTCAAGTCATATCGAAAAATTGCTGTACTCTGCGGAAAATCACTCACAATAAAACCTCCTGAAGGCCATTGCGGAACGCCATTCGCATCGAGCAATTGCATGCGTAATGCATACGATCCGGAGCTGACGTCGAACCAGGAAATGTACGTTCGTCCATCGGATGTGGTGGCACTCAAGGGTGTAGCCTGCTCGCTGCCCACAATGTCGTGAATTGACAAGTTGTTGAGGGTATCGTCTGAAAACTGAGCGTTTAAGAAGCCAGGGGCTGAGATGATTAAATAAGCTAAAAGTATTGCACGCATATCGATTTTGTTTTAGGTGGAACGAAGGTAATCATTCACAGTTGCAGTCCACTGATTAAAATCAGAATATACCCTGTGATTACGGTTTATTCGAACCAAAATCACAGAGGTAAAATTAATTCGATCGCTGCGCATGTTGATTCTAATTTTTTGCCTACTTTCGTGCCAGAAACAAATGAAAGCGTATTACTTAATATCGACCCTTCTGTTCGTATTTGTTGTTTATGCAGCCAACTTAGGTGTTTCCATCAAAAAAATGTTTTCAGAAAACATTAGCATTGAATTCAACGATTCAGAAAACACTGAAAACGGTACAGAAGAAAAAGAAGGTAAGGAAGATGACTTCAAAGAATTTGCTACTTTCCAACACAAGTCTTCTCAAACTTTTTTTCAGTCTAAATTAAACGTTGTTGCTGACCTGTTCAAGCTGGCGCATCCGACCGTTCCG
>Ga0169931_10005992_pt1 | contig 18420 bp, 15 predicted proteins | sample Kivu_15m_20L_FD_129675 | JGI IMG/M metagenome (GOLD analysis project Ga0169931, IMG submission 129675) | Freshwater microbial communities from Lake Kivu, Western Province, Rwanda to study Microbial Dark Matter (Phase II) - Kivu_15m_20L... | ecosystem: Environmental > Aquatic > Freshwater > Lake... | reverse complement strand
TGGATGCGGCCGGCTATTCGGGGAAGATCCTCGATGTCGGGTCGGACCATCGCCTGGAAGGCAAGTCCGGATTCGTGTACGGGATCGTCGAATTGAATCGGGATGCGATCCTCGGCGCCGACCGCGTGGCCAATCCGGGGTGCTTCGCCAGCGCGCTGCAACTGGGCGTGTATCCGCTGACCAAGTCCGGACTCGTGGAGCGGATCTTCGCCACAGGTATCACCGGCTCATCGGGGTCGGGGGCGGGATCCTCATCTACGACGCATTATTCAACGCGGTACTCCAACTTCAAGGCGTACAAGGTATTCGAACATCAGCACATGGCGGAAGTCGCCCGATTCATCGACCGCCCGATCCATTTCGTTCCGGTGTCGGGACCGGTGGTGCGCGGCATCTGGATGACGCTGTCCGGGCAGCTGACGCAGGACGCGGATGTCGCCGCGCGGCTGTCAACCGTGTATTCGAACCATCCCTTCATCCGTCTCACGGACGGACTTCCCGAACTCAAGCCCGTGCTTGGCACGCCGTTCACCGACATCGGGGTCGTACAGCAAGGCCGAACCTTCACCATCGGTGTGGCGATCGACAATCTGGGCAAGGGTGCGGCGGGCCAGGCCGTGCAGAACCTCAACCTCATGTTCGGGCTTCCGGAAGACGCCGGACTCCGACTCATGCCCATCGTCTTATGAACCTACCTGATTGGAAAGCCATCGAAGACCGGTACGAGGCACCGACCTATGCCCGTTATCCCGTCGTCTTCACGAAAGGCGAGGGGGTTCATCTGTATGATGAGAGTGGCAAGCGCTATGTGGACCTCTATGGCGGACATTGCGTCTCCATTTTGGGGCATTCGCCGACGCGGGTGATCGAGGCGGTGCATGCGCAAGCCCTGGAGCTGCCCTTCTACTCGAATGTCGTCTACCATCCCTCACGCGCGCGGGCCGCGCGCGCGCTGGTGGAGATGGCGCCGGACGGTTTCGACCGCGTCTTCTTCTGCAATTCCGGCACCGAAGCCAACGAGAACGCCATCAAGCTTGCGTGGATGCATACCGGAAAAACGCACATGCTGTCCACCACCGGCGGCTGGCATGGACGCACCTTGGGTTCCATCGCGGTGACGCACACGGACAAGATGCGCTCGCCTGTCGCCTTCGCCCTGCCGGATGTCAGCTTCGTCGAATTCGGCAACCTGGGGAGTCTGGAAGCCGCACTCACATCCCGCGATGATATCGCGGGCCTCATCATGGAGCCCATCCAAAGCATATCGGGTTGTGTGATGGCCGAGCCCGATTATTACCGCAGTGTGCGTGAGTTGTGCGACCGCCATGGGGTGGTCCTGATTTTCGACGAGATCCAGACCGGTGTGGGTCGCACGGGCCGGTTCTCCATCTCCGAATGGTTCGGCATGCGCCCGGACCTCATCACCTTGGCCAAGAGCCTGGGCGCCGGATTTCCGATCGGCGCCGTGCTCATGCCTGAGCGCATCGCGGCCGGACTGAAGATCGGCGACCTGGGTTCGACCTTCGCCGGCGGGATGATGGCGATGGCGGCCTGCGAAGCCACCTTGGCCGAAATCCGGGAGAAGGACCTGATGGCGAGGGCCGGCGACATCCTTCGCTCACTGTCCGACGCCTTACGAGGAACGGACGTCACCTTGCGAGGGATGGGGGCCCTGATCGGCATCGAACTGCCCAAACCCGCCAAAGAGGTGACCGGCGAACTCTTCAGACGCGGTTGGATCACCGGCACGTCAGACGATCCGTTCGTGATGCGCCTGATGCCGCCTCTCATCACTCCATCGGAGCTCTTGACCGCTTTCGCCGCCGAACTGACCGACATCCTCCGTTGACCATGCATTTCACGAGCCTAACCGACCGCACCGACAAGGACTATCTGGCCATCATCGACATGGCCATGCGTCTGAAACGCGACAAACGTCGCGACGACAGCGCCAGAGGCAAGTTGTTGGGGCTGCTGTTCTTCAATCCGTCCTTGCGCACCAAGGTCTCCTTCGAGACCGCCGCGGCGCATCTGGGTGCGGCATGCAGCATCATTTCGCCGGGGCAGGGGAGTTGGACGCTCGAGACCGAGATCGGCGCCATCATGGATGGCAACAAGACCGAGCACATCAAGGACGCCATCCAGGTCTTGTCGCAATATGTGGACGCGCTCGGCGTGCGGGCTTTCTCCAGCCTGAAAGACAAGGATGCCGATTACCGCGATGCCGTCCTGAACCGGATCCGCGAGGTTGCGACGGTTCCGGTCATCAACATGGAAAGCGCCATGGAGCATCCCTGCCAGGGACTGGCCGATTGGATGACGCTCCGCGAACTGTTCCATGACACCCTCAAGGGAAAGCGCCTCGTGCTGACCTGGGCGCCGCATCCGAGTCCGCTGCCCATGGCCGTGCCGAATTCCATTTTGGACATGGCCTCGCGTTCCGGAATGGATGTGACGCTGGCCTGTCCGAAGGAGATGGTGCCTGATACGGGCGTCATCACCCGTGCCCGCGCCAACTGCGCCTGGCATGGCAGTGAGTTCCGCATTGAGAACGACCAGGAACAGGCCTTGGAAGGCGCCGATGTGGTGGTCGCCAAATCATGGGCGGCGCCGGTCGTGTATGAGGATCCCGAAGCCGAAAAGCGGCTCCGTTGGGAGACGAACCGCCATTGGACGCTTACGGGCGGAAAGATGGCGCGCACCAACAACGCGCATTTCATGCATTGTCTGCCGGTGCGCCGCAATGTGGTGGTGGCCGATGAGGTGCTCGATTCGCCGCGCGCCTCGCACATCCAGGAGGCCGGAAACCGGCTCCATGTCCAGAACGCCATCCTTCGCACATTATGGGACCTTCCGTACTGAAACTCAGCGGCGGGTTGAGCGATCAGCCCGAGGCGCTCGACCAGGTCGCGGCGCACATCCGCGAAGCGGATGGTCCGGTCATCCTCGTGCATGGCGGAGGCAAGCAGATCCATGCCTTGAGCGAAAAACTGGCCGTGCCCGTGCGACAAGTGGCGGGTCGCCGCATCACCGACGCCGCCACGATGGACGTGTTGATGCATACGGTGGGCGGGAGCGTGAACCGCGGACTCGTCTCCGACCTGATGGTCCGCGGCATCGACGCCATCGGCCTGACCGGTGCGGATGGGGGTCTCATGCTGGGACGTAAACGCCCGCCTTTGCGCATCGACGGACAAGAGATCGATTTCGGGTTGGTGGCGGACATCGAGTTCATCCGCACCGACCTCCTGGACACGCTGTTGAATGCCGGTCTCACGCCGGTGGTCGCCTGTCTGGCCTGGTCGCCGGAACATGGGTATCTCAACATCAACGCCGATACGGTGGCCATCACCATCGCCGCTGCCGTCAACGCGTCGGCGATCACCTTTCTGATGGAGCCGGAAGCCGTCTTGGATGCCGACCGAAAGCCGATAGCCATGATGGATCAAGCCCGATTCCAAGCCGGTGTGGATGCGGGATGGATCACGGACGGGATGCGTCCCAAGTTGGAGACCGCGTTCAAGGCTCTGTCCACGGGCATCGCGGAGGTGCGGTTGACCAACCCGGACGGGATCGCATCCGGCGGTGGCACCCGGATTACGGGAGGCAAGATATGAGCGTCGATTGGCGTCATAGCGAGCCTGTGGAGCTGCTGAAGGCCATGGTCCGGTTTCCGAGCCTGAGTCTGCAGGAGACGCAACTGGTCGATTGGCTGGAAGCCTCGGTCAAGGCCACGGAACTGTTGGCGGTCGATCGTCATGGTGATAATCTGGTTTTCAGCCTGGGTGAAGGGCGTCCTTGGCTGTTCTTCAACTCGCATACCGACGTGGTGCCGCCATCCCCCGCGCATGTCGGTGATCCCTTCGAGCCGGTCGAGAAGGGGGGATGTCTCTATGGCCGTGGTACGGTCGATGCCAAAGGCAGCGGTACGGCCATGTTGCGGGCCTTGATCGAGCTGGCGGCGGAAGGATTCGAGCCCAATGGACGCATCAGTGTGGCGTTAACCGTATGCGAGGAGACGGCGGGCCATCACAACGGCATGCATCACCTGCGCACGGTGGTCGGATTGCATCCGGATGCGGCCATCGTCGGGGAACCGACCGGCTTGGCGCCCTGCATCGCCCAGAAAGGTCTGCTGGTGCTCACGCTGCACACGTCGGGTGAAAGCGGACATGCGGCGCGCGTGGCCGGTCCGAATGCGATTTACGCCATGGCGGAGGCCTTGAGCGCGCTGAAAACGGTCTCCTTCGATGAAACGAATCCGTTTTTGGGCGATGTGAAGATCACGCCCACGATGGTGAGCGGCGGCATGGCGAAGAACGCGCATCCCGAGGTTGCCGAGCTGGTGATCGATGTGCGCACCATACCGGATGTGCCGAAGGGACGCATCGTGGAAGCCATCAGAACTGCGACCGGTGCCGATGTGCGGGTATGCAGCGACCGTTTCGTGGCTGTCGAGACGGATCCGGACTCGCATCTGGCCCGCATCGCCCGAGAGGTGACGGGTCGCGACCATTTCGGCTCCCCCACGGCCTCGGATTGGGTGTTCCTGGCGGATGTGCCCTGCGTGAAACTGGGTCCCGGCGACAGTTCCAAATCCCACACCGCGGACGAGCATATCCCGATCGACGCGTTTATGGACGGCATCACGGTATACAAGAAACTCATGACCCGTTATTTCGAGGACATCCCATGAAAACACTTTGGCAGACATCCGAGGGTGGAAGCGCCGAACGGGACTGGTTCGACCGCTTCACCGCGGCCGAGGACCGGTTGCTCGACAAGCGTCTCGTGCCGTACGACATCTGGACGAATGCCGCCCATGCACAGGTATTGCATCGGAGCGGCGTATTGAGCGATGCGGAGGCGCAAACCTTGCTCAAGGCCCTTCGCGGGCTGCTTCACTCCGGATTGGAGCTTTCATACGACGACGAAGATGTGCACAGTGCCGTTGAGAAGCAACTGACGGGAACCTTGGGAGATCTGGGCAAGAAGATCCACACCGCCCGCAGCCGCAACGACCAAGTGTTGACGGATCTGCGCCTGTATGAACGGGAGCGATTATTGGATGTGGTCCGTTTGGCGGGCGGCATCACGGAGCGCGTGATCGCGATCGCTCGGAAGCAGGAGGGACTCGCCTTCGCCGGCATCACCCACATGCAACCCGCCATGCCGAGTTCGGTGGATGCCTGGGCCATGGGCTATGCGGATCTCTTTCTGGAGAACATCCGCCAAAGCGAAAGCGCCTATCACCGGCTGAACCGGAATCCGCTCGGGAGCGCGGCGGGTTATGGCGCACCGCATTTCGCGATCGACCGAGGCTTGTCCGCCGACTTGCTCGGCTTCGACACCGTGCTCACACCCGTGACGGCCGCCCAGCTGAGCCGCGGTCTGGACGAGCTGGTCCTGGCGGATGTGATCGGATATCAACTGTATGCGGCGCAACGGCTCGCATCCGATCTGGTGTGGATGTTCCACCCGTCGATCGGCCTCGTCAAACTCTCCGATGACCAGACTTCCGGCAGCAGCATCATGCCGCAGAAACGGAATCCGGACGCCTTGGAGCTGATCCGTGGTGCCTGGCATGAGGCGGCCGGCCTGCAGCAGACCATCCGCATGATGGCGGCGGGTTTGCCGTCCGGCTACCATCGCGACCTTCAACTTCTGAAGAAGGCCACCTTCGCGCTGACCGATCTGGCCGTGAACACGTTGACCGCCTTGACGCATTGTCTGGACGGCCTTCGCTTCGACGAAACCGCCTGCGCGCGCTCCGTGACGGCCGAGGTCATGGCCACGCATCATGCCAATGCTCTCGTGAAAAACGGCATGCCCTTCCGCGACGCCTACCGCAGGACCAAGTCCGACCTCGAATCGGGGGCGGTCACCGCCATCGATGCGGTTCTGGAGGCGTACAGGAACCCCGGTGAACCGGGTTGTCCGGTCTGGCCGGATGTGGACACGGTCATGGCCTGGACAGATGAGGCTGCCGACCGCATCGAATCGGCCAAACGCCGTTGTTTTCGTACTTTGTGATCGTATGCCAACGACCCTTCAAACCCGATTCGTCGCATCCTGCCTGGGGGGTGCGCTTGGCGAAAGCATCGGAATGGCCTGCGAAGGCATGACGCCATCGCAGATCCAAGAGCAGTTCGGACGCATCAAGGGTCCGGCGCCCCGTCCCGAATCCGGCGAATTCTTCCCATTGCCGGCCGGCAGCACGGCACGGCAGACCGAAGCCTTGCTTGCGGTTCTCAAATCCTCATCGCCACTTCCGGATCTACCCGGTTTCGCCTTCCACATCAAGGATGCCTTCAACCGGTTTCCGACACTGTGGCCCAAGGATGCCGCCTTCGCCTGGCCACCGTTTCCGGATGAGGGGCATTACACCTTCACCTTCGCGCTCCCCGCTGCGGTTTCCTTGGCGAAAGGCGAACGCACCGCCGACGAGCTCGCCGAGTGGCTGAAATCTTTCGCTCCGGTGTCCATCGTCTGGCAACAGGGCACCTGGGTGTATCTGCGACTTCTGGCGTGGTTGTTCGGACAAGTGCCGGAGCATTTCGACCGCGACCTGTTCGTGACCAAGGCCTTGCTGTTCATGGACGAGGCCGAGGCGCATTTTCCCTATGATCACAAACTCAAGCGCCGGATGCAGACCGTCCAACCCTTGTTGGGCGGAAACCTGGATGAGGTCGCATCGCTGTGCGGCCATGTGAACATGGCGGCGGAGAACATCCTATGCGTGGTCGGTGCGGTATTCCACAAGCAGGGGCACGATCCGAAGTCGGCGCTGCTTGAAGGCGCGAACCTCGGCGGATGCTCGGGCGCCGTCAGCTTCTATACGGGGACCTTGCTCGGCGCCTTGCACGGCCGCCATGCCTTGCCCGAATCCTGGATTGAGAAACTGCGCGTCCGCGAGAGCGTGGAGCATGCGGCGCGGCAGTATGTGCAGTAGACCGTAGACCGTAGACCGTAGACCGTAGACCGTAGACCGTAACCGTAGACCGTATGCAGATCACTCTCAAACGCGTGAACGAGGCCTTCCACCTGGTGGGGGAGAACGATACCGGAAACCAGGTCCATATCGACGGCAGTGTCGATATCGGCGGCTCGAATCTGGGCGTTCGCCCGATGAGCCTGTTGCTGATGGGTCTGGGCAGCTGCAGCGCGATCGACATCATCTCCATCCTGAACAAGATGAAGCAACCCATCGAGGACCTTCAGGTGGATGTGACCGGGGATCGGACCGAAGCCGCCTCGGCGAAGCCGTTCAGCGCCTTCCATGTGACCTACAAGCTGAAGGGTGTCATCGAGCCCAATAAGGCCCTTCGCGCGGCGGAATTATCGATGACGACATATTGCTCGGCCACGCTTACGTTACAGCACGCCGGTCCCGTGACGTGGGAGGTCCACTTGAACGGGACGTTGATCGGTTCATAAGCCAAACAAAGGGATGTATCGCAAGGAAACGAACGCTATCCGCTCGCAGAACGAGCGGGCGGAACGGGAACACTCCGTGCCGCTGTATCTGACCTCGAGCTTCGTGTTCGACGACGCCGAGCAGGCGCGTGCCCTGTTCGCCGATGAGGTTCCGGGCAATATCTACACGCGCTTCTCCAATCCGAACGCGAACGAGTTCGTGGACAAGATGTGCCAATTGGAAGACGCCGAAGACGGTCTGGCCACAGCCTCGGGGATGTCCGCCGTGTTCACGTCCATCGCAGGATTGTTACGCGCCGGCGACCATCTGTTGGCCAGCCGGGCCCTGTTCGGATCCTCGGTTCAGATCCTGACGCAGATCCTGCCACGATTCGGTATCACCTTCGATTATGTGGATGCGACGGATCTCAGCGCCTGGGAGACGCTGGTGCGCCCCACGACGCGCATGCTTTTTCTGGAGACACCTTCGAACCCGGGTTTGGAACTTGTGGACCTGGAGGTGGCCGGCGCCTTCGCACGGCGGCACGGCTTGGTCCTGAACGTGGACAACTGCTTCGCAACGCCCTATATCCAGACGCCGATCGCATCCGGCGCGCACATCGTGACGCATTCCGCCACGAAGTGGATCGACGGGCAGGGGCGGGGTGTCGGCGGGGTGATCCTGGGTCGCAAAGACCTCATCAAGGAATTGCGTTTCTTTGCGCGGCACACGGGGCCGGCCATGAGTCCCTTCAACGCCTGGATGTTCTCCAAGAGCCTGGAGACGCTCGCCGTCCGCATGAAGGCGCACTGCGGGCAGGCGATGGAGCTGGCGAGCCGTTTGGAGGTGCATCCGGCTGTGGACTGGGTGCGGTATCCGCATCTGCCTTCGCATCCGCAATTCGAGCTGGCGAAACGCCAGATGGCGATGGGGGGAGGCTTGCTGTCGTTCAACATCCGGGGCGGTTTGGAGTCGGGGCGGGCCTTCCTGAACGCCCTCCAGCTGCTCTCACACACCGCGAATCTGGGCGATACCCGCACCATCGCCACGCATCCGGCATCCACCACCCATTCCAAGCTGAGCGAGGATGACCGCCTGCGCGTGGGCATCCATCCCGGCATGATCCGGATCTCGGCCGGGCTCGAACATCTCGAGGACCTCTGGGCCGATATCGCGCAGGCCTTGGACGCTATTTGACGAGCGTCATCCGGCGGCTCACCGTCGCACCCTCATGGCTCAAGGTGTAGAGGTAGGTGCCGCTGGGGAGGCCCGCGCCATCGAAACGGACATGATAGTCGCCCGGCGCCATGGTCTCATCCACCAGCACGGTGAGTTCGCGGCCAAGCATGTCGTACACAGCCAGTCGGACCGGTCCGGTGGTGTTCAAGGACCAGCGGATCACCGTGCCCGGATTGAACGGGTTCGGGTAGTTGGCGTGGAGCCGGGCTGAAGTCGCGTGCGGCGCCTCGCGATCGACCGACGTCGCCGGTTGGCGCAACTGCTGGAACCGGATCGCATCCGCCACCACATAGGTGCCGGCGGTCGCGCCATTGGTGATGCGCACCTGGTCGTTCGCGGTACCGGTGAACTCGAATTTGCCGAGGGATACCCATTGCGCGTTCCGCTGTGACTGGTTCACGCGGACGGTGGTTTCGCCATTCTTGTGCCGGATGATGTAGGGGGTGTCGGTGGCGCGGTTGAAGGAGGCCGACCACCACCCGAAGACCTCGTACTCGGTGGTGAGCAGGGTCGGGTTGTAGGTGACGGAGCGCGAGCCGTTGCCACGCTCGCTCAGCCAGGATCCGGTGCCGCCATACGAGTCGGTCAGATTGGCCGTCTGAAACCAACCGGTGGAGCACGCCCCGGCGCAGATGTCGCCTTGGAAGCTGACACCCGGCATCTCCGTGTCGATGATCACGCTTTCCAAGGGCGGGGGCGGAATCTTCAGGGAGTCGGCGGGCACCACGGCGAAGATGGTCGGCACCGGCCGCTGCGAGGTGCCGCCTTGCGGGCGGTTGTAGAGGGTGTTGCCGATCGCCAGTGTGGAGGATCCGCCGCCGTCCAGGTTCATGGCCTCCACACAGCCCAACTGGATCATGATGCGCCCCAGATTCTCCAGAGTGGCGCCGCTGGAGAATTGGAAATCACTTCCGGGAATCATCGCACCCGATTCGGCGACCAGCATGATGACCTTGTTGTCGGCCGTGTACCCGATGGCGCTGCGGGCCCGGTTGATGGTGCCCTCCAGGCCGGAACCGCCGAAGAATACTTCCTGGTCGTAGGTCAGGTTCAGGACGCCGTTCGAGACGAGGTTGGGTCCGCCGGCGAGTCCCATCAGAACATTGTTGTAGAGGATGCCGCCTTCCCGGGTCGGCGTCGGTGCCGGGGCTCCGATCACGTTCGGGAAGACCTGGTCGTAACGATAGAAGTCTTTGATGTCGTTGGAGAAGTGGTAGACCCAGTCCACCCGCATGCTGCGGTCGGGGAGGATGCCGAAGAAGGCGCGGCCGACAGGGTAGTTGATGCCGTCACGGTTCAGGACCTGGATGTTCTGCGCCCGGACGATCCCACCCGGCTCGATCATGGTGGATACCGATGAGCTTGCGGAAAAGAAACCGCCGTTGATGGCCGCGATGGCCCCCACATCCCGGGAGAAGGTGGAGGTCGTCTTGTAGGTGGAGCTCCAGTACGGATGCAGGATGAGGCTCGGGTTGGCCATGTCCAACTCCACGTAATGGAACAAATAGGGGGGTGCGTTCTGATGTCCTGTGAAGACCCGTACGCCTTGGGGCAGGTTGAACTCGGCGCTGCGTTCGGTCCAGACGAGGTTGAACTGGGCGCGCGTGTGAGGGGCGGCGAGCATCAGGGCTGCCAGAAACAAGTAGGCTCTCATACCTCGAAAATACTGACCAGTCCCATTGCCAGAAAGTCTTTTATGTGGCAAAGCGGACGAGGACTTCGTATTTTTCCCAATCTGTCCATACACGCCGGCGTGGCGGAACTGGTAGACGCGCACGACTCAAAATCGTGTTCTTCACGGAGTGCCGGTTCGATTCCGGCCGCCGGTACAAGCCGACCCTCCCAGGAGGGTCGGCTTTTTTTTGTGGTACATTCCCGCATGAAACCTTTCCTGATCGCCTTCTTCGCCGCCGCGGCAACCATGACCGCCATCGATTCCATCTGGTTGCGGACCATGTACTCCCGGTTCTATCAGCCGCAGATCGGCCACTTGCTGGCCGATAACGTCAAATACGGCCCTGCCGCAGCCTTCTACCTTGTCTATCTCACTGGACTCCTCGTGCTCGTCGTGATGCCGGCGCTCAAATCCGGAGCCGGCTGGGGGCAGGTGTTCCTCCTGTCGGCCGTATTCGGGCTGGTCGCCTATGGAACCTACGATCTGACCAATCATGCCACCTTGCGGGATTGGCCATGGATCGTGACGGTGGTGGACATGGTCTGGGGTGGACTGCTAACCGGCGTCGTGGGCTTGGCCGCGGTTTGGGCGGCACGAACATGGGGATGATCGGTATCGCGGTCTTCTTGACCGGTTGGTCGGCGGGAGGCTGGGTCTGGTCGCGGATCATCCGCCGTATGGACGTGGCGGATGTGCTATGGGGTCCCGGCATCGCGGTCTTGAACACACTCGTGCTCACCCCTTGGGCGGATCCCGCCGTCCCGATGCTGGTCTACCTCGGATCGGTTTGGGTGTGGGCGCTGCGTCTGGCCCATCACATCGGAAAGCGGAATGCGCGGAAATCCGAAGATGCCCGATACGCAGCCTGGCGCACGGAATGGGGCGTCACGGTCGGATGGCGCAGCTATCTGCAGGTGTTCCTGCTTCAATCCATCCTGATGGTGCCGATGGCGGCACCCGCATTCGCGATTGCGGGCTCGGATGCCGCTTTCGGATGGCTTCAATGGATCGGTATGGTCCTCTTTTCCGGCGGTCTGGCCACCGAGGCCGTCGCCGACCGGCAACTTTCGGCGTTCCTGAGCCTTCCGGAGAACCGGGGCAAGGTCATGGACCGAGGCCTCTGGGCCTGGTCGCGTCATCCCAACTATCTCGGCGAGGTCATTTTGTGGTGGGGCTTGGGGCTGATGGGTGGGTGGGTCGGTCTGATCGCGTCTTTCACCATCACCTGGCTCATCCTGAAGGTCTCCGGCGTACCCATGTTGGAACGGAAATGGGCGGCCGATCCGAAATATGCCGCCTATCTGGCGTCCACACCGCGATTTACGCCATTCCTTCCGGTAGGTCGATGACCTGGCCGGTCATCGCCGGATGCTCCGTGATAACAATTGATTCACATTGGATCATCGGACCTTAGGCCGGGTTTTGATTATCTTTACGATGTCTTGCGTAGTCTCTCACACACTGTCATTCAACACCAAACATAATCACATGAGACATCTCTCCAGGTACATGTACACCTTGGCTCTGATGCTGGCACCGATTCTTGTTTCCGCTCAGGGAACGACAACGGCGACGCTGATCGGAACCATTACCGGTACGGATTCGGAGTCCATCCCCGGCGCCAACGTGGTCGCCGTGCACACCCCCACGGGTACCACCTATGGCGCGGCCACCGACGTCAACGGCAATTACCGCATCAGCGGCATGCGTGTGGGCGGACCCTACACCATCCGGGTCACCTTCACGGGTTTCGCCACGGCCGAGCTCTCTGACGTTTTCCTGCGTCTGGGTGAGACCGAGCGTCGCAATATCACACTGTCCGAGATGGCCGTCGAGCTGGAAGGACTGACGGTGACCGCCAGCGGCACGTCCGTCGGCAGTTCTTCCGGGACATCCACCCAGATCACAGGCAAGGCGATCTCGGAGATGCCCACCATCAACCGGGGTCTCAACGATTTCCTCCGTGTCACGCCGCAATCCAGTGGTTACGGTTCCGATGGAATCACCTTCGCCGGTGTGAACAACCGGTTCAATGCCTTCTACATCGATGGCGCGGTGAACAATGACGTGTTCGGTTTGGCCAGCTCCGGCACCAATGGCGGCCAAACGGGGATCTCGCCCTTCTCGCTGGATATCATCGATCAGTTGCAGGTCGTCATCTCGCCCTATGATGTGACCTTGGGTGGCTTTGCCGGGGGTGGTGTCAACGCTGTAACCCGCTCCGGTACCAATACCTTGAGCACGTCGGTCTATCGCTATGTCCAAAATGAAGGATTTGTCGGAAAGACCAACCAGGTTCTGGCCGACCGCCTGAACGCCGAGCGTACCCAGGTCGCGGAGTTCGTCAAAAGCCAGCTCGGTGTGTCGGTCGGCGGCCCGATCATCAAAGACCGGCTGTTCTTTTTCGTGAACGCGGAGATCCAAAGCGATCAGGTGCCACGTCCCTTCAACATCACCGAGTACACCTCGGTCGCCGGTCGTCGGCAAACGGCCGACTTGGACAACCTGATCAACTTCGTCAAGAACACATATGGATACGATCCGGGTACCTACGGAGACACCCAGGGCGATCTGGACGGAACGAAGTTCTTCGCGAAGTTGGATTACAATCTGAGCCGGAACCACCGTCTGACGCTCCGCCACCAGTACACGACCGCGGAGCAGGCCAACCGCTTCTCCAGCAACAGCCGGACGATCAACTACTCGAACAGCGGCATCTTCTTCCCGTCCACGACCAATTCCACGGCTCTTGAGGTCAATTCGGTGTTCGGCAATTCCTTGTCGAACAATCTGATTCTGAGCTATGTGCGTGTGCGGGACAACCGCAGGTGGCTGGGCGATCCCTTCCCGTATGTGATCATCAACGATGGCGGTGGTGGTCAGATCCGTTTGGGCACCGAGCCGTTCTCCTCTGCCAACCAGCTGGATCAGGACATCCTGGCTGTCACGAACAATCTCCAGTGGGTGCGTGGAAACCACACGCTCACCTTCGGTACGCACAACGAGTTCTACCGGATGTACAACCTGTTCATCCCGCAGAACTTCGGCCAATACACCTACGCCAACCTTGACGCCTTCCTGACGAACGCGCGTCCGACCGCCTACAACCGCGGCTATTCCTTGGTGGATGACATCACCGGTCCGGGTTCCAAGGCCGCCGCCGAGTTCGATGCCATGCAGCTCGGGTTCTATGCGCAAGATGAGTGGGCCTTCAACCCGAACCTGACCCTTACCTATGGTCTTCGTCTGGACATCCCAATCATCACCAGCGACCCGCGTGACGATGGCTACCTCAACCCGACCGCGCTTCCGGCCATGGCCGCCAAGTACGATCTGGCCAAAGAGACCCGTGGTGGCAAGGCACCAGACGGCCAGCTGATGTGGTCTCCCCGTGTCGGTTTCACGTACACCACCATGAACGACATGAACATGGTGATCCGTGGCGGTCTTGGCATCTTCACCAGCCGCATTCCGTTCGTATGGCCGGGTGCGATGTTCAACGAGAACGGCGTGACCCGCGGTGCGGTCACGATCTCGAACTTGCCTGGTGCGCTGTACTCGGGCTTCCGTGCCGACATCAACAACCAGTATGTCCATCCGAACATCTCCCTACCTCAGGGCGACATCAGCCTGTTCACCAAGGACTTCAAATATCCCCAAGTCTTGCGGTCGAATCTGGCGACGGACATGGACCTGCCGTTCGGCATCCGCAGCACGTTCGAGGGAACCTTCACCAAGACCTTGAACAACCTGTATTACACGAACATCAATTCCGATCCGGAAGTGAGTTTCCGCTGGAATACGGCCAACGACAAGCGTCCGGTATACGTGAACCGCAGCATCGACACCAAATACAACGCGGTCTATCTGGCGGCCAACACCTCCGAAGGCTATGGGTACAACCTGTCCGCTTCGTTCATGCGCGCCTTCGACTTCGGTTTGGACGCCATGGTAGCGTATTCGTACGGCGACGCGTATTCGCTTGCTGACAACACGTCGTCACAGAACTCTTCGCAGTGGCGCGGGCAGATCAACATCGATGGCCGGAACAATCCAGAATTCGGTCGCTCCGACTTCGCCGCTGGTCACCGCGTGATCTCGTCGTTGAACTATGCGATCAACTGGTTCGGAAACGCCAACTACCGGACCACAGTCTCCTTGTTCATGAACGCCCAATCCGGTATCCCGTATTCGTACGTGCTGGGTAGTGCGAACAACATCAGCGCCGAGCGTGGCAGCACCAATCTGAACCGCAGCTTGGCATACATCCCCCGCGACCGTGCCGACATCAATCTGGTGAACGTTGGCACACTCACGCCAGACCAGCAGTGGGAGAACCTGAACAAGTACATCGAGGAAAGCAGCTATCTGAAAAGCCGCCGTGGCAAATACGCTGAGAAAAACGGCACCTTCGGTCCGTTCACGGCCATCTTCGATCTGGGTGTCCGTCAGGATGTCGGGTTGGTGGTCGCCGGTCAGCGTCACCGGTTCCAGCTTTCAGCCGATGTCCTGAACGTGGGCAACCTGCTCAATCCGGAATGGGGCGTTCAGTACGCGATCCCAGGCAGTTTCAACAACTACGAGTTGTACAACTTCGCCGGGTATGAGGCGGATGGCAAAACGCCAAAATTCACGTATACCGGCACCCGCAGCGGTACCGACGCATACGACATCTCCAACCTGACGTCCCGTTGGAGAATGCAGTTCGGTGTGCGCTACCTGTTCAACTGATCCGGTAGGTAATCGAATGGAAAAGGGTCCGGAGCTTCGGCTTCGGACCCTTTTTTTTTACGTTTACCGGACGTCGATCTCTTGCAGCGTCCGCCCGCGCATGTCGCGGATCGACAGAATGGCACGTGGCCCGTCCGATGACCAATCGAAATCGATCACCCCGAAGTTGGGAACCCCCATCTTCGGACCGAGCGCCCGGGAGTTGACCTCGTCAGACATCCCGCTCCACACATTCGTCAGGCCGCTGCTTGTGATGTCGATGATGGGGCGTTCATAGCCATCGACCGTCTCCTCGCTGATTTCCGACACGTGGCGGTCTCCGGAAATGAAGATGGGTCGGTTCGGCCTGGTTTCGCTCAGGAGATCGTAGAGCCGGTTCAATGCCGACGGGAAATTGGCCCATTTTTCAAACCTGTGTTCGCGCGCGACCACCTGGATGCTGCTCACGATCACGTGGAAATCGGCCTCATTACGGGACAATTCCTGTCGCAACCAGGTCCACTGCTCCTCACCAAGCACATCCCCGTCTTCGGATGGCAGATATCGAGGATTCGGCGGTGCGGTACGCGTCAAGGGATCCCGAAACCATCGGGTATCCAGCAAGATCACCTTCACGCGCTGTGTTCCGTTGCCATACAAACGCGACATGTATACGCCGAGACGGCCTCTGGCAAGGTCGTTTTCGGGAACGTTCAGGAACCGGAATAGCTCAGCTTTGGCCAATTCCTTGGCGTGAAATTCCTTGCCTCCGTCATTCAGTCCGAAGTCGTGATCGTCCCAGGTTCCGATGATCGTTGGAACGGACCGGACAAAGGCCTGATACTCCGGATGTCCGAGTTGGAGATCGTAAACCGCCCGGAAGATGGCGGGATCATCGGTATCGGCATACACGTTATCGCCCGTCCAGATGAAGACATCCGGTTTCGCATCGGATATGGTTTGCCAATACGCTTGCGGTTTGTTTTGGTCGTTGCACGAACCGAATGCGAAACGCAACGTAGGTTGGGCGAGTGCCACATAGGCGGATCCGAGTAGGATCAGGCTCGACTGGATGATGGTGACGAGGGTTTTATGGGTGTTCATGGTCGTGTGGTGGTGGTGAGAAAGGTTCGGGCATCCGCCACGCTCTCCGACGGAATCTCCTCCATCGGTGCGTGGCCGGCATCCGGATAGACGATCAGCTCCGAACCCGGGATGGCGGCATGAAGCCGTTCACCGACCCGCAGCGGTATCCAGCTGTCCATGGCACCCCATTGGATCAGCACCGGCATGGGCAATCCGGCCAAGGCGATCGGTTCGGGCAGCGGGTGGAGGCTTTCCCGCTCGAAGCGGGGCCCCGACGCACGGGAAATGAATGCGCTGCGGTTTCCATCCCGCCGCATGAGCTCGTAATACCGGGTGATGTCGGCCTCGCGCATCCGGCTCGGATCCCCGTATGCGCCGGAAAGCGCGGATTTGAAGAGAAACCGCGGCGTCAGCACGCTCATCATGTTCCGGAAGACCGGATTTCCCAGCGCGCGGAGGATCCATGGCCGCTCGGACGTTCCGGCCGCCGCGGTGGTGCGCGCCGTATCCCGCGGCACTCCGGCCGCGGCATCCACGAGGATCAGCGCCTCGGTCCGCTCCGGATAATGACGCGCGTAGTCCAAGGCGATGCGGCCGCCCAGCGAGTTGCCGCCAATCGTCCATCGTTCCACGCCGGATGCGGTACGGAGGGAGTCGAGCAGATGGAGGGTGGCGCGGATGGAATAATCGCCTCGCGGGTTGGGACCCGTCAACCCGAATCCCGGCAGGTCGAGGCGGATGACCCGGTGCGACCGCATGAGTTCCGTGGTCCAGTCATCCCAGGTATGCAGCGAGGAGAAGGTTCCATGGATCAACAGGATCACGGGCCCGGAGCCCTCATCCCGCACATGCACATCCATGCCGTCGATGTGTATGAACCGCGACGTGGAATCGGCATAGGTCGGAATCAGGGCTTCGACGGGGATGTCGGGTCGGACCATCGATAGCAGACCCGACAGTAGCAACCCCAGGAGGGATGCGGACACGATGGCGATACGTCGCAGCATGATCATCCTTTCTTGAACAGTCGCGCGATGTTCTTCACACCTTGGCGGATTCGCTCCGGATTCTCGACCAGGCTCATGCGCACGAATCCTTCGCCGGCCCGTCCGAAGGCCGCACCCGGTGAGACCAGCACTTCGGCGCCTTCCAGAAGCCACTCCGAATATGCCAACGAATCCATATGGCCGTATTGCGGGGGGATGGGAAGCCAGCAGAACATGGCCCCGCGGTTCTTCACCGCCGGCCATCCGGCCCGGTTGAGCCCGTCGATCAGGATGTCGCGGCGCTCCCCGTATTTCCGGGCCACGGCCTCGGTCTCGGTCCGGGGCAGTTTCAGGGCTTCGATGGCGGCGACCTGGATCGGCGTGAACAGGCCGTAATCGTAGTAACCCTTGATCTGGCCGAGCAGACCGACCGCGCGCGCATTGCCCACGCAGAATCCGATGCGCCAGCCCGCCATGTTGTAGGATTTCGACATGGTCAGAAATTCGACCGCGATCTCCTTGGCCCCGGGTACCTGCAGGATGGACGGCGCCCGGTATCCGTCGAAGGTGATGTCCTTGTAGGCGAAATCACTCACGATGAACAGCTTCTCCTGCCGGCAATAGGCGACCACCTTCTCAAAGAATTCGAGATCCACACACAGGGAGGTCGGGTTGTGCGGGAAGTTCAGATAGACCAGTTTCGGGCGGATGACGGCCTTCTTCAGGGTCTCCTTGACCGAAGCGATGAAGGTGTCGGCATCATTGGAGATGGGGAAGGTGACGACCTGCGCCCCGGCGATGACCGCGCTCCAGACATGCACCGGAAAAGAGGGCTCGGGTACGAGAACGGAATCGCCCGGACCCACCAGGGCCAACGACAGATGCGACAGGCCTTCCTTCGATCCGATGGTGGCGATCACTTCGGATTCCGGATCCAGGTCCACGCCGTAATCGCTCTGATAGTGCCCGGCCACGGCCCGCCGCAGATGCGGGATGCCCTTGGCCACCGAGTACCGATGCGCTTTCTCATCTTCGAGCACCGTTTTCATTTTCCGGACGATGGGGTCGATGGCCGGCGAATCGGGATTCCCCATCCCGAAATCGATCACATCGCGCCCTTCTTGGCGCATGCGCAGTTTCAGGGCGTTCAGACGGCCGAAGACGTACTCCGGGAGCACGGTCATGCGTGCGGCGGGTTGGATTTCGAAGGCCATGGCTCAGCCCAGTTCCGACGCGCGACGTGCGGCTTCGGCCACGGCCTTGATCAGTGTCACGCGCAGGCCGCCTTCCTCCAGTTTCAGGATGCC
>Ga0169931_10005991_pt1 | contig 18422 bp, 13 predicted proteins | sample Kivu_15m_20L_FD_129675 | JGI IMG/M metagenome (GOLD analysis project Ga0169931, IMG submission 129675) | Freshwater microbial communities from Lake Kivu, Western Province, Rwanda to study Microbial Dark Matter (Phase II) - Kivu_15m_20L... | ecosystem: Environmental > Aquatic > Freshwater > Lake... | reverse complement strand
GGGGTCATGTGGGCCTGGTCTTCACGAACATGGCGCGCTCGCTCGTGCTCGGCGCCTGCGACGGCGCGCTGGCCTCGAATCCGGTCAATGGTCCGGCGGGTCCCTACTTCCAGAAGCTCGCGCGCTACAGCGCTGCGTTCTCGTTCTCCGCTGATATTGCGATGGGCACGCTCGGCGCCTCGCTCAAGCGCAAGGAGAACCTGAGCGGGCGGCTCGCCGATGCGCTCGCCTGGCTGTACATCGGATCGGCCGTCGCCAAGCGCTTCGTCGACGACGGCCAGCTCGAGCGCGACCTGCCGGCCTTCCGCTGGGCCATGCAGCACGCGCTGTACGAGATCGAACACGCGCTGGTCGGGCTCATCGACAACCTGCCGCTGCGCGCGGTTGCGCTCGGCCTCAACCTGGCGCTGTTTCCGTTCGGCGCGCGCGCCAAGCCGCCCTCCGATCGCGCGACCAGCCAACTTGCGCGCGCGATCCTCGACGACGGCGCCGCACGGCTCGCGCTCTCGACTTCGATCTTCGTGCCCGATCCCCACGAAGCGGGCCTGGGCTTCCTCGAGGGCACGCTCGACAAGGTGCTCGAGTCGCGCGAGGCCCGCGAGCGCATCAAGGAAGCGCAGAAGCGCCAGATCCTTCCGCGCGGACCGGCGTTGAGCGTGGTACGTCAAGCGCTCGACAAGAGCGTGATCACGCAGCGTGAAGCGGAGTTGCTGCACAACGCGGAAGCGTCGCGCGACGCCGCGGTGCAGGTCGACGCGTTCGCGCCGGGGAAGTTGAGCGCGGTCCAGCGCTAGCCCGCCGCAGCGCGAACGAACTCGACGCATCGGTCGAGTTCCTGCGAGCGTTTTCCCAGCGCGGACTAACTTGTCCGACACGTCGCCCACGGCGAACGGGCGGAGCCCTAGCGTTTGCGCAGTGCGGACGTCGGCGTGTCGACCGCAGGGGTCGGCCTCAGGCGCCGCTCAGCAACACGGAGTTCGTCACATGAATCTCGCGCACTCGCTCGGCGCCGCGGCCTGCCTGTCGGCCAGCGCCTTCGCCCAGTTGAACGTCACGTCGATCCAGCCGCCGCTCCACGCGGGCAACCAGGCGGCGAACACCGCGCTGGTGATCGACTTTGACCGCGCCGTGGATCCCACCACCTTGGCGCAAATCCGCCTCTACGGCTCGGTGTGCGGGCCGGTGGAAGGCGTGTTCGCGCTCGAACTCGGCGGCGCGCGGGTTCGTTTCACTCCGCGGCGGCCGTTTGGCGCCGGCGAGGTCGTACAAGTGAGCCTCAGCGACACGCTGCGCGCCGCGGACGGAAGTTTCCTGCGGCCCCAGGGTGTGGCTTCGTCGTTCCGCGTCGCGGCTGCGGCGGTGCCGATGAGCTTCACCCAACTCGCGAGTTGGGACGCCGATCCCAACACCTTCGCACGCATCTACGGCGCGCAGACCTGCGACTTCGACGGCGACGACTACGCCGATATCGCGCTGGTGTGCGAGAACACCTCCGACGTGCGCGTCTACTTGAACGATGCCGACGCGAGCGGTCAGTACGGATCGCTGGTCGGAACGCCCAACGTGACGGGCTCGACGCCCAGCCCGAATGAGAACGCCGACCTCAATGGCGACGGCGAGATCGACATCGTCACGTGCGACACGGCCGGCGACAGCGTCACAGTGCTGCTCGGCAACGGCAACGGCACGTTCCAACCCGCGGTCGTCTATCCGATGGGCGTCGGACCGCACGGCATGGCCTTGCTCGACGTGGACGGCGACGGCGACATCGACGTGATGAGCGCCAACACCGGCTCCGAGAACATCGCGCTGCGCCTCAACAACGGAAACGGGACGTTCGGCGCCGTGAGCTTCCTGCCGAGCGGCGTCAGCGGCACGTGGGCGATGGCCGCGGGCGACATGAACGGCGACAGAATCGTGGACGTCGTCGTGGGCGGCCGTTTCAGCGGCGACGTGCGCGTGCTGCTCTCGAACGGCAACGGAACGTTCGCGCTGCAGCCCGCGCAATCGACCGGCGGGCAGACGTGGATGATCGTGCTCGGCGATGTGAACGGCGATGGCAAGCTCGATGTGTCGAGCGCCAACGGCCCGACCGGCAACGGCGCTGTACTGCTCGGCGACGGCCTCGGCGGATTGTTGCCTGCGGCTGTGATGCCCGGCGCAGGGCAGATGGTCGCGACTGACCTCGGCGACCTCGACGGCGACGGCGATCTCGACTGGGTGCTCTCGTCGTTCGGCGGCGGGCGCTGGACGCTGTACCGCAACAACGGCGCAGGCGTCATGACGCTCCAGCAGACTCTGTTCGCGACCTCGAATCCGGCCTGCGCGGCGATCCTCGACATCGACCGCGACGCGGACCTCGACCTCGCGCTGCTCGACGAAATCGCCGACACCTGCACGCTGATGGAGAACGGCGCGCTCGACGCGCAGACGCTGTGCTTCGGCGACGGCAGCGGCGCCGCGTGCCCGTGCTCCAACGTCGGCGCTGACGGCCACGGCTGCGCGAACTCGCAGCCTACGGGCGGCGCGCTGCTCAACGCCCGCGGCCGCGCGAGCATGGCGAACGACTCGCTTTCGTTCGCGGTCGGCGGCCTGCCGCAGCCCTCGACGGCGCTGCTGTTCCTCGGGTCCGCCTCACTCGGCGGCGGCGCGGGCACACCGTCCAACGACGGCCTCTTGTGCATCGCCTCCCCCACCGTCCGGCGCGCCGTGAAGACAAGCGTCAACGGCTTTGCGACCTGGGGCGCGATCGCGGGCGATGCGCCGCTGTCGCTCTCGGGCGGACTGTCCGCCAGCGGCGGCGCGAGGCTCTATCAAGTCTGGTACCGCGACTCGGCGGCGTTCTGCACCAACGCGACGGCGAACCTCTCCAACGCCGTGCGCGTGGTCTGGACGCCCTGAGATCCTCTCGCGCGGCGCGCAGCGCGCAGTAGCTTGGGCGGCGTATGGGCAAGGACAAAGTCCCCGCCACCCAGGCGATTCGCGTGCTGCGCGAGCAAGGCGTCGCGTTCGAAACGCACGTCTACGACTACGTCGAGAAGGGCGGCACGGCGGCGTCGTCGAGCGCGCTTGGCGTGGACGAGCACTCCGTCGTGAAGACGCTGATCATGGAGAACGACCAGCGCGAACCGCTCGTCGTGCTCATGCACGGCGACAAGCAAGTTTCGACGCGCGCGCTGGCCCGCACCATCGGCGCGCGCTCGATCCAACCCTGCAAACCCGAGGTGGCCGACAAGCACTCGGGCTACCAGGTCGGCGGAACCAGTCCGTTCGGCACCAAGCGCGCAATGCCCGTGTACTTGGAGCGCAGCGTGCTCGCGCTCGAGCGCGTGTGGGTCAACGGCGGCCGGCGCGGACTGCTGGTGAGCTTGACGCCGAGCGAACTCGTGCGCGTGCTCGCGCCGAAGCTCGTCGACGTCGCGGTCGACGCCTGAGTTGTTCTCACGCGTCGCTGCGTTGCGTTACAGCTCCAGGCAGAACTCGACCGCGTCGCTGAGGTTCAGGGGCGAGGCTGCGCCCGGGCCGCGGCTGTAGAACTGCGCGCGCACGAGTTGGCCGACGAACAGCGACGGGTCGCCGGCGGTGCTGATCCACGTGTTGAAGTCGCGCGCGAGAACGCCGGAGCAGTCGGGGGCCCTGCGGCCGCCGTCGAGGCATTCGGGCTCAGGGCTGGCGCACGGGCCCGAGAACCACTCGGAACCCCCGAAACGGCGTCGCTTCATCCTGGGGCGCGGAGCCACGACGCGCAGAGTGGCAGTAGTAGAATTCCACGAAGATCGAGCCGCCTCGTCTGACCTTGTTCGTTCCACCCGTCACGAACGGATCGGTCTGAGGCGCGGCCCCATATGCCGCGTACGTGTCCAGGCACCACTCTTCGACATTGCCGTGCATGTCGTGGAGACCGAGCGCGTTCGGCGCGTAGCTCCCGACGGGCGCCGTCCCGAACGGGAACATGCACGGGTACACGGCGGCGTCCACACAGTCGAGCGAAGCGCCGAAGGAGAAGGGCGTGGTCGTCCCGGCTCGACACGCGCGTTCCCACTCGGCCTCGGTCGGCAGGCGGTACTCGTAGCCAGGCGGCACGCCCCCCGACGCCGCGCGCTGCGCCGTCAACGCCGCGCAGTAGGCGCGCGCTTCACTCCAGGTGATGTTGTTCACGGGGCGGTCGACGCCCACGTACCAGGACGGATTCACGCCCATCAACGACTCGTACTCTTGTTGTGTGACCTCGTAGCGCGACATCCAGATGCAGTCGCTCAGGCTCACGTCGTGGGCGGGCAGATCCTCGGTGCCGCCAGTCGGATACCACCAAGGAGGGTAGTTGCCGCGCCCCATGGTGAATGTGCCCGGAGGGATCAGGACCATCCCGGGAATGCTGGAATTGCAGGGAATGACGACGGCGTTGCTGACCGTCAGTTCGAGCGCGTTGGAGAGGTTCGCACCTGCGGGAGCGAAAGGATCGCGACCCCAGGTCTGTACGTACACCTTCGCGCCGGCCAGCCATGGATTGCCCAGGGCGGTGGGGTGAGCGTTCTGGTAAGCGTCCCAGCTCAGCGTCAACATCCCGTCGCACAAGCCCGTCGATCCGCCGGAATTCGCCGGCGGCCCCATGCGCTGGATCGGCACCGCCACGCAACGCCAGCTCGAACTCGCGGGTGTGAACGGAGTGGGCGTGAATCCGAGGTTGTTGACGCCGTAAAACGACAGCCCCAGCTTGTTGCCTTGCATCCCACTAGTGGTGATAACACAGCCGTACGTGTTGGCCGCGTTGGGCGGAACGTTGGCCGCGATGGTGGGCGCGCAGCCGTCCGTCGACGTGCCCGAGGTGCAGTAAGTCGACGGAAGCTGCTGTGCTACGCCCAACGGAGCGCTGAGCGCGATTGCGAGAGACACGACATGGGTCCGCTGCATCGAGGTTACTCCTTAGGGCTCGCGTGGATCAGCGAGCCAGAGTGGATCCGCCACTCGGATACTAACAGCGGCTCGCGAGTTTGAGTCGGGGCGACCAGAAGTCCGGCTCACACGCAACTCCGTCAGTCGGTGAGGCGACGAGCGCTGGGGCCCAGCTGTGGATGGTTGAGAGCTCACTCGCTTCGGAGGGATCACCGCTCACGTCAAAACGCGTGCGGTTTACACGAGGGCGCCCAGATCTCACGGCCGCCGCCTGAGCTCGATCGCATCCGAGAGGTTCGTCGACCTGGTTGCGGGCGAGTCGCGGAACCACGTTTGCGCGCAGACGTTCGAGCCCGCGGACGGGCTCTGCCCCGCGAGCGCGCCCGAAACAGCGCCCCACGTGTGGACCGCGACCGCGTCCGGATCGCGAGTTGCGCTAGCGCCGAAGCTCGCGACCGGCGTCCCGCCAAGCGCGATGCGCGTGACGAAACGCGGATCCAGCATCCCCGCGGGCGTCGAGTCGCGGCCGCAGAGCAACGCGCTGCTCGCGTGGAAGCTCAGTCACACCGGTCCCCTGACCCCGCTGGCGTAGGTGGTTACCGAGTAGCCCGGCACGGACTGGGCCGAAGCGGAGTGCGCGAGCGCGATGCAGAAGGCCACGCTGAGCGCGCGGGCTGCCGCCACGATTGGAGACCGGATGTGCTGTCGATTCGGGCGCCTGGGAGTGCGAGCGGAGTCTACTCGGACGGAGGTTCGCGACACCCTGGGAGATGCGCGCCGCGTCGCGTGCGTTACTGGCGCTTGCGCCAGCGCGGGCCGCTCCTGGCCGCGCACGCACTCCACGTGTAGCTTCTGCGCCCATGCCCTCTCGGATCCGCCGCGCTGCGTTGCTCCTGCCGCTCGTCTCCGCGTGCCAGCGTGAGGCGGAAGTCGCCGCGGGCGAGCTCCCCGAGCCGCGCATCGAGCTCGTCGACGTCGCGCGCGAGGCGGGGCTCGAACTCGTGCAGGTCAGCGGCGACCCGCGGCGCTGGTACATCCTCGAGAGCAACGGCACGGGCGCGGCCTGGCTCGACTACGACGGCGACGGCGACCTCGATCTGTTCGTCGGCAACGGCCAGGGCCTGAAGTACACCGACGACGGCAAGCGGCTCGAGATCGAAGTGAAGGCGCGCTGCGCGCTGTACCGCAACGACGGCAAGCTGCGCTTCACGGACGTCAGCGAGGGCACGGGCTGCGCGCGCACCGACTGGGTGCAAGCAATCGCGGCGGCCGACATCGAAGGCGACGGCGACACGGATCTGTACCTGGGGTGCTTTGGGCCCGACGTGCTGCTGCGCAACGAGGGCGGGCGCTTCGTCGATGCGACCGCCGAGAGCGGGCTGGGCAATCTCAAGTGGGCCGCGGGCGCCGCGTTCGGCGACGTGAACCGCGACGGCGCGCTCGACCTGTATGTCGCGAATTACTGCGAATTCGACCTGGCGAGCCCGCCGAACGGCGGGGTGCGCAACGTCATCAACGGCGTCGAAGTCGCGTGGGGCCCTGAAGGCGAAAACAAGAAGGGCATCAATCCCGGCGCGCCGGACGTGTTCTACCTCGGAGACGGCAAGGGCGGCTTCCGCGAGGCCACGCGCGAATGCGGGCTGGTGCTCGAAAAGCCCCTGTGCTCGTACGGCGTCACCTTCAGCGACATCGACGGCGACGGCTGGCAGGACATCCTGGTCGCGAACGACATGCAGCCGACCAACCTGTTCCGCAACCGCGGCGACGGCACGTTCGTCGAGGAGGGGCACGAACGCGGCTTCGCACTCGACGCGAACGGCAAAGCGACCAGTGCGATGGGCCTTTGCGTCGACGACATCGACGACGACGGCGACATGGACGCGCTGCGCACGAACTTCGACTTCGAGGTCAACTGCCTGCACGTGAACAACGGCGACGGGCGCTTCACCGACCGCGCGCGCGAGCTGGGCATCGCCAGCGGTTCGATGGATCGCCTGGGCTGGGGCGGCGGATTCTTCGACGTCGACTGCGACGGCGATCTCGACGCGCTCATCGCCAACGGACACGTCTATCCGCAGGCGACGCAGATCGGCATGAGCGGTTGGGCGATGCAGAGCCAGCTCTACGAAGCGATCGTGAACACCGCCGGCAAGCGTGTGTGGGTCGACGCCACACTGCGCTGGGGCGGCGGGCTCGAGCCGCTGCGCTCCGCGCGCGGCGTGGCCTTCGCCGACGCTGACGACGACGGCGATCTCGACGCGCTGATCGTCGATATGGATGCGCCGCCGCGCCTGCTCGAAAATCGCAGCGCGCGCCAAGGACGTTGGATCGGCTTCGCGCTCGTCGGCGCCGGCGCCAACCGCGACGCGCTCGGCGCGCGCGTGGAGGTCACCGCCGGCGGCGTAACCCGCACGCGGGAATTGCGCCGCACGCACGGGCTGTTTTCGTCGCACGATCCGCGGCTGCAGTTCGGCCTGGGCCCGGTTGCGCGCGTCGACTCGGTCCGCGTGCGCTGGCCGAACGGGCACGTCGCCAGCTACGAACAACTCGAACTCGAGCGCTACCACACGCTGCGCGAAATCGCGCCGCCCAGCGCACCGACCGCCGCCTCCCCCGCCGAAGCCTCGGCCGCCAAGACCCGATGAAAGTCGCACTCATCTTTCCGCCGCAGGGCCACTTCACGCAGCCCTACCTGAGCTTGCCTTCGCTGGCCGCGTACCTGCGCGCGCACAACGTCGGCGAGGTGCACCAACTCGACGAGAGCATCGAAGCTTACGACTACTTCCTCTCGAAGGAACGCCTGCGCCGTTCGCTCGAGCACGTGCGCGCGGGCGGCGGCCTCGCGGCGCTCGATGAAAAGGACACGCTGACGTTCTCCGACATGGAGCGCTACCAGACGCTCTCGGAGATCGAGCTCATCGGCGACGAACTCGTCGAACGCATCGAAGAGGCCAAACACGTGCTCCGCACGCCGGCGGAGTTCTACGACTACGAGCGCTATCTGTGGGCCGGCCGCACACTCGAACAGGGCTTGCGGCTGTTCTCGGCTGAATTCGCGCCCTCGCGCCTCACGCCGCACGGCTTCGTCACGCGCTACCGCGTCGAGCGCAGCCGCGAGATCCTCGCCGCCACGGCCGACGAAAAGGAGAACCCCTTCATCGAGTTCTTCCGCGAGCACACGCTGCCGCGCCTCAAGGCGATCGATCCCGATTTGATCGGTATCTCGCTCACCTTCCCCAGCCAGGCGATCCCGGCGTTCACGCTCGCGCGCCTGATCAAAGAGTGGAAGCCCAGCGTGCACATCACGGTCGGCGGCGGATTGCTCGCCTACACGGCCGAAAAGCTCTCCAAGCGCCGCGAGATCTGGAACGTCATCGACAGCTTCATCCTGCTCGAGGGCGAAGGTCCGCTCCTCGCGCTGTGCGAAGAAATCAAGAGCGGTCGGCGCGACTTGACGCGCATCTCGAACCTGATGTGGCACGACGGCGCCCAAGTGCGCCGCAACGACCAGCGCGATCCGCTCGACATCAAGACGCTGCCGACGCCGGACTTCGACGGCCTGCCGCTCGACAAGTACTTCTCGCCCGAGCTCGTGCTGCCGCTCGCGATCACGCGCGGCTGCTACTGGGGCAAGTGCGTGTTCTGCACGCTCTACACCGTGATCGGTCCGGGCTACCGCGGGCGCGCCATCGACCAGACGGTCGCCGACATGCGCGTGCTGAGTGAGAAGTACAAGACCAAGCACTTCTACCTCGCGATCGAAGACCTCCCGCCCAACATGGCGGCGCGTTTGCCGCAGGCGATCCTCGACGCGGGCCTCGACATCGACTGGTGGTGCGACGCGCGGCTCGAGCACGAGGCTTTCACGCAGGAGGTGTGCGACGCGATGGCCAAGGCGGGCTGCAAGCGCATTGCCTTCGGCTTCGAGAGCAGCTCGCAGCGCGTGCTCGCGCGCATGTGCAAGGGCATCGATCCCGACAAGTCGATCGAGCTCGTGCGCCGCGTCCGCAAGGCGGGGATTTCGGTCACGCTCTACGTGATGACCGGATTCCCCACCGAGACGCGCGATGAAGCGCGCGAGACGCTGCAGACGATCCTCGCCAACCGCGACGCGATCCAAGAAGTCAGCGTGCGCGTGTTCTACCTCGACGAGACGAGCGAGATCTTCAAGCGTCGCTCGGAGTTCGACATCCTCGAGATCTATCCCGATCCCGAAGCCGACCTGCAGGTCTACTACGACTTCAAGGCCGGCAGCGGCATGACTCGGCGCGAAGCGCGCGAGCAGTATCTCGAGTTCACGCGCGCGCTGCGCTCGCACTTCCCGGTGTTCCAGAACACCAACATGCTCTACCACGAGCTGAAGAGTCACTACTTCCTGTACTTGGCGAAGGCCGGTTCGTGGGAGCAACTCGTCAGCGACGTGCTTGAGCGCCCGCGGGCCAAGACGAGCGATCCGCGCCGCCCGCGCGCACGCTCGGCGCTGCTCAAGCGCGCGCTCGGCTTCGACCGCGCGGAGATCGACCAGCGCCTGTCGAGCATCGACTCACACACGCTGCGGCCCCGCTACCAGTCCGACCTCGTCGAGGACGAAGACCGCGCGCGCTTCGACCGCGAACTCGCGCCGCAGCAGCGCGCCGACTCGACGCTCGTCTACGACCGGCGCACCGGCGAGATCCAGTGCTTCAGTGCGGCCGCGGCGTTCCTGCTCGAGCGCTGCGACGGCACCCGCACCGTCGAACAGATCGTCGAGGTCGTGCCGCAACCCGCGCAGGACCTCGCGCGGCGCTGCGTCGAACAACTGTCCCAGTCTGGATACTTCGAAAAGGAGAGCGCGTCGTGAGTTCACCCGAGCACAAGCGCAGCGAAGAGGTCGACCCCAAGTCCACGCCCGCGAAGGACGCCGCCGCCAAGAGCGATGCGCCGCCGCCGGCGCCGAAGACGGGCCTGAACTACGTGTTCAAGATCGCGCCCGCCGATCCCAAGAACTCGTTCGACTTCGAAGACGTCGCGGACAAGTGAGCGCGCCTGCAGCGCCGTCCGTTGCGTTGACCAGCGGTGCGAGCAGCCGTGCGGCGCGGCGCGCGGCGGCGCAACACGGACCGTTCACTTCGTGTCGGTGTAGCCGAGCTGGCGCAAGGTCTCGAGCGCCTTGGCGTCGAGTTCGACCTCGAGCTTGGCGCCGATCGAAGATGGCTGCAGCGCACGGAACGCGTCGAGTTCGCGCGAGAGCGCCTCGACGATTTCCGGGTGCGCGTCGACGAGGTTCTCCTGCTCGAAGGGATCTTTCGAGTGGTTGTAGAGCTCTCGGGCCTCGGCGCTGACGATGAGCTTCCAAGGTCCGCGTTGGGCCGCCCAGAGTTGTTTGGCGCCGCCCTGGCGGAAGCGCAGCGCGAACAGGGTGCGCTCCGGAGGCGGAGTGGCGGACGCGAGCGCAGAAGCCAGCGAAACGCCGGCGAAGTGGCGCGGCGTCTCGAGTCCGGCGAGGTGCGCCAAGGTCGGCGCGACGTCGATGATGCTGACCGGCGTCGTGATGCGCCGCGCGGCCGGCAACTCCGCGGGCCACGAAAACACGAGCGCGATGCGCATCAGCTCGGAGTAGATCGAAAAGCCGTGCCCCTGCCCGCCGTGCTCGCCGAATTCTTCGCCGTGGTCACTGACGAGGCAGATCAGCGTCTTGTCGTCCCAGCCCAGTTCAGCGCCGAGTTGGCGCAGCACGCCGTCGAGGTAACGCAGCTCCGCATCGTAGGCCGCGCGCTCGGCGGCGAACGGCGCCGAGCCCGGCTCGTACACCAGCTCGCGCGTTCGGTGCGGGGCGTGCGGATCGTTGAAGTGCAGGTACATGAAGTACGGCGCATCGCTGGAACGCTGCGCCTTCCAGCGCCGAACTTCTTCCAGCACGACTTCAGCCGCAGCGCCCTTGCCGTGCTCCGGCCCCGTGAAGTCCGCAAAGTGCGTGAAACCGCGATCGAACCCCATGCGCGAGGTGATGTTCACGTTCGTGCTCGCGCCGAACGTCGAATAACCGGCGCGCGCGAACAGCTCCGGCAGCGTCGCGACCGCGTCGGGTAGACGGCTGATCGAGACCGTCGACGAGAGTTGCCCCTGCCAGCGATCCCCGTCGGCGTTCGCGCCGCGCACTAGCGGCTCGCCAGTTGGCGAGAGCTTGGGCTCGCGCGGCGTCGGGGGCGGCTTGGGTTTGTCCTCACTCGAGTCCTTCGAGTCCCGCGACGCGCGCGTGGCCTGGGCGAAGAAGCCCTCGGTGATTCCGTGCTGGTTGGGGTACAGCCCGGTGAACAACGACGCGGTAGCGGGCGCAGTCCAAGTCGAAGCCGAGTACGCGTGCTCGAGCACCACGCCGCGCTGCGCGAGTTCGGCGAGGTACGGCGTGGTGGCGTGCTCGTAGCCGTACATCGGCAGGTGATCGGGCCGCAGGGTGTCGATCAGGATCACCACGACGTCGGGCTTGCGCGCTTCACTGCCGCCGCAGGCGACCAAGCACGCCACGAACAGCGCGACCACGGCTCGGAACGGCATCCGCAGCCTCATTCGCTTGCTTGCATCCACAGGATCGAGTGCACCAGCCCGTGCAACGCCATCTTGGCGCCGTCGTCGAAATCGCGCATGGGCTCGGCTTCGATTCCAAAGCCGTTGTGCGCGACGAGCAGCTCGTTGGGCCGCATTCCGTGGGCCGTGGCGGCGTCCCAGCGGAACGCGAACAACGCGCCCTGCGGTCCAGCGGCGAAGGCGACCGGCCGCCGCGTGCGCGTCCACACGTCGTAGAGCTGGCACGTGAGCCAACCGCCGTCGAGCGCGCGGTTCTCGACGCGCCGCGTGCGCCACGAGGTCATGGAGCCATCGTGCTGCGGCAGCTCGGTGTGGAACACGTTGAGCTGGCCCGCGCCGTCGAAAGCAATCACCGGGCGCGATCCGCTGGAGGTCCCGAGTTGTTCGCCGCGCACCCACTCACTGGCTTCGATGACCAACGCGTCGCCGTCGACCCGCGCCCAACTCACGCGCAATCCCAGCGGGATTCCGCTGGCGTGTGGCGAGCTGGTCGCGATCACGACCCGGCCGTCGCGCGGATCGACGCCGAGCCCGACCGGCGTTCCCGAGTCGAGCGCGAGCGCAGGTCCCGCGATCGGCTGAAGGCGCGTGGGTTCGTCGATCCAGTGCGGCGTGAGCGCGTTGTCGCTGCCGCGCGCCACGAGCAACAGCCGCTCACCCACCACACAGGCCGACAAGTCGACGCTGGGAAACTCGGCGAGTTCCGCAGGCTCCTTGACCTCGTTTGCGTCGAAGGCCGAGGCCATCCAGCCGGTCACGCGCCGCAGCAGCACCCAGCCCTGCCCGCGCCATCCCACCAGCAGGAAATCATCGTTGGTCGCCGAGGTCGGCAGCGCCCGCGGCGCGCCCCAGCGCTCCTCGCCGAGGTACTCGCGCACGCTGATCGTCTCCTGGTTCTGGTCGATGGTCGCGAGCCACGCGCGCCCGTCGACGTAGGCGAGCGCCGGCGCCGCGCCGATCTGCAGATCCCAGTCGCGGCGCACGCCGCACGTCGTGGCGCTTCCGTAGTTGATGTCGGCGCTGACCGGCTCGTCCGCGAACCTGCCGTCGTGGTTCCAGTCGATGCGCGTGCTCTCGCCGTCGGCCTGCAGCGTGAAGCGAAACGGCGGCTTGGCGAGGAAGGCCACGCGCGAGTGCGCGAACGGCAGACGTTCGACGAGAGCGGCCTCGCGCAACTCGACGCCGGCGAATTCGCCGCGCGAGAAGTGCACGCGCTGCGCATCGCCGTCGAAGGCGTAGCTGTACGCGTAGTTCATCAGCGACGTGTACAGCGGACACCACGCGGGAGTGGAGTCTCCCTCGTGGCTGAGCGAAAGCTGGTGGCCGAACTCGTGCGCGAATACAGCGAATCCCAGCCCGCTGCCGCCCATGTCGCCGGTCTGCTGCGACTGTCCGCCGCCCCAGCGAGTCACCTGCATCCAGTGCAAGAAGCCGCGCTCGCGGAGCGGGAAACGCGCCGCGCCGCAGCGCGCCCAGTCGCCGCCGAACTGTTCTTCGGGCGGCACAGGCGCCTCGATGCGCGTGTGCATGCGGAGGCCGCGCGAGCCGTCGAGGTTGACGACGTTCACCTGCGCGAAGAGCTCCGCCGCGCGCGCCAACTCGCGCTCGAGCTGGTCGAGCGGAACGCCGACGTACGGCGCGACGGCGACGACGACATCCTTGCGGCACGGGTTCAGCTGCGTCTTCGAGCCGACGTCGATGCCGCGCGGAAGTCCGTGCACTTCCCAGCCATCGAGCAATCCATCGCCGTCGCTGTCGCGGTCGAGCGGATCGGCGCCCAGGCGCGCCTCGTCTTCGTCGGACAAGCCGTCGCCGTCGCGGTCCGCCGCGTTCGGCCCCGGACTGAAAGCCACGCGCACTTCGAGGAAACTGCCCGGCCGTGTGCAGCGGTACACGCCAACCAGATCGCCGTCGCCGTCGCCGTCGAGATCTCCAACCGCGCGCAGGAGCAACGGCGCGTTCAGCTCGTAGGGCGGCGGCTTGGGAGCGCGCGAAGGGTCCGGCGCGGGGAGCACCAGGCGCGCCTCGAGCTTGGCGGAGACGTCGGCGCCGAGCTCGTCGGCTGCGCGCCAGGGCGACGCCTTCCAGCCGCGCACGGTCGGCGCGACGAGCCACGTGCCATGCAGCCGCACGCCGAGGTCGTCGAAGCCGTCGCCGTTGGCGTCCACGCAAGCCACCGCATCGACGCGCGCGTCGCAAGTGGCCCAGGTGCTCGCCGCGAGCGCGGTCTGCAGTAGGAACTCGATCATTCGGCCAAGCTACCGCAGCTCGCGCGCGGACTCACGCCGTGCTGGGGCGCGGCGCGGCGAAGGGCGCCGGCGACGAGCGCGGCAGGCACAGATTGGCCACTAGGTACAGCTCCATCGCGAACGGCAGGTAGCCCAGGTAGCCCAGGATGGGCATCTCGAACACCTTCGCGAAGCCGACGAAGGGCACGTGGTAGATCCACTTGGGGTACGAGGCGATGTTCCACATCTCCCAGAAGAACCCGCAGAGCAGGCCGCCGATCCACAGCGCCATCCAGTTGCGCCAGTCGCCCCGCGCGATGTCCTCCGTGAAGCTGCGCCGCCCCAGGGCGAGGCACAGCGGTTCGAACAGGAACACGAGCGAGGTCCAGACGAACGGATAGCAGTAGCGCGGCCAGAGCAGAGTGGCGCCCAACATCGCGAGGCCTGCGGCGACCAGCGCGAGTCGGTACGTGGCGCTGTCGCCGCCGCGCGGGAAGCGCGGGCCGTTCGCGAAGCGCTCCACGAACTTGAAGCTGCGGACAAGCTCGGCGCTCTCGAACACGGCCGGGAGGACCGTGGAGAAGCTCACGCTTGCGTAGACGAAGTACTCCAGGTCGCTGAAGTGCTCGCCGCCCAGGTACTCCCAGTTGGCGAGCCGTTCGTTGAAGGCCTCGAACAGCCACCAGGTCGGATCCGAAAGCGGGAACAGCCAGGCGAAGAGGCGCGGATTGCGCCACAGCAGCGAATCGCCGGTGCGGCGCCACACCCAACCGTCGAGCGTGAGCACGTAGCCCAGCCAGAGCGGGAAGAAGTAGAGGTGCGTGCGCAGACCGTCGAGCATCCAGTTGACCGGCCAGAACACGGCGATCAGCGCGAGCCCGATCCAGAGCGTGGCGCGGCGGGCGCGGAGCGCGTCAGACGAGAGAACGGCCATGCGCACCGAGGGTATCGGATCCGCGCCGCGAACCCCATGAGCGGCCCTGCCGCACTTTGGTCGGATTCGTCGAGCGCGGCCCGAGAGTCACTACGACTTCGAAACGCCAAGAGTCTTCGGAAAGAAATCCGGACCTGAATCCACCCCGAAGTTCGGCCCGGCAGGTGAGCGCGCGGTGCGCTCACTCGTGACAGAACCCCACGGATAGACACGAGTCGTAACAGGAGACTCCCACCATGAAGTTCCTCTCTTCCCTCGCGCTGGCTTGCGGGCTGATTCTCGGCGGAACTAGCGCCGCCAGCGCGGCGCCGACGACGGCCTCGGTCAGCACCCAGGACATCGTCCAGACAGCCGTGAGCACGCCGGGCTTCGGCACGCTGACCACGCTGCTGACGCAGGCGAACCTGGTGAGCACGCTGCAGGGCCCCGGCCCCTTCACCGTGTTCGCGCCGACCGACGCCGCCTTCTCGGCGCTCGATCCCAACCTGGTCGCGTTCCTGACCGACCCCACGAACGTCGACTCGCTCCGCAACGTGCTGCTCTACCACGTGGCGCCGGGGCAGTTCGCCTCGCCGCAAGTGCTCGCGAGCCCGTTCCTTTCGATGGCGAACGGCCAACGCGCGAACGTCACGTTCTTTGGCGGCGTTCCGCGCATCGACGGCTGCGTCATCGCGGTGACCGACATCATCTGCTCGAACGGGATCATCCACGTGCTCGACGCGGTGATGTCGCCCAACCTCTCGCGCATCGCCGACACGGCGGCTTCGACCTCGCGCTTCGACACGCTGCTCGCGGCTCTGGGCGCGGCGAACTTGGCCGCAGTGCTCGATGGTCCTGGCCCGTTCACGGTGCTCGCCCCCACCGACCAGGCTTTCGCGGCGCTGCCTCCGGGTTTCGTCGCCTCGCTGCTCCTGCCGCAGAACCAGGGTCTGCTCCAGGACATCTTGAAGTACCACGTGATCTCCGGGCGCGCCTATGCGAACGATGCTCTCGCGGCCGGCAACGTCGCGACGCTCAACGGCAATGAAGTGTTCTTCGGAGTCGTGAACGGAGTGCCGCGCGTCAACGGCGCGCGCATCTTCAAGCGCGACATCGACTGCCTGAACGGCGTCGTGCACGCCATCGACCGCGTGCTGCTGCCGCCGCTGCCCTGAGCGACGTCAGAATCGATCGACAACAGGAGAACGCCCCGCGGACCGGTGCAACGGGTCTGCGGGGCGGCTTCGTTTCGGGCGCACTAGAATCTGGGCTCGCGACGCGGCGCGAGCCGCGAGGCGTCGGCCAACGGAAGGAGATCTCGAAGCGTGAAGTCGATCCTGCTCACACTGTCCGCGCTCGCCGCGCTGCTCGGCGCGTGCCGGAGCACCACAACGAACTGGGAAGCGCGGGAGGAACGCAGCTCGCGCCTGGTCGTCGACGGCCTGAGTTGCCGGGCCGGCTGCCCGGCTCGCATCGAAGACGCGCTCCGCCGCGTGCCGGGCGTGCGGTTGGTCGCGATCGAGTCCGTTGCGAGCGGCAGCGAACGCGCGGTCGTGACCGTGACGGGCAAGGCCACGACGGACGAACTCGCGGCGGCGCTCGAGGGCACGCCGTACCGCGTCACGCGCGACTGAGGGCGCCGGCCGCGGGCGCTCGAGCGCGGCTCGCGATGATGCGGCTGGGACGCGGAGAGACGGCGCACGACGCCGGGCTTGCCCACCAAGTTTTCGGGGATTGCGTGAAAGAGCGCGGAGCAGGGCTGCAAGTGCTGTTCGTGCGCGGGCGTCGGCCCGCGCTTCGCTCCAGCCCCCTCACGACCGCTCCCATGCTCCCCACCCTGCTTTCCCTGCTGGCCCTCGCGCCGACTCACGACGCCGTCGGCCTCACGACGAGCGGCGATCTGTACCGGATCAACACCGCCCTCGACACCAAACAACTGGTCGGCAACTGCGGCTTCAACGGCATCTTCGCCATGGCGAGCGCCGAAGACGGGGCGCTGTGGACGATCGCGGGCGTCGCGCCCAACCCCGTGCGGCTGATCTCGATCGATCGCACGACCGGCAGCGGGACCGTGGTGGCCACGTTGCCGATCAGCGGCTCGGTGCGCGGCATGGCGTTCGACGTGGACGGCTCACTCAAGCTCGTCGTACGTTCGAACAACGTCCTGGTCGACGACGCGCTCGTTCGTCTGGACATGACGAACTTCAGCCTGTCGACGGTCGGCAGCACGGCGATCCGGGGCATCGAAGGTCTGTGCATGACGCCGGAAGGAGCGCTGTACGCGTGGGACGCGAGTTCCAACGGCGCCACGGGCCTGGGACTGATGCAGGTGCGCTCGGACGGCGTGGCGCTCGATGTGAGCGCACAGACAGGCGATACGCAGATCCTCGCGCTGGGCGTCAATGCGTTTGGAGACATTGCGGGCCTCGGCCGCCAGGTGTTCACCGTCGACCGCGTCAGCGGCGCCAAGACTGCTGTCACCGCCGACCTAGGGCTGGACTTCGTAGGCCTCGAATTCGTGAACGCGATGACGCCCTTCAACGGGGCCCTCGCGATCGAGTCCAACGGAACGGTGTCGCGCGTGAATTCGCTGACCGGCGGAACGCGCGTGATCGGCGCGGCCGGCTCCTTTGGGTTCCTCGGCATCGCCTCGCGCAGCAACTCGTTCGAGTTCTGGGCTGCGCGCTCCGGCGGGCCGCTGACGGAGTTCTGGCGCATCGACCCGCGCAACGGCGCGGGGACGTTCGGCTTCGCGGCGCAGATCGCTGGACTGCGCGATCTGTACTCGCTGACCTCCGGCGTCCTCGAAGCGGTGACCGAGGGCGGCGGCGCCAACCCCGATCAGTTGCTGCAGATCAACACGGTCTCGCAGACGGTGACCACGCCCGGCACGATCGCGGCGCAACGCAGCATCGAAACGGCGTGCGCGAACCCGCTGAACTTTCGGATCGCGTGGGACTCGCAGGTCGGGCTTGTGCATCTGCTCGCGGGCGGACAGGACCTCGTGCTCACCCCGAGTTCGGGACCGGGCACGCCGCTGACAGCGCTCGCCCACGATGCGTTCGGTCGACTGTTCGGCGTCGGCGACCGTCTCTACCGCATCAACACTCCCACCGGGACCCGCACGCCGATCGGGCCGACGATCTTCCCGGACTTCGTCGGGATGACCTTCTTCCGCACGTTCACCTTCCCGCAGGTCCAAACCTACTGCACGGCGCAGACCACCTCGCTGGGCTGCACTCCGCAGATCAGCAACCGGTTCAGCTTCAACTCGCCGAGCCTTTCCGCCGGAGCTGGTTTCAACCTGCGTGTGAGCGGCCTGCCGCTCAACAAGCCGGGCCTGTTCTTCTACGGCGTGAACGGCCGCGCGGCGTCGCCGTTCCTGGGTGGTTTCCTGTGCGTGCAGCCGCCGCTCCAGCGCCTGCCGCTGCTCACGACCTCGAACTCGGGCTCGTCGTGCTCCGGCACCTTGGTGATGGACTTCAACGCGCACATCGCAAGCAATCCCGATCCTGCCCTCGAGGTGGGCACGACTGTCGATGTTCAGGCCTGGACCCGCGACCCTGCCGCGCCGTCGACGACCAACCTCAGCGCGGCGCTCGAGTTCGTGATGTGTCCGTAGAGCGCGCGACGCTCGGCTCGAGCCTGCAACGAAGCGCGCCCCGCGAAACCGTCGATCGGTTTCGCGGGGCGCGCGAGATTCCAGCGACTGGCGTCGCGCCGCGAATCAGGCGAGACCAGCGAGCTTGCGCAGCACGTACTGCAGGATGCCGCCGTGGCGGATGTACGTGCGCTCGGCCGGCGTGTCGATGCGGCACAGCGCC
>Ga0169931_10005990_pt1 | contig 18423 bp, 13 predicted proteins | sample Kivu_15m_20L_FD_129675 | JGI IMG/M metagenome (GOLD analysis project Ga0169931, IMG submission 129675) | Freshwater microbial communities from Lake Kivu, Western Province, Rwanda to study Microbial Dark Matter (Phase II) - Kivu_15m_20L... | ecosystem: Environmental > Aquatic > Freshwater > Lake... | reverse complement strand
GCTCCGAAGGGAAGACGCGATGCCAGAGGTTGCGCGTTGGTAAGATTCTCCCCGCGCACATACACGTGAAGGTTATCGACAATGCGCACATCGACCAGTGCGTCCAACATGCCGAACCCGTCGGTCAACAGGGCGTCCTCAGCATCCAGCGCCGACGCCTGTTCCAGCATGCGCGAGACCCAGGTGCCGGTCAGGTTCATGCTCCAGCGATCGTGCGCCACTCCTACGGTGAGCGACCCTTGCGTGCGAGGAATATAAGGCAGTCGAAAGCCGGCCTCTACCTCGCCGTATTGCGGGTTCTCCGAGACAAAGGACGTGTTGAATTCGGCCCATGTGGTGGTCCATGAGCCGCGGATGGGCAACGAGTAACCACGTGGCAGCAACGGCTGAAAGCCAATGGTGGACTCAATACCATAGACGGTAGCCTCTCCCGCGTTGAACTGCTGGTCGAGGTCGTTGTTTGAACACCCTGACGAGAACGAACACTCCCCCGTCAGATTGCTGTACGCGTTATAGAAACCAATGACTTCCACCACATTTCCACGGTCGATATCAGCATATCGGCCACCGAATTCGTAGTTCAGACTGCGCTCGGGTAATACATCGGGAGCCTGCCCCGGTGAGACCGGGCTGAATCCCTCGTGAACACCTGCGAGAAGGCCCAGCGTCTGCGTGATGCCATAATGCAGGCCCACACCGGGCAAAATGACATTTTGTGCGTCCTGAATGCCAATCCCTGTCAACTCGTCATCGAAACGCGTTCGAATCAGCTCGGCACGTACACCGGGCGCCACCGTGAGGTCACGCCAGAAGAATTCATAGAGCAGGTGTGCAGCAAATGCTGTGGTCGCCCCACGGTTGAGCGTTGATGTGGTCCGGGGATCGTCGGTTCGCTCCAACGCGCCGGCTGTCATGGCGAAGGTGTCGAGTGTGTGATCGCGATCAATGTGGTCGTAATGCACCCGAACTCCCGCGCGGAGCTGATGTTCGGTTTCACCGGCGTAAAACCCGGTTTCGATTTCGGACTGCATGCCCTGTGAAACAAAGGAGCGGTCGTTGTTGGTCAGCAGCAGATTCTCTGCGCTCGACGCGCTGTCCGATTCGCCGGTGAGCACATCGTAATAGAGCCGATTACGGCCGGCATCAGGTTCCAGTAGAACCTGCGAGATCGCTGGTCCGTTGGCGAAGCTATCCAGACGTGACCACAAACGTGTCAGGTCATGGCGATAAAGCGTCGTACGGATGAGGGTGCTTTCACTGAGATCAATGCGATGCGAGACCTGCACCTGAAATCGCTGCCAGTCCATTTCGTCGAGCGCGCTGGCCCTGTAGCGTCGGTACGGTGTATCCACGAAGTCCGCATCAGAGAGACCCAGATACGTTTCGTCGGAGTGCTCGCGCGAATAGCCCAGCTTTAATTCCACCTGCTGAGCGATGCGCGCGCCTGGCAGAGTATTCAGGCCACCTCGGACCATGAATTCCTGTCGATTAAATCCGGTATTTCCACCGCCATCGAGGTCCTTGAATCCGTCCGTGGACAGGTGAATGCCTTCGATGACAATACCGCCCCACTCGTTGCGCGTACCGTACCAGGCATGCAGGCGCGCAAAGAGATCCGTGCCAAAGGCGGCGTCAATTTCGCCCTGTGAAGACTCGGGAATACCACGGGTCCGTAAATTAATCGCACCGCCAATCGTCTGGGGTCCGAACAGAATGGAGGAAGGCCCTTTGTACACTTCGACCGCCGTCATGCGGTTCATCATCGGAAAATAATAAGCTGCTGGCGCAGAATACGGCGCCGGTCCAAACAGGACCCCATCCTCCATCAGCGTGACCTTGCGGCTGCGATCTGAGGTCGCTCCCCGAAGTCCGATATTCGGACGCAGGCCGTAGCCGTCCTCGGTACGTACATAGACGCCGCCCACCTGCTGGAGCACCTGCTGCGGGTCGTTGTAGCGCAGCTGCTCGAGCTGCTCTTCGGTGACCACCTGCGCCGAGCCACCAATGCGAAAGGCGTCCTCTTCCCGGAGTACTGCGTCGATGGGGTCCAGCAAAACGCCTCTGTCGCCAGCCTCATCCAGCTCGGCAAACGGGTCGCCACTGCCTTCGTTCCACCAGTCGTCTGCGCCCGCTTCCACGGTGTCTTCAGCGCTGTCCTGCCCCTCGGCCTGGTCCGCCGTTTCGCCGTCCGACTCGGCGTCAACGCCCGAGCTTCCCTCGCTTCCGGTCCTATCCGGCGATTCGCTGACGGGTTCCTGTGAATTCGCCGCCTGCACAACCGACAACGAGGCGGCAGCGACGAGAGCGTTCAATACGAGGGAACGACGCACAGACATGGGGCGCATGGCGTTTCGCACGGTGGGGTCAGGGAATCGGAGAGAGATGGGGGGGCGGTGTCGTGGGCGCGGGCAGAATCCAGTCGGCAGGCCAGGGGCCGGGCGTGACCGTGGTCAGGTCGCGTTCAGGATCAATGAGCAGCTGGGGTGGCCTTCCGTTCAGAGATACCAGCGCCTCTGCATACACCTGTACGTCCGGATGACCGGCCGTCCGGTACTCGTCGGCGATTTGATGCGCAAGCTGCAGAATCAGGTCGGGTTGGCCGGCCATCTCGCGCTCCTGCTGTGCGGTGAGATACCGGGACGGCGAGACGAGCTGTTGCCGACCTTCACCGGGCAGCACTACACGATAGTCAATGGCGCCGTTTTTTTCGCGCACCATCACCCTCCATGACCAGCGCATGCCCTGTTCGTGCCACAGCACATTGCCCCCGTACACATGGGTTCGCAGCGGCAACGCGAGCATGAGGAACGCCCAGCCAAGCCAGACTATAACAGCCATGCGGAATATGCGGGATGGCTTTACAGGGCGTACGTCCGCGCCGGGTGTTTGCGCGATGTCGGGTGCGGACTCACGCCCTGAACTGGTCACGGTCAGGCGGTTGATTCGGTTCCACAGCTGTTGTGGCCAGTCGTCGGCAAAGAAAATGGTCGCGCCCGTCATCATGATGACGGGGAACATGCCAATCAGGAATAAATATCCCGTGAGCGTGTGAAAAAATACCACCAGCGCGTATGCCCAGAGGCGGGTCGTGCGCCACGATAACCATGCCCAGATACTGATATCAAAAAGAAATCCACCCCAGCTCATGGCAAGCGCCACCCACCAGTGGTCGAGCCATGGGCCAATCAGGGGCGTTTCAGTTCTGGCAGATAACCAGATATTGAGAGGCTGCGCATGAATCAGCCAGTCGGAGCCCAGTTTGGCGAGCCCGGCGAAAAAATAAACCAGCCCAATCTGAAACTTCAGCGCCACAGAGACGAGGCGCGGCGTTTGTGTTTGTCGTAGTGGAGGGCGCAGCCACGCATCCACCGACCAGCGACGGTTCACTGGCAGCCAGCACATGACAAATGCAAGCAGACTGACGAGCCAGTAATGATTCAGGTAATTCGATACGTCGATGAGTTCGACATAGGTGAAAATAAGAAAGAAAAGAATAATCGCCGGACGATACAGAAAGCCAATGGAGACACAGGCGCTCAGTACCGCCAATGCCCAGAACGCGGCATACATGATCAGGGGTGGAAGGACCTGCACCCACTCAAATCCCCAGAAGGTGAAGTAATTCGTCGGCTGCACATAGAAACGCTCTACCCAGCCCAACGAAATAAACCGCAGCGTGCCGTACAGGTTCATCAGCCCGAAAAGAATGCGGAACGCCGTAATGCCTGCGTTATTTACGGGCTCGGCAAGCCAGCGGTACGTGCGCGCCAGCACATCGTAGGCGGGTTGCGCGGACGCGGTTTCGGCTGGTGCGGCGGTCTCCATTAATCGTTATCGCCCTCGGCCCGTTGTGGCAGATCCAGGTCGAGAACGCCGATGAATTCGGTCTTGAACAGGTCGAGCAACGCCTTCACGCCGTCATGGGCTGTCACGACCGTGGCAGGGTCGGCCACGAGGAGGCTCTCCATATTGCCCTGCAGTGGTTCCAGGACAGCGACCGCGTCGTCGTACCGGACGGTAATTTCAGTGACCAGCGCTGTGGCACCTGCGGCCGAGAGCAGGTCCAGAAAGCCCGTTCCCTCTTCGCCCCATGGGGCGCCGTTAAGGAGTGCACCGAAGGCCCGCAGGTTGGCCATTGCTGCGTCGCCCGAGGTGTTGGCGAAGGGGTGTTCCAGCGCATCGGGACACGTCGCGGTGGTGCAGTCGCGAAGGCCGGCCGGGGTGGCCAGCTTCATGTCTTTGGTTTCTTTTTCGGCATAGAACATGGCGTCCGAGATGGACTGCAGGGCGTCCTGAACGGTGGGCCAGGTTTCACTACCCTGCCCTGCGTTGACGAGCTCTGAGCGGAAATCGCCGCTCTCGGGGCGCCAGAAGTCATGCAGGCGCACGGCCTGTTGTGTGAGTAGTCGGGAGGCGCTCCAGGCATATACGGCGCGTCGTGCGACAATTTCTTCGGTCGAGAGCGCGGCCCAGATTCCGTCCGTGTTCAGCGATGAGTTGGGCGCACACGCGTTCGCGGTATCGCTGTCAAAGAGCAGGTATTCCAGAGCGGCCAGCCCACGCACGTTGATGGCCTCGGCGGCCAGCGCGGCGGGATCCGTGTGGGCGGGTTCCACGGTCTCCTGATCGACCCGACAACGGTTTACCAGTGGCCATGAGTAGATTTCGTCGCGGATCGATTCGCCGCCCGCGACGCTCTCCATGAGCCCGGCGGGGCCGAATTGCATGACTTCAACAGCCTGCCACGAGAGCATGGCGACTCGCCAGGCGTTGCGAGCCTCGGTCAGCCGCACATTGTCGGGGGCTTCGGCGTATGACTGCAACGCCAGTTCAAGCGCCTGTGAATCGGCGACAAACTGAGCGAGTGATGGAAGCACGACATTGTCTGCGATGCTGGTGAGGATACGGCGCTTGAGATCGGTGGTCTCCGCGCTGTCACCTGTAATCTGCCCCGCACCACCGTCGGCATTCTCGGTGCCGGTGATTCCTTCTTCGCCGCAGCCCGAAACGGCGGTGCTGAGCAACACGAAGAGGGTGGCTACGTGCGTTCTGTTCAGTAATCGGCAGTGAAACATGGCGTTGTGCCCGTGTGGGGAATTGGTGCGCGTTACAATGCTGAGTGTGGCTGCAGAGTGCGGGCGGTGAGGTTACCAGTTCTCGACCGTCGCCGCACCAAATCCATAGGCGTTGCCGAGCAGCGTTCGGGCAGCGAGCAGATCGGCTCGATACCCCTCAATCTCGGCCTCGGTGGCCGTCGCCAGCACGGGGGCGTCGCCGAGCAAGGCGTGCAGCTCAACAAACTGTTCGTCGGTAACGGGAGATGCCGGGTTAAACTGCAGGCTCAGGGCGAACCCTTTCAGTTCACTCCAGTGCTTTGCGTGATCGATAAAGGAGTAGTCGGAGGTTCCAAATTTCTCCATGTCACCGAGTGTGTCGTTGACGTAATGAATCGCGGTGGCTGCGATGGCCATTTCCCAGGCTTCGACGGCGAGGTCACGCTGCTCGACAAGCGCGGCGAACTCCGCGTCGGTAAACTCGCGTCCGACGGCGTTGGTGATGATGGTGCGTCCGCGCACGAAGGCATGGAAGGCTTGTTCGGTGAGGTCGGTTGGCGCGGCTGCACTGGCCGTGCGATCACGCTTTGCGGCGTTGGAAGACGCACCAAAGATGTATTCACTGGTCAGGTCGATGGCACCATCGCCGTTGGTGTCGTGATAACCGGACGCATATTCCGGGCGGCCACCAGCCGCCGCGATCTCGTCGTCGGTGTAGTCGCCGTAATCGCGCGAGGCACCGAAATAGCCGAATGCTTCGTCCCACTGGTGCTCGAGCGCGGTCCATGGACGGGTTCCGTCCTGCACCAGATTATCGGCCAGCAACCCTTTGCCATCCACGTCGTCGTCCAGGTAGTCATCGGCGCCCTGACTGAAGGCGAGCGCACCGTTGATGAATTTCTCGGTGAGCTGTTGCAGGTCAAGTCCGGTGGCCGTGACATACACAGGCAGGTCTTCGCCGCCCGGGCCTTGTCGGGTTTCGCCGCTGGTGCGCGCGATGGCGTTGGCCTCGATGGTCTCAAAGAACGCGATGACGAGACCCTCCGGGTACGTAATGTCGCCGCCGTGCTGCGCGATGGACGCATCGGTCCATCCATGAAAGTCGGTCGTCCAGTCCACGTGGTCGGTGGAGCTGTCGTTGCCGGCGATTTTGTCGACCAGCTGCCGACCTTCCGAGATGTCATTCCAGGTGGTCTGAAGGGTGGAGGGGGTGGTGGCCAACAGGAACGTTTCTTCGCCGTACGAGTCACCGTCAAAGCGAAAGTAGTAATCCATCAGCGCGAGGACATCACCTTCGGCGTTTGCCGCGAAGGTCTCACTGTCAATGCTCGCGGTGAGACCCCCGATGGTGGCGGTCAGGTCCTTCAGCAACACATGTCGGGCGGTCTGACCCGTATAGTTGACCGAGCTTTCACCGGGCACAAAGGCGGACTCGAAGGAATAGGTGTCGGGGATGACCAGATCGCCGTGAGGTACTTCGCTGGAGCCTGCGTCTGCGTTGGTGGACGCCGCATTTTCATCTTCGGCGCAGGCGTAGAGGGAGGAAGCCACGACGAGGGACAGCGTGAGGTGACGGGCTGGCCGGTGATGATTCAACATGGAGAGAATCCTGAACGGGGTACCAGTACACGGGTGCAAATGAAAACCGATTTCAACTTTATTCGTTCTGCTAGGTGTCCAAGCTATCGTTGTCAAGCGTAACGGGTTTGTTTTTGATAGCCGTTTTCAATATTAGGGTGTTCGCCTCAGCATGGGAGCGCGCCGCGGTGACGTTTGTCGTTCATCTCGACGGACCAGGCGAATGAACACCCGGGCTTCTCAGCCGCCACCCTGCGACCGGCGACCGTGGAGGCGTTGCTGGTCCCGTGGATGCGTTCAGGCGGGATACGGTTTACAAGGATCCGCTGCGCCCTGCGTCCGCGTTGGAAGTGGCGGCCAGCAGGGAGTGACCTTCGCGTCAGACAGCCTTGAGCTGCTCGTTCACGAAGTTCCAGTTGATGACATTGTAGAACGCGGCAACGTAGTCGGGGCGCTTGTTCTGGTACTTGAGGTAGTAGGCGTGCTCCCAGACATCGACACCCAGAATCGGCGACTGCCCGTTCGAGATGGGGTTGTCCTGGTTGGCGGTAGATGTGACGGCGAGCTTTCCGTTGGCATCGACGACCAGCCATGCCCAGCCCGAGCCGAACTGCTTCGCAGCAGCGGCCGAGAACTGGGTCTTGAAGTTGTCGTACGACCCGAAGGTGCTGACGATGGCCTCACCCACAGCGCCGGTAGGTTCACCGCCGCCGCCCGGGGTCATGTAGTTCCAGAACAGGTTGTGGTTGTAAAAGCCACCGCCGTTGTTGCGCACTGCGCCGCGAATGTCCGCGGGTACTGCGTCCAGGTTCTTCAGGATTTCCACAATGCCCTTCGCGGCGAGCTCCGGGTGCGGCTCGAGGGCTGCCTTGAGGTTGTTCAGGTAGGCGTTGTGGTGGCGGGAGTGGTGAATCTCCATCGTCATCGCGTCGATATATGGCTCGAGCGCGTCATAGGCGTAGGGCAGCTTGGGCAGTTCGTACGACATGGGATACTCCCTTGAATAGAAGCGGTGTGGTCACCGACGTTTCGGCCCCGCCACGCTAACCACCGACCCCGGAGTGTCAACCGCGCTGCGACGGCTGGATGGCGCTGGGTCTGGTGGCGGACCGTGAGTGCGAGTCGCTGGAACCCTTCACGACCATGGCTATTCCGCTGGGCGAGCTGTGGCTGTCCTGAGTTGCAAATCGATCGGGGTGCGTTAGGACCGAAGGGTTGTCGCGTCCCCTTGCACCGAACATCATGCAGTACACCACCCTCGAGCAGCGGGTGCTCGCCTTTCAGCGCGATCCGGCGAACGATTCGTTCGACGCCGTGCTGGGCGATGTTGTCCGCTACCAGCAACAATTTAACCCCGCGCTCGCTCGCTACTGGAAGGGGCGGGGCTTTGACGCCTTTCGCGATAACCCGGCCGATGTGCCGGCGGTTCCGACCGACGTGTTTCGGCACGTGCGGCTGGCATCGACCGAGGCCGGGCCCACCCGTGTGTTTCGGACCAGCGGCACCACCAGCGGCGCGCGCGGTGAGCACTGGCGACTGTCCCTCGGTGCCTACGTGGAGGGCGCGCGCGACTTCTTTGCCGACATGACGGGTCTGACGGCTGGCTCGTGCAGCTTCGTCAAGCTGGTCTTCGACCCGGACGTGGTGACCGACTCCTCGTTGTCGTTCATGGTGCAGCAGCTGGAGCAGACGTTCGCGATCGACCGTTCGTCGTGGCTGCTACACGCCGATGGCGCCGACATCGCTGGTTTTGATGCCGCCCTGCAACAGGCCGACAGGCCCGTGGTGGTGTTCGGCACTGCGTTCGGTTTTGCACATTTGCTGGACCACTGGCAGCCCACAGGTCGCCTGCCTGCGGGTAGCATTGTTGTGGAAACTGGTGGATTTAAAGGGAAATCGCGCGAGGTTCCCCGTGACGAGCTCTATGGGTGGTTCGAGACGGCGCTGGGTTGTGCGCCGGAGCGATGCCTGTCGGAGTACTCGATGAGCGAGCTCTCGAGCCAGCTGTACACGCGTGGAATTGAGCTCGGGCGGCCGACCGCGCTGTATCGTGCGCCGCACTGGTTGCGTGTCAGGGCGGTGGACCCCATGAGCTTGCAGCCGTTACCGGCCGGTGAAACCGGACTTCTGCGCTTTGACGATCTGGCGAACACCGATTCGGTGGCGGCGATTCAGACGTCCGACCTGGGTTGCGTGACCCCTGACGGTGTAACGTTGTATGGACGCGCTCCAGGAGCGACTCCGCGCGGCTGCAGCCTGGCCGTTGAAGAGGTCATAGCCCGACGAGATGCACCATGAGCGACGCGACCACCCTTCCCGAGACGCTGGACGCCCAGGTCTGGGCTCGTGTTCAGATGATGCCTGGAGGGGATGTCAACGACGTCATGGACGTCGCGCTGGTGAACACGGTGATGGACCGCGTGGGTCGAGGTGCCGCCGACCTGAGGCAGCTGTCGACCGAGCAGATCGCGGATCGGCTGGGGCGGCTGCATCAGTTTCTGCTGGAGAGTCCGGATTCGCCGCTTCCGCGGATGGCGGCCGTGGTCGAGTCCACGACCGGGCTGTCTGAACCCATGGTGATCTGGGCGCTGCGCGACCTGCTGAAGCGCCTCACTCCACGTGCGCTGGTCGCGCTGGTCGAGGCGGAGTTCGGACATCGGGATCCGTTTCATGGGCCGCGGATGCTGGCGACGCACGCGGCAGCGCGGGTGGCGAACCCGCCCGACCGTGTGTTTTACGTCATGGCCGGCACCATTCCCAGTGTGCCCGTCGAGGCGATGGTGCTGAGCCTGCTGGCGCGCGCACCGGCGGTCATCAAGACATCGCGTGCTGAACCGGCGACGGCGCGCCTGTACCTGGAGGCGATGCGGCAGGTTGCACCCGACCTGGCGCGCGCGCTGGCGGTGGTGACGTGGCCCGGTGGTACCGAAGCGCTCGAGCGCGCGGCGTGTGATCGCGCCAGTGTGGTGGTCGCCTATGGCAGCAACGAGACGATTGACGCCATGTACCAGCGTTGTCGTTTTCCGACGAAGTTCATTGGCTACGGGCACCGCGTCTCGTTTGGCTTGATGGCCGATGGCGATGCGACGCTCGGCGAGCCTGCGTTGCGCGATCTGGCTCGGCTGTGGGCGCTTGACGCGAGCGCCTACGACCAGTTCGGTTGCATGTCGCTGGCGTGTCTGTTTGTGTCGACCAACGGGCCGTGGACACCCGAAGAAGTAGCGCGCGAGATCGCCCTCGAGGGCTTTCCGTACACGGAGTCGTCTATGCCGCGCGGTCGTCTGAGCGCAGAGACCGCGGCTTTGCAGATGCAGGCACGAGCGGTCGCCGAGTTTAGTGGAACCCTTTTTTCGGCGCCTACGGGAGCCGTCATTTTGCACGACCGGTGCCGTTTTGAGCCCACCCCGGGCGGTCGACTGCTTCACGTGGTGCCATGGAGCACTCCCGACGAGCTGGACGCGGCGCTGCGTCCTTTGCGCGGCCTTCTCTCGACCGCAGGACTGTGGTGCGAAGACCCACAGCGCTCGGCGCTAACCAGTCAGCTGAACCGGCTGGGCGTACGAAGAATCACGCGCCCTGGACGCATGCAGCGGCCGCTCTGGTTGCGCGACCACGACGGTCGTCCACGCATTTCGGACTGGGTGGACTGGACGGATGTCGAGCCCTGATGCGCATCAAACCGCGCCTGGGCATGGTGTCGATTGACGGCCGAGTGCCAGATGAGCCATGGCTGGCGGGCGTGTCTGTGTTCGCGCAGGCGCGCTCGTCTCTGCACCCTCTGACGGCAACCTGATGCACGTTTCTTCTGGTTCTGTGACGCTGCTGTGCCTGTTCATGGCGCTGCCTGCCTGCAACCGCTCGCTGGAGTCCACGCGGCTCGGACCGGATGCGACCGACTCTGTTCGCGCGTACGCGGCGGAGTGCGATGAAGGCGTCGCGACGAGCTGCTATGCGCTCGGGCTGGTGTATCTGCTGGACGAAGAGGCTGGGCAGGGCGTTCCCACAGACCGGCAGCACGCGCACGAATTGCTCTCGCGGGCATGTTCAGCGGGTGTTGAGCAGGCCTGTGCGGCTGATCAGACGTTGAGCGAGGGCAGTCAGCCGGGCCCGGCGCAGGCGCCGGCCAACATGAACGCGGTGCCAGAAGCGCCATAAGGCAGCGCGAGCTGTCGGCCGCGCCTGTGATTTCGCTGGATGCCGGCGAACAGCAGGCTTGGAATCGTGGGGCGTTCGACTTATGGTGCGCCGCTCAGAAATGGAATGGTGTTCAGCGATACGGAGTCAACCATGCGAAGCGCGAACGAGAAGGTCATTGCGATTACGGGCGCCGGTTCTGGTATTGGCAGGGCGCTGGCATTGCATCTGGCCGAGAAGGGAGCGCACGTTGCGCTGAGCGACATCAATGAGGTGGGTCTGGCCGAGACGGTGTCGATGCTGGGTACAAGCCCGGGACGGGTGACGTCGCAGCGGCTGGATGTGTCCGACAAGGCGGGCGTGTTCGCGTGGGCCGAGCAGGTGGAGGCCGATCACGGTGTGGTGCACGGCATTATTAATAATGCTGGTGTTTCGCTGTCTTCGACCGTGGCCAACATGAGCTACGAGGACCTGGAATGGGTCATGAACATTAATTTCTGGGGCGTGATTCACGGCACCAAGGCATTTCTGCCAAAGATTCTGGCGGCCGGTGAAGGTTCAGTGGTCAATATTTCGAGTATTTTCGGCATCGTGGGTATTCCCTCTCAGTCGGCGTATAATGCGGCGAAGTTTGCGGTGCGCGGATTTACCGAGGCGTTGCGGCAGGAGTTGCTGGGAACGGGTGTATATGCGCTGAGTGTGCACCCGGGTGGTATCAAGACCAATATTGTGAACAATGGGCGCCACAGGGAAGACGCGAGCGGGCGTCCGATAACGACAGAAAAACTGGGTCGACAGTTTGACAAAATGGCCCAGACCACACCAACGAAAGCAGCTCAGATTATTGTGCGTGCCATGCTGCAGGAGAGGGGTCGGGTGCTGGTGGGCACCGACGCCGTGTGGATGGACCGTATGCAGCGTACATTCCCCGAAGATTACGCTGCGATCACCCGTCGCATTGCGCAGATGCCCGGTAACAGGAAGTAGGCCGGAGAGCATGGTGAATGGTTCTCAAGGGGAGTGAGAGCCAAGCGCGGTGTTGTTGAACCCGAGCTCGCCGCAACTGTCAGCAACGTGTGTGGGGCCCGTTTCACCATGAAGAGCGAACAACGCTCGGCCACAATTCGTTGATATCGACGCATGTCGAAAGCCGGCCTGCGGAGTCGAATGGTGGAGCGAAGGCTGTCGATTATGGGTGTATGATCAGAATTGATCTGTTCACACGTGGAGGAAAAATGAACGAATTTCAATACACGTCCACTGCCTGGCTTGTCTGGATTCAGCTGAGAAATGCTGGTTGCTGTTTGTTTACCGGGGCTCTCATCGGAGCGTTGGCTGGTATACTATCCATTGTTCTGCTTTTCTCGCTTGCACCGGAACTTTCCGCGCCCTGGTCTGACATCTGGTTCTGGGTTGTTTGCACGCCGTTTTCCATGTTAATTTGGTCATTATTTTTGTATCTGCTGATTAGGTATTTTCCGCAGTTCATCACCGAGGACACGCTGGTAGAGGGAGAGCTGCGCAGACGGTACCGCCGGTACATGCGATATCGCAACGGGTGATTCTGTCGTAGCGGGGTGGTGAGGGTACCGCCGCTTGTGCGACGTCATTTGTGCTCGGGGTGTGGCCGGGGAAGCTGGTGGGTCTGGGCTCATGGATGCTGCAGGTGTGCCGACAAAAGCGAGCAGTTCTCGGCGATTTATTTGCCACCCTTGCTGCGGCCGTTGCTGAAACCTGACCCCCAGAGAGCGCTGCGAATCGGTTGCGTTTTGGATTCAGGGCGCGACCGCCGGAATCGCATTCACGGCAACTGCCGACCGAGACGTAGGTGCCTGCCCGGCAGAAGGTGTCTTCACCGCCGCCGTCGCAGTCGGTGTTTTCGTTGCATGCGCGACCCTCGCAGCTTCGAATAAAGCAGGCGTCCGTGGTCAGTCAGGCCCACGAAGCGCTCGGGCCGGTGCGCCTTTTGGAAGCATGGGTTGCACCTCAGCAGGTTCTGTTCAGGGGAGCTACGGGGTCAGCGACCCTCGCAGGCCGTTTCGTCTTCGCCCCCTTCGCAATCCTCGGTGCCGTCGCATCGCAGCGCTGCCGCAATACGTTCGCGAGGCGAGCAAACGAAGAACGCGCAGTCCAGCTCGTCGCTGCCGTCTCCACAGTCGGCATTGCCGTCGCAGCGAGCATAACGCTCGATCTCCAGACCGGAGTCCGTGCAGGTAAATCGCTCGGTGCATCGTCGCACCAGCTCATCGTCGCCATCAGGGCAGTCGCGTGCGTCATCGCACAGCTGATCATACCCAATGCTGCTGCCATCGGCGCAGGTATAGGTGCTGCAGTTGCGCTCGTCGTCGCCGGCCGGGCAGTCGTTGACGCCATCGCAGGTCTGCCGTCCGGCCACGCTGGTGATGCCGTCGGCGCAGGCGAAATTGACCGCACAGCGGGCTGTGTCTTCGTCGCTGCCGTCGCTGCAATCCGGCGTGCCGTTGCAGACGTTTGCGGCTGGAATCGAGCCCCCGTTACGACATAGAAACCGAGTGCAGCCAGCCTCGTCTTCTGCCTCAAGGCAATCGGGCGTGCCATCGCAGCGCTGCGAGAGGGGGATTTCGCGTAGATTGTTGCAGACAAACGCGGGGAAGCAGTCGTTCACGAGCTCGTCGGCGCCGGTGCTGCAGTCGAGCGTCTCGTCGCAGAGCTGCTGGGCGACGATGGGATCGGTGGTATCGGGGCAGACCCAGGATTCACAGTTGAGCTCGTCGGTACCGTCGGCGCATTTTGCGGAGAGGTCGCACCTGTCCCAGTCAAAATATCGCCCTGCACCATTTTCGCAGGTGTTTACGGTGGCACAGATGTCTTCGGTTTCGTCACCGCCACCGGTGCAGTTCTCTTCGCCGTCGCAGAGCTGCGAGACGGGAATCCAGTTGACGGTGGTGGGGCAGATGAAGCCGCGACAGTTACGTTCGTCGGTGGCATCGTCGCAGTCGGGTATGCCGTCGCACAGTTGTTCGGCGTCGAGCGTGCGGGTGCAATCAGAAGGAATTCCGGTGCCCCGGTTGCCACCATCGGGTCCGTTGCCGGAGTCCTGCCCCTCGGGTGCCATGCTGCCATCGAGGTCGGCGTTATCGACACTATCGGAGTCGAGCGCGCCCTCGGCAGCGTCACCTCCGCTGGTGCCCATGGCATCGCTGTCATGGTCCGGTGAAAAACCTGAATCGAGTGAGGCATCCGCTGCGGTCTCAGACGCTGCATCGGCATCGAAGAATCCGTCGAGCGCCGCGCCGCACGCAGCGATCGAAACGACGAGGGTGGCGGTGAGTGTAAAGCGTGCTAAGTGATTGATTGTCATGTGGATTCGCATGCATCACCAGTGCCGTTGCGGTTGGCATCGCGTTGGTCGAGGTTGAAGACGTCCGGGCAATTGTCGAGCTGATTGGGGACACCATCGCCATCGCGATCGGTGTCACATGCATCTCCCGCGCCATCTCGATCCAGGTCGGCCTGCGACGGGTTGAAAACCGAGATGCAGTTGTCGAGTGAATCGACGACGTTGTCGCGGTCGCGGTCGGGTGCCGAGCAACGGCCTCGTTCGCAGCGGAGTGAGGTACAGTCGGTGTCCCGGCTACAGGTCTGACCGGCACCACAGGTCGTGCAAGCGGTACCACCACAGTCGATATCGGACTCGCCGGGGTCGAGGATGAAGTTATTGCAGGGCAGCAGGGCGCACTTGACGTCACCGCGTTCGGTGCACGTCCACTGCGAGAAGGGCGCGCACGTTGTTCCGGGGGTTGCGATGAGTGCTCCACAGCCACCGCACTCGTTTGACGCGCTACCACCCAGGCAGTTGCCGGTGCCATCCGGCAGGCAGGTGATGATGCCGCGGGTGCAGGAGCCACAGGATTCGCCGGCGAGCACGGGCTCACCGTTGAGCAGGCAGGTGGCGAGCTCGTTCTGGCACTCCACGGTGTCGGCGCTGGCACACACGACGGTGGCTCCGTTGCCGCAGTCAGCGCCAGGTTCCCGCGTCAGGATGGAGCAACCGCCGCAGGCGTTGGTGGAGTCATTCTGGCAGGTCAGCTGTCCATTCTCCCCGCACTGTTTCTGGCCGGAGCAGCCGCACGGATCGCCGCTGGCACCATCGAGCGCTCCGCAACCGCCGCAGTCGTTCACGAGCAGAGATTCGCCGACGCAGCGGACCTGATCGGGTCCGTTGCAGACGATTCGGCCGCCGCCGCAGGGTCCGCAGGGAGCGCCGGGTTGTTCGTCGAGAGGTTGCTCGCCGCCACACTCGTTGGTGGTCGGAGGAAAACAGGCGGTCGTCTGGAGTGACGCACATCGCACAATGCCGGGGCTGTCATCGGGCAATGTGCAGGGCGTGCCAGTGGTTGAAGGGCGGTCGTCGTTATCGGTGAGCTGGCCGCATCCGCCGCAGGTGTTGGTGATCTCAGTCTCGTCGCACGTCATGAGGTCATCCTGACATGCCCATGTGCCGCCGCAGCTGCCGCAGGGGTCGCCCTCGATACCGGGTAATGCGCCGCAGCCGCCACAGGCGTTGGGCGTGGATTCGCCGATGCAGGTGAGTGACCCATCCAGCCTGCAGACGAGGGTGCCTTCGCACCCACAGGCATCGCCTTCGCGGGCGGGCACCCCTTCGACAAGCTGTTCGTCACCGGCTCGACAGCTGGCAAAGGCGTCTTCGTCGATGTCACTGGCGATGTCGTCACCGGAGTCGTTCGTGGCGTCGCTATCCAGTGCATCGGCTGCAGCGAGCAGCGCCTCTTCTGTGTCGAGGTCGCTGAACAGCAGACACGCTGCCAGCTGGCTGACGAGGAGAAGGCCGCCAGAGGAGATCGTCAGAGAGCGGAGAGAGATCGTCATGAGACCATGCTCGAATGCTGCCGACCCGTCCAAACCGTCGGAATCGGGGGGCTTTGTGTAACGCACCGACCATATCAGTCTCTGCCGTCGGTGCAACTGAGACATGGTCTGGAATGTTAGCAGATGCAGCCGCGCTGGACCGTGTCGTGTGGTGCAGCTAGTAGCCGTCGCCGCTGCTGGCACGAACCACCGCCCTGCAAGACGGTGGATTTCGGCAGTGCTTCCTCGTTGTTTTCCCCTGAAATACGTATGTCACACCGAGTCCTGATTCGAAACGCCGATGTTGTGCTTCCTTCGGGAGTAGAGCGAACCGATGTGCTCGTGGTTGGAACCCGGATTGCGTCGGTGGGCGCACCGGCCGGCACGCAGGCCGACGAGGTGATCGATGCCACGGGACTGGTGCTGATGCCTGGCGTGGTGGATGATCAGGTGCATTTTCGCGACCCGGGGCTGACCCACAAAGAGGACCTTTACACAGCGACCCGCGCGTGTGCGAAGGGCGGTGTGACGTCATTTCTGGAGATGCCAAATACCAATCCCACCACGACGTCCCAGGCGGCTCTGGAGGCCAAGCTGGCGCTTGGGAAGCATAAAAGTATTGTCAATTACGGCTTTTATGTGGGTGCGACGCCACAGAATGTGACGGAGCTGAAATTCGCGCATCGAACCCCGGGCATCAAGATTTTCATTGGTTCCAGTACCGGTGATTTGCTGGTTGATGAGCAGGACGCGCTGGAGCGCATTTTCGCTGAAACCACGCTCCCTGTTTGCGCGCATTGTGAAGACGAAACCACGGTGCGTGCCAACAAGGCTCGTCTGGGCGATAACCTCACCATTCACGATCATTCCCGCATTCGGAATGTGGAAGCGGCTGTCATCGCCACCAATCGCGCGATTGACCTGTCGTGGCGTTACAAACACAATTTTCACGTGTTGCATGTATCGACCGGCGCCGAAGCCGATATTCTGAAAACGACGCACGAATATATTACGTCGGAAATCTGTCTGCACCACGTCTTCTTTACCGTCGACGACTACGATCGGCTGGGTTCGCGTATCCAGATGAACCCGTCGATTAAACATCGGGCCGATGTGGAGCGTCTGTGGCAGGCGCTGCAGGAAGGAACCATTCAGGTGATTGCGACTGACCACGCACCGCACACGCTGGAAGAAAAGGCGCAGCCCTATCCGAAGAGTCCGTCGGGATTGCCGGCTGTCGAAAATTCGCTCGCGCTGATGCTCAACGAAGTGAACCGCGGTCGGGTGACGCTTTCGCAGGTTGCCGGCTGGATGTGCGACGCGCCCGCTCGCGTGTGGAATCTTCTGGGCAAAGGTCGAATTGCCGAGGGATTTGATGCCGACCTGGTGCTGGTGGACATGAACCTGAAGCAGACGATTCGGGATGCCGAGCAGGAGACGAAGACGAAGTGGTCACCATGGGATGGCACCGAGCTGCAGGGTTGGGCGGTGCGCACCTTTGTGATGGGGCGCGAGGTATTTCATTATGGCAAGGTGCTCGACCAGCATCGCGGCACCGAGATCGAGTTTGATCTGAAGCTGGGCGGCTATCGTGGCACTGCGAATGGCGGTACAGCGCGTAGCTGACGACCGCCGGGTGAACGTCGAGCCACAGCGAACGCTGATTGTCCGACGCTTCGGATATGACGCCCGTCCACGGCGTACATGGACGCGTGTGCGGGTGTGAAGCGTCGGGGCGGACCGCCGCCCTGCCAACGGGCGGACGAGTGTACGCTTTTGTGTGGGTCTGGGTGGGTGTGGCCGCGGTCAAAGGTTGCGCCGCGCGCCAAAGTGTTGCCAAAGAGCGGTCACGGTTTGGCCACACATGCCGCGAACGCGGCCCCTGCCTTCTACGGTGCCCATGAACAAAGAGCTCAATCTTCCGTTGCTGCTGCTAGGCGGCCTCATTTGCGCCGTCGCCGCCGTGGCTGCGCCGTATGTGACGCTGAAGCTGGGCCTGGGCCTGGACCTGACCATGGGTGGCATGTTCCTGGCGGCGGCCGTGCTCGGCGGCAAGACCAGCGGCAAGCAGCTGGCGGTGCAGCTGAATATCGTGCAGACGATGGTGAGCGCGTCGACCGGTGTCGCGTTCATGGTCGTGATTCTGGCGGCGTTCTACTACCTGCAGGCCGACATGGGGGCCGACGTCGTGCAGTTCAACCCGACGTGGTGGCAGATGAGCATCTGGCTGCTCGTGTCGTCGTCGCTGGGTATTTTTCTGGGCGCGATCATGCGTCGCATGGTGCTCGACGACCGTTCGTTGCCCTGGCCGACCGGTCACGTGGGCAAGAGTGTCGTCGAGACACTGAGTGACCCGAACTCGGGCGAGATCGTGGAGCGCCGCAAGAAGGTGCTGACCGTGAGCACGCTGGTATCGGGCGCCATTACCTATTTCCGCGATGGATTCGGTGTTCTGCCGGCCCTGGTCGGCAACGGCTCGTACATTGTGGCGCTGGCGGCCGAGCCGGCGATTATTGGTCTGGGCATGGTGCTGCCACTTTCGGTGGGTTTGTCGGGGCTGCTGGGCGTGTGGGTCATCAACAGCTTTGGCGACACGCTGTCGATGTATGGAGCGCTCTCGGGAACGGCTCCGGAGTCGATTCAGGCGTGTGTCGCGGCTATTCAGGGCGGCGAAGTCACCGAGTTCATTCGCACGACGTGCGGCGATGGTGCTGCCTGGATGGAGGCGGGCTCGCGGTTCAAGTATCTGGTGAAGTGGACGATGTGGCCGGCGACGGCGATGATGATCGCGGCAGCGCTGACCAGCGTG
>Ga0169931_10005989_pt1 | contig 18423 bp, 12 predicted proteins | sample Kivu_15m_20L_FD_129675 | JGI IMG/M metagenome (GOLD analysis project Ga0169931, IMG submission 129675) | Freshwater microbial communities from Lake Kivu, Western Province, Rwanda to study Microbial Dark Matter (Phase II) - Kivu_15m_20L... | ecosystem: Environmental > Aquatic > Freshwater > Lake... | reverse complement strand
GGGCAATGGCAGTGGCGTAATACCTTGCCTCCCAGAAGTGCCCGCAACGCCCAGCAAGGCGGTTGAGTGCCATTGCTGAATACCAACCCACCCAGTGCATCAAACGGGGGAGTTGAGTGGTTCCCGCTAAGCTCCAGACCAAGAAGGGCAACCAGTGGTATTTCGTATCGATCCCTGGATCATCCGGACTCAGATCCACGATCCAGCGGACCAGCAGGCGTGGCACCGCGAGCCGGATCCGCTGCAGCGGATGGTTGGCTGGGATCAGCTCCTCAACTGAGACGTAGGAGAACAGCGAGCCGCAGAGTTCCTGCTGAACTCGCATCTAGGGATGGGAGGTTGCCCAATTTCGCAAGGGTGGTCTGATCGTCGTCTGGCCTCCATGACAAGTGGTGGCTTGTGATGAAGCTTACCACGAATCAGTCAAAAACAGTGCTTTGGTTATGGAGGAGTTCAAGCTTAACTAAGCGCTTGCAGAAAAGTTGCTCGCAGCCTACTTTTGGCGACTAGAGGTTATCAACTCCGTTTGAAGTTGCTGCTTCCACAACTGCGCATAACGGCCATCCTGTTGAAAAAGCTGGGTGTGGTTGCCGCGCTCCACGATCTTGCCGGCCTCCATCACGCAGATCAGATCGGCCTTCACGATCGTGCTCAGGCGGTGGGCAATCACCACCACGGTGTGCTTGCGCTCGAAGCGATCGATCGCCTGCTGCACCAACCGCTCACTTTCGCTGTCAAGCGCACTGGTGGCTTCATCGAGGATCAGAAGCTCTGGATTTCTCAAGATGGCGCGGGCGAGTGAGAGCCGCTGGCGCTGTCCGCCGCTGAGCCGGTAGCCCCGTTCGCCAATCAGGGTGTCGTATCTCTCTGGCATTAATCCGATGAATTGGGCGGCCTGGGCAAGGACGGCCGCGGTTTCAATCGCCTCTCTCGACGCGCTTGGTGTGCCGTAGGCAATGTTGTCGGCAATGCTGGCGTTGAACAGGAAGGTGTCCTGACTCACCACCCCGAGTCGTTGCTGCCAGGTCTTCAAATCGAGTTGGGCGAGTTTGGTGCCATCCACTAGGATCTCGCCTTCCGTGGGTTCGTAAAGGCCTGCGAGCAGATCGGCGATTGAGCTCTTGCCAGCCCCACTGCTGCCGACCAGCGCAACCGTTGCGCCTCTGGGAAGCACGAGATTGATATTCGTGAGCGCAGGTTCGAGTTCTGGTGAATAACGCAATCCCACACTGCGAAGTTCAATTCCTCTCAGAATACTGCTGAAAGGAATTCCACCACGGCGGCGGTATTGCTTGTCCGATGGGATCAGGAATCCATTCAACGCATCAATGTTGCCGGAGTTGTTCTTGAGGGCGGTCAGCGCCTGTGTGACACCTCCGAAGCTGCCGTTCAGCCTCTGCAGGGCTACCACGAAGGTCACCAGGCTGGGCAGAATGCCAGAGCTGCGCGTGCCGAAGATCAGAACGCTCAGGGCAGCGATTGATGCGATCATCAGGATCGGCAAGATCACGATGATTGGGCCGTTCACTGCATTCAGGCGAGACTGGGCACGGGTGTTGAGTTCCACCAAGATTGTGCGCTTGTTCACGTCTCTGTCGGATGCGTCGAGTTGGCCACTGGTGTGCAGCAAGCGCAGGCCCTGGATGTTTTCGGTCATGCGACTGGATAAGTCTCGGCCCAACTGCGTTGCTTGCAGCGAACGGGAGCGAATGCGTGGCAGAAGCTGTTGCTGCACCACAGCCAGCATCCCCCCCATCGCGACAGCAGCCACCAGCAGCCAGGGGGAGAGGCTCAACAGCACCCCTAGGTAGGTGGCCATCATCAGCAGATTCATCAACAGACCACTCAAGGTGTTGATCTCGCTGATCACGGCACTGGGGCCGACCCCGTTGATGTATTGGAGATCCCCCACCCGATAGCGACTGGCGCAAGGGAAACTCAAGCTCAGAATCTGGGAATGCAGCATGGCCGTGAGCCGGGCTGATGTGCGGTTGGCGTAATAGCCAACGGAGACTGCACCAACGAACATGGCCAGGCTTTGACCGAGCTTGAGCAGCACCGCGAGGGCAAGCAGGTATAGAAACAACTGATTGCGCGGCAAACCATTCAGCATCTCCGTCAGCTGGGGCAGCGCACCGAGCACGGGTTTGCTTGCCCAGTTGAGGCCTGATCCGTCGGGCCTCGAAAGCAGATCGACCGCCAGGAACATCACGCCGAGGGTTCCAGCTTCGGCGGCGGCCTGCATCAGATTGCAGAGCATGTTGATGCTGAGCAGCCGCCATTCCTGGCGAGCCGTGCGGCGGATCAGGCGGGAAGCGGGGCGCTGGTCGCGCAGCGGTTCGAGGGCCTGACGGATCAGGCGACGTGGCAGGCGGAGAGGGTCGTTCAAGCGGTGGATCGAAGTCGGCTCGGCATCCGCCAACCTGGCGGAGCACCGTTCTACGACGAAAACGGCCTCCGACAACAACGCAGCAGGTCACCGTTCGCTGCCTGGCCGCCCGCCTCACCCCTCCCGCCGGTGCCGCCGGTAGAAGCGCATCACCGCCAGGGCCACGCTGCGGGGGTCGTGGCGGAGGGTGGCGCCGGGGCGGTTGCCCTGGAGGGGCGCCAGGGTCACGTCGTAGCCCTGGCGGCGCAGGGCGGGGGCGTCGCAGCTCACGGGTTCGGCGCCGCGCTGGCGGTAGTGCTCGATCAGGGCCGTGTCGCTCAGCGGCTCCTGGGCCAGCACGCAGTCGAACAGGCGCTCGTCGAGGCCCAGGCTGGCCAACTGGGCCTCGATGGCCCGCAGGTGACCCGCCACATCCAGCCCATCGGTCTCCCCGGGCTGGGTCATCAGGTTGCAGATGTAGAGCTTCGGGGCGCGGCTGCCGCGGATGGCGCTCACCAGCTGCGGCACCAGCAGATTCGGCAGCAGCGAGGTGTAGAGGCTGCCGGGGCCGAGCAGGATCAGATCGGCATGGGCGATGGCCTCGAGCGCCCGTGGCAGTGCCGGCGGCCGTTCCGGGGTGCAGCCCAGCCGCACGATCGGGCTGGGGGCACGGCCGATCGTGGATTCGCCCTCGATCCGCTCACCGTTCTCCAGCTCCGCCCAGAGCCGCACATCCGCATTGGTGGCCGGCACCACCTGGCCCTGCACCGCCAGCACGCGGCTGCTGGCGGTGATCGCCGTTTCCAGGCTGCCGGTGATCGCCGTGAGCGCCGTGAGGAAGAGATTGCCGAAGCTGTGGCCCTCCAGGCCGCTGCCTCCCTGGAAGCGGTACTGAAACAGGCGTGTCAGCAGCGGCTCCTCGGTGGAGAGCGCTGCCAGGCAGTTGCGGATGTCGCCCGGCGGCTGCATGCCGAACTCCCGCCGCAGCACGCCACTGCTGCCGCCATCGTCGGCGACGGTGACGATCGCCGTGATGTTGCCGCTGTAGCGCTTCAGACCGCTCAGCAGGGTGGCCAACCCCGTGCCGCCGCCGATCGCCACGATCGCCGGGCCACGGTTCAGCCGCCGCTGGGCCAGCAGCGCATCCACCAGCACCGTGTCCTTCTCGGGGGCCAGGGCCTGCTGGATCGTGCCGAAGCTGCGGCTCTGGCCCAGCCACACCAGCGCCCCGCCGATCAGCAGCACCAGGGGGCCGGTGATGCCGCGCGGCAGCACCTTGGTCAGCTGCGCCAGCAGGGTCTTGATCGCCTCCAGGCTCCAGTAGATCGGCTGCAGATCGGCCCATACCGCCGCCCCGAGCAAGGCCAGCACCAGGCCGATCCCCGAGGTGAGCATCCAGCGCTTCACCACCAGGCCCGGCTGCAGCCAGCTCACCGCCCGGCGCGAGCGGGTGATCAGATCCCGTTGGCGGCTGCGATCCTTGCTCCACCGGGAGGTGCGCTCCGGCCTTGAAGGGCGGCGCAGGTCCGGCAGGGAGGGGCCTCGGCGGGGCAAGGGCCAGGCGCCGAAGCGCCGCAGGGTCCTCTGAACTTTACGGAGCGCAGGCCTGCTCGGAAAGCGCGCGCATGGGCGAGACTGACGTTTGACGATCCGCGACCGTGGCAGTTGCCGCCTCGATGCAGTACGGGGCCACGCCTTCCGGAGCCATCACCGCGGCCGGTGCCGGCCATGGGCCAGTCAACCCTGGCGATTCCGTGGCCGAGATGATCGATCTCTCCGTGCGCTGGGGCTCACGGCCGGTGCTCGATCGGGTGAATCTGCGCCTGGCGGCCGGCGAGCGCCTGGTGGTGGTGGGGCCCTCGGGTGCCGGCAAATCCACGATCCTGCGCCTGCTGGCCGGCCTGCTGCTGCCGACCAGCGGAGAGCTCCGCATCCACGGCGTGCCCCAGACCTATCTGCGGCTCGATCAGCGCCATCCCCCCGATGTGCGGCTGGTGTTTCAGAACCCCGCCCTGCTGGCCTCGCTCAACGTGCGCGAGAACGTGGGCTTCCTGCTCTACCGCTTCAGCCGCCTCAGCGAGGCCGAGATCCGCGAGCGGGTGCGGGCAGCCCTGGAGGCCGTGGGGCTCAACGGCATCGAGGAGCGGCTCCCCGGCGAACTCAGCGGTGGCATGCAGAAACGGGTGAGTTTCGCCCGCGCCCTGATCGATGATCCCGGCTCCGCCGATGGCCTGGCGCCGCTGCTGCTCTTCGATGAGCCCACCGCCGGCCTCGATCCGGTGGCCTGCACGCGTGTGGAGGATCTGATCGTGCGCAGCACCGATCTCACCAACGCCGCCGGCGTGGTGGTGAGCCATGTGATGAGCACGATCGAGCGCTGCGCCGAGCGCGTGATCCTCCTCTACGACGGCCACTTCCGCTGGGATGGCAGCCTTGCGGAATTCCACGTCAGCGACGATCCCTACGTGCAGCAGTTCCGCAGCGGTAGCCTGCGAGGCCCGATGCAGCCGGCGGAGCACTGAGCCCATGCGCCGCAGTGTTCGCGAGGCTCTGGTGGGGTTTTCGTTGCTGGCGGCCGTCGCCAGCGGCCTGGGGCTCTGGTTCTGGCTGAAGGGCATCTCCCTGGCCCGCTCCAACTGGATCATCCGCGCCAGCTTCGAGAATGCCGCGGGTCTGGCCGAGCGCTCTCCCGTGTCGTACCGCGGCGTGCTGGTGGGCCGCGTGAAGGATCTCCGGGTGACCGACAAGGAGGTGATCGCCGATCTGGAGATCACCGATTCCGATCTGCGCCTCTCCCGCCCGGTGCTGGCGAGGGTGGGCGCCGGCTCGCTGCTCGGCGGCAATGCGGTGGTGTCGCTGATCAGCAGCGGCCCGCCACTGCCGCGCCGGGGGGCGGGTCCGCGCGATCGCACCTGCGATAACCGGTTGCAGGTGTGCGAGCGCGGCCAGGTGAGGGGGGTGGAGGCTCCCAGCCTCGAGACGGTGACCGCCACGGTGCAGAAGCTGCTCGATCAGGCCGACGGCGAGGACGTGGTGCAGCGTCTGGTGCGCAGCACCGAGAGCTTCAACCGCACCGCCAAGGAGGCCGAGAAGCTCTCCACCCGCGGCCAGGCGTTCGTGGGTGATGCCCAGACCCTGGTGCAGAACCTCAATGCCGTGGTGGGCCGCACCGATCCGATCGTGCGCGACATCTCCGCCGCCTCCCAGGATGCCCGCCAGGCCACCGCCTCGATGAAACGCCTCGCCGCCCGGCTCGACAACCCCGCCAGCGCCGCCGATCTCGAGGCCACCCTCGCCAATGCCCGCCAGCTCACCGAGCGCTGGGCCGCCGTGGGCGGGGATGTGCGCAGACTCACCGACGATGCAGCCTTCATGAACGGGCTCAGGCGGGTTTCGGTGGGGCTGGGCCGCTTCTTCGATGATCTCTATCCCGGCGGATCCTCCGGCCGCTCCTCGCGTGGGGGCCCAGGCCCCGGCCAGGGGGAGGGAGGCCCTGCTGCCGTTCCGCCTGCCTCCAGCTCAAGCGGCGTCCGCTCCGAGGCCCCAGACTCTCGCATGGCACCGCGCAGCAAGGCTCCCGCCATGCCGCCGCCCGTCAGCCCCTGAGCAGGAGGTGCCTCAGAGTCCCGCCACCGCCTCCAGGGCGATGGCGGCGATGGCCTGATCGCTGGCCTTGGGCAGCTGCACGTAGCGGCCGCCCGCCGCTTCAGCCAGCTCCCGGCCCATGCCGCTGCCGATGAACTTCCGCTCGGTGTCGATCACGAGCAGCTTCAACCCCAGGGCCCGGTAGCGGCCGGCCACAGCCTTCACCTCCTCGCGCAGATCCACCGGCTCCTCCCCCTCCAGCTCCGGCTGGCCCAGCGAGCGCCCGAGCGCCACATTGCCGCGGCCATCGGTGATCGCCACCACCACCACCTGGGCGAGATCGCCGCTGCTCAGGGCGTTCGCGCCCACCCGTGCCGCCAGGGTGAGGGCGTGGGCCAGCGGCGAGCCACCGCCGCAGGGCATCTCCTCGAGCCGCCGCCGGGCGGCCGTGATCGAGCGGGTGGGGGGCAGCAGCACCTCGGCGGCCTCGCCACGGAAGGGGATCAGGGCCACTTCATCGCGGTTTTCATAGGCCTCACTGAGCAGCCGGATCACGGCACCCTTGGCGCTCTGCATGCGATTCAGCGCCATCGAGCCGCTGGCATCCACCAGGAAGATCACCAGCGCGCCGGCCTTGCGCTCCAGCTGCTTGGCCCGCAGATCGCCCTCCTCCACGATCACGCGGCGGTGGGGCTGCCGCTCACGCCGGACCTTCTGATACGGCGCGGCCGCCCGCAGGGTGGCATCCACGGCGATGCGGCGCACGGGGCCGCGGGGCAGCATCGGCCGCACATAGCGGCCCCGGGAGTCGCTCACCACCTTGGCGCGGCTGCCGCTGCCCCCTGCTTTCGCCCGGCCCGCCGCAAACAGGAGCAGGTCGGGATCGATCACCGTGGCCTCGGGATCGAGCAGAAACTCGTCTGGGATCGATGGGGGGGCCTGATCCTCAGGCGTGTCCTCCTCCTCCGGCGGGTCGGGTTCGTCGTCGGGCTGGTCGGTCTCCTCCGGCTCCGGGGGCTCCGCTGGCGGCTCCTGGCTCGAGTCGCCCTGGGGTGGCGGCGGCGGCTGCAGGGGCTGCTCGGGGTCCTGCGGCGGCTGCTGCCGGGCACGGGGTGCGATCACCAGCCGCACCGCCACCTGAAGGTCTTCCGCCTCCACCTGCTCCCGGCCGCTCAGGGCGGCGTGCGCCCGGGCCACCCGTACGGCATAGAGCTCGCTGCGGTGGCCCTCCACACCACCGCGGATCGCCTCCTGCACCAGATAGGCGATCTGCTCCCGGCTGATCCGCACATCCGGCAGCCACTGCCGCGCCAGCAGCAGCTGGGTGGCGAGGGCATCGGTCTCCTCCTGGAAACGGGCCGCGAAGGCCTCCGCCGCCTCCCCCTGCTCCAGCGCCGAGCGGCTGATCGCCACCCGCTGCTCCACGCTCAGCAGCTGGTCGGCGGAGAGCGCGATCGCGAAGCGGTCCAGCAGGTGATCGCGCAGCGCGCCTTCCTCCGGGTTGAACGTGGCGATCAGCAGGCAGCGGCAAGGGTGGCTGAGGCTCAGCCCCTCCCGCTCGATGCGGTTCTCGCCGGCGCTCACCGCCGCGAGGAGAAGATTGCTGATGCCTTCGTCGAGGAGGTTGAGTTCATCGATGTAGAGCACGCCGCGGTGCGCCTCCGCCAGCAGGCCCGGCTGAAACACCGGCGCCCCGGCCGTCAGGGAGGCGGCCACATCCACTGAGCCCAGCAGCCGGTCTTCACTCACACCGAGCGGCACCTGCACAAACGGCGCAGCCTCCACACGGGTGGGCAGAAGCGCCGAGCGGTCGGCGCCGCTGGGGTCACCACCGAGCTCGCTGATGCGGCGGCGGCTGGCAGCGTCCCACTCCTCCGAACGGCTGGGGTCGAGATGAAGACCGCCGGCGGCGCAGCCGAGATCGAGGCTGTCGATCGGTGGCAGCAGGGCATGCAGACCGCGCGCCAGCACCGATTTGCCCGTGCCGCGGCCGCCGGCGATCACCACGCCCCCCAGCCCGGGATCCACGGCCGCCAGCAGCAGGGCGAGCTTCAGGGTGCCATGGCCGGTGATCGCCGCCAGCGGAAAGGCGCGGGCTGCCTGCGCCCGGCTTACCGCGGCATCGGTGTCAGGGCTGGGAGCGGCTCCGCTGGCGGCCATCGGGGGAAGAGGGGGAGTGAGGGCCGCGCGGGCCGCGGTCGGGGCGGCCGGCCGAGGTCGCCGGCCGTCTCTGGTTGGCCGGCCAGTCTCGCCGACGGGGGCGCTCCGGCCGTGGCAGACGTTCCTGGCCATAATCCTGAAGCGGTTGCCGCATCGGGACCATGTCTGCGGCTGTCTTTCCATCAGGACGTCTCCCTGCCCTCACGTCTGGCAGCGGCCAGGCAGCCGGCAACGGCGGGAGCAGCACGGCGGTGGATGGGGCCTCGCTGCCAGGCCTCCGCGTCTGGGTGCTCGATGACGACGAAGCCCTCTGCACCCTGCTCAGCCAGCGGCTGGCCCACTGCGGCTGGCGTGTGGCCTGCTTTCTCGATCCACGCGCTCTCGATGCCGCCATGGCCGAGGAGCAGCCGGATCTGCTGGTGCTCGATGAGATGCTGCCAGGCCGCAGCGGCAGCGAGCTGCTGGCCGGCCTGCGCCAGCGCGGGCAGGACTTTCCCGTCTTGATGCTGTCTGCCCTGCGATCCGCCCCCGACCGCATCGCCGGGCTGGAAGCCGGCGCCGACGACTACCTCGGCAAACCCTTCGAGTTTCGCGAGCTGCAGCTCCGCATCGAGCGGTTGCTCGATCACGGCTGCCGCCTCCATGCCTCCATCCCGCGGCCCTCCGCCGGGTATCGCATCGCCAGCCTCCTGTTCTCACCCGCCAGCTCCGAGCTGCGGAGCCCCGATGGTGCGATCACCCATCTGAGCCGCGGCGACGCCGCCCTGCTCCACACCCTCTGTCGGCGCCCTGGCGAGGTGATCGGTCGTCAGATCCTGGCCCGCGGCAGCGGCAGCCTGGTGGATCCCAGCCAGAGTCGCAGCATCGACGTGCGCCTCAGCCGTCTGCGGCGTCTGCTGCAGGATCGGTTGCCGGATCAGGGGGAGGTGATCGAAGCGTGTCGGGGTCTTGGCTATCGGCTTGCGGTGGCCGTGAGCACCCTGCCGGAGCCCTGAGGCCATGCCGCTCGCTCCACGCCTGGGCCCTGCCGACTGGGTCCGGCTGCTGCTGGCGGCGCTGGCCGGAGCCGGCGGGCTGTTTCTGCTTCAGCTGCTGCTGCTGCGCACGCTGCTCGAGCCCCAGCTGATCCGGGAAAGCGAATTGCGCATCACCCGCAGCGTGCGTCTGGTGGAGGGGGTGCTGCGCTCCATGCCTTCAGAGGAGCTGCCTCCGGGCGTGATCGCCCGCCATCAGCTGCCGGCGGAAGACACGCCACCACGACCGGCGGGCCGCTTCGACACCAGGGTGATCGAGGCCCTGCGCCGCAATCAGGGGCTGGAACGGGAGTTCCGCCGCGATCGCCCCCCTCTCCAGGATCCATGGGGTGGCCACTGGATCCGCCTGCAGCGCGAGGCCGGTGAGCGCGATGTGTGGCTCTATCAGCCTGAGCGGCTCACCAGTCTGAGCGTCTGGTTCCTGCCGATCCTGCGCAGCGTGGCGATCGTGTCGGGGCTGTTGCTGGGGATCGCCCTGTTTCTGCGCAACCAGGTGGAAGTGCCCTTCCGACGCGTGGTGGCGGCCATCCCCGATACCGATTTCCCTCCCCTGGCCCTGCTGCCGGAGCGAGGCATCGCCCCTCTGAGGCTGCTCACCCTGCGGATCAACCGGCTCCTCGAACGCATCAACGCCGGCACCGCCGAGCGGCGGCTGCTGCTGCGCGGACTGGCGCATGATCTCGCTGCCCCGCAGAGCCGCCTGCTGCTGCAGATCGAACAGCTGCGGGATCGCCTTGAAGGCCCGCCGCGGGCCATGGCGGACGCCGCGCTCGAGGAGGTGCGCCGCCTGGTGCTGCTGAGCGATCAGCTCACCTTCCTGGCCAGCGGCGACCAGCCCGCCAGCGCCTGTGAATGCGTGGCTCTCGACGACTTCTGCGCGCGCCTCGCCGCCAGCTATCCCCATCCCGAGCGGATTCGGCTCGCGGTGCCACGCCTGCTGCTCCGCCTTGATCTGGTCGGTCTGGAGCGCAGCCTCTGCAATCTGATCGACAACGCACTCGAGTACGGCCGGCCCCCTCTGCTGCTTTCGGCCGGCCTGCAGCGCCAGTGCCTCTGGATCCGACTCGACGACCACGGCCCCGGTCTGATGTCTCCCACGCAGATCACGATGCCCACACCACCGCGCTCGAACGACCGCCAGCGCAGCCGGCATCAGGGACTCGGCCTGCAGCTGGTGGAGCGCTACTGCCGAAGCCAGGGCGGCCGGCTCGTGCTGGCTCGTTCTCCGGCCGGGGGTCTGCGGGCGGAGATGCAGCTCAATCCCACGGCCGACAACCCCATCGTTCTGCACGAATCCTGACGGACGCCGGCGCGGGAGGAATCCACCCTGGCCTCAGGCTCCCGGGCCGATCAGGCTGGCCTTGCCGTTCCGAGAACCGCCTGCCGATGTCCGCCCTCCGCCGCCGCAGCGCCGGCCGATCGGTCTGCGTTCCTCCATGGCTGGTGGCCTCCGCTCTCCTGCCCGTTCTCGTCAACGCTGTCGCGGCCGCAGAGGTGCAGCTGCGTTGCGAGGGGACCCTGCTGGAGGCCCGGGGCAGCGCCGAGCGCCAGCGCCCGCTTGCCCGCCTCGCCTTCTCGCTGGGGCTCGCGGCCCAGGCCCCCAGCGCCGATGCCGCTCTCGGGCTGCTCCAGAGCCGCCTGGCCGTGGTGCGCTCCGCCCTGCAGCGGCTCGGCAGCCAGGATCTGCGGGTGGGCTCCCCCTCCAGCTGGCCGCGATCCGCCGATGGAAGCAGGCCGGCGGGCGTGCAGGCCAGCCTGCCCATCAGCGGCAAGCTCCCGCCGGAGCGCCTGCAGGCGCTGATCCGGGAGGTGGGTTCCTTGCCGGGGGTGCGGCTCGATCCTGTTGCTGCAGAGGCGGATCCAGCCGGGGCTGCCGCGGCCAGGGATGCCCTGCTGGCAGCGGCCTACCGCGATGCGGTCGCCCAGGTGGAACCCCTGGCCCGGCTGATCGGCCGCCCCCGCCTGCTGCCGCTGCAGATCCAGATCGATGCTGCAGGGGGACCGGTGCTGATGCGTGCCCAGGCATCACCCGCGGCCACACCGCCCTTTGATCCTGCCGAACTGCCCCTGCCCACCGAGAGGATGGGGCTGCAGGTGCAGTTCTGCGCGGTTCAGAACCGGAACTGAATGCGGGCGTAGAGACCCTTGCCCAGCAACCAGGTGGTCCAGGGGCCGAGGTTGTCGTTGGTCTGGAAGGTCTCCACCCAGCCCAGCTCCGTGCTCCAGTGGCTGCCCTGGAGCCAGCGCAGCAGCAGGCCGCCGGCACCCACGGTGTCGTTGAAGCTGAGGCCTGCGGCACCGGTGTAGATGCCACCGGCGCCGATAAAGGGCACGAGCTGCAGGGTGGTGAGCTTCTTCTGCCAGAAGCTCCAGGCCAGCTCTCCGGTTCCCAGCCAGCCGCTGTCGCCGCTCACCAGCTGACCGGGCAGACCGCGGATCCCCACATCGGAACCGAGGGTGAACTGCATCGCGGAGGTGAGGGGTCGGAAGGCCACCTGGCCGCCGCCGCGCAACAGCACCTGCCAGTTCGGCGCGAAGGACCAGGCACCCGAGATCAGGGTGCCCAGCGCGGTCGCTCCCCCCGCGGAGATGCCGACCGACGAGAGCTCCTGCCGCTGCTCCTCCGGGGTGGCGAAACCCAGACCCTGGAGCAGGTAGGCGTTGCCGCCCACAGCCCAGCCACGGCCGAGGCCGCTGCCGGAGACCCCCAGGCGCAGGTAACCCGAACGGGGGTTGCGCACGCTCGCCGGCACGATGTCTGAAAGGGGTTCGCCATCGAGGCGGGTGCGGCTGCCGTTGGCGCTCAGCCCTGCGAAGACGCTCCAGCGCTGGCTGAGGCTTTCATGAAAGACCCACTCCAGCTGGCCCAGGCCCTGCAGCTGGCCTGTGGAGATGCCATCGGCCGGATCCGGCAACTCGATCAGGTTGCGGCGGCTGTAGCCGAAGGCGCCGGTGAGGCTCAGCTGCTCAGCCAGGGGCAGGGTGTAGCTCACCGAGGTGATCACGGCGCCCAGGGCCGGCGCGTCGCTGCCATCGACTTCGCCGTAGAGCAGCAGGGTGTCGCCGCGGGTGGCGAGATCCCCCTTCAGCAGCGTGCCCGCGGCGCGGGCCTCGCCGGAGCCGCTGGTGCCATCGTTGCGGAGGCTGAAGTCGCCGCGCCAGGGTTGCGTGGAAGGTTGCACCCGCACCACGAACACAGCCTGGGAGACATCGCTTCCGAGCCGCGTGAGCGAGCCGCGCACGCTGCCGATGCCGGGCTGGTTGCGCAGCCGCTGCAGGCTGAGCTCCACCGAGGGGAGGTTGAGCACCTGCCCGCGCAGGGGTTTCACCAGGCGACGCACCTGCCGGTTGAGCCGCTCATCAGGTCCCTCGACCCGCACCTCCACCAGGCGGCCTTCCACCACCTGCAGCGCGCCGGGGGCGGGGGTGGGAACGACATAGACGCGGCTGTTGACGAACCCGTCACTCACCAGCCTGGCGGTGAGGGCCGCGGCGCAGGCGGTGAGCCGCTTCTGCGGATCGCTGATCGTGAGGCAGTTCGCCAGGATCCTGCGCAGCTCAGCCGGGGAATAACGGTTGAGCCCCTGAACCCGGGGTGGCTCGGCCGTGGGAGGAGGAGCGGAGGGTGGGAAGGGCGTGCCCTGCGTGGGAGGCGGCGTTGAAGGGGGTTCCCCGGGGGGAACCTCCAGGGCAGGAGGCTGACTGCCGCTCGGCGGCCGGGGGCGCTCGATCGGCGCCGTTTCTGGCAGGCGAACTGGCCCCAGCTGGACGGGGGGTGCCACCAACTGGGCCAGCAGCAGATCCATCGGCCACCTGAATCCGCTGCAAGTTTGCGGCAGATTCCGTGAGCCGGATCAGGCACAGGGTAGCTTTCTGCATTGGATCGTGCCCAGGCGATCGCGGCATTGCCAGGCGGCCAGTTGCGGCTGTCCGCAACCCGGTCCGTGGCCGTGCAGGCATCAGAGAAGCCCACGCAGCACGCTGCGAAGCAGCCGGCAGATCAACCGATCGTGCTTCGCGCCGGGCACCTTCGCTCCCCGATCCGCCTGGATGGGGCCGGCCTCCTCCTCGCTGCTGATTCGGGTAACCGCCTCGCAGCCACCCCTGGGCCGCTGGATTTCGCCGCTCCGATCAGCCAGGCTGGAGAAACGTGCCCCCAGCCCCATGCCTTCTCCCTTCCGCCACCATCCCCCAGCCGACGGCTCTCGGGCAGCCCAGCGCGGCCTGGGCCTCTGCGCCCTGGCCCTGCTGCTGGCTGGATCCTGCCTGACGGCCCAGGCGCAGCCGGATCTGCGCAGCACCTTCCCGGGTCGCCGTGTGGGAGGAGCCACACGGGGCGAGTGCTCGGCACGGTTGATCGTGCATCTCGTGCCCACCAGCAGTGTGCTGGCGCCAGCATCCACCGGTCTTGCGCTGCTGCAGGGCCCTTCCCTCAATCCACGCCCGCTCGTTGTGGAACTCCGGCCCCTCGGTCGGGACGGAGCGCCGGATCGGTCGCTGAAGCCGCTGCTGCAGCGCACCCTTCCGGCCGAGCCCGCCGGGGTCACGCTGCTGTCGCTGGCCGCGGTGCAGGCCCCCACCGTCTGGGAATCGTCGTACGTCTGCAGCGAGGCGGGCGCGGCCGGAACGGCGAAGGACGCCGATCCGCTGAGCTTTGTGGAGTCGGCCTCGCCCCCTGCCCTCAGCCTGCTGGTGCCGAGCGGCTCCGGGGAGGATCAGCGGATTCAGGCTGCCGTGCAGAATCTGCGCCGCTCCTGCGGCGGCACCGTACCCCGTGCGGAGCTGGCGCGGAATTTCGGCCTGGATGATCTGCTGCGGGGCGACTGGCCGGAGCAGCTTCCCGTGCGCTGCCTCTGAGCAGCGGGCCTGGCCTGCCTGCCGCGCTGCACTCAGGCCAGAAACGCCCACAGACCTTTGCAGGCCACATGCAGGCTCTGGTCAACCGCGAGGTTGAACAGACCTCGGCACTTGCACCAGTCGATCAGCGCATGGGCCACGAATTCAGCCAGCCCCAGCCAGGCGCTGCCGCTGAGCACCGCCACCGCGAGGGCATGGGTACCGGCGTGGCCCGCCAGCCAGTAGGGCCAGGCCAGACCCTCCACAGCGGAGCCTGGGCACTTGCCGATCGCCAGCTTGTCGGTCTGCAGCGGGTAGTCGCAGAGGCAATGTCCGAAGCAGAGAACCAGAAACAGCTCGCTGCCGCTGAAGCCGAACAGGGGCATGGTGGTCGGTGCTCCCCGGCTGGCATTGGGATTTTTCCGAACTGTACCCAGACTTTCCAGCCCTGGCCGTATCCATTGACCGATCCATCGCCCGCGGCCAGCGTGGGTGCTGGGGAGGTTGGAATCCCGTTCGGTTGCAGCGGTGGCAGGCATGGCAGGAGATGGGCGCATCGCCATCCGGGCGCGCAGCGTTGTCCGGGAGCGGATCGAGCGGCTCGGCGCTGCGATGGCCAGGCTGCGTGCTGCCCGGGGGCTGCGCCAGGGAGCCCGCGCCCTGCTGCCCTACGGGGCCGCCGCCCTGCTGCTGCTGGGGTTGCGCCAGAGCCTGGTGGCCGAGGCGGTGGACCTGCAGATCTACGACCTGATCACCTGGCTGCGGCCGCGGCCGGCCCTGCGCCCCTCGCCGGTGATCCTGATCGGCATCAGCGAACTCGACATCGCCGGTTACGGCTGGCCGATCGATGACCGGCTGCTCTGCCGGGCGATCAGCACCCTCAGCCGCGACGGAGCCTTGGCGATCGGCCTCGATCTCTACCGCGACACCGGAGCCGGACCGGGCCAGGAGTGTCTGCGCCAGGCCGCCCGCACCAATCCGCGCCTGGTCTCGATCTTCAATGTGGCCGAAGGCATTCAGACGATCCCAGGCACCCCTATCCAGCGCAGCGCCTTCAATGATCTTGTGCTCGACCCCGATGGCGTGGTGCGCCGTGATCTGGTGCATGTGTCCGGGCAGGATGCCGCCACGGTGGGCCTGCCGGTGCGGCTGGTGATGCTGGCGCGCGGCGAGATCTGGCTGCCGAAGGGCGTGGAGAGCGGCCGCCTGCCGGGCTTCTGGCTCCATCCCACCTCGGGTGGTTACGACCGTCTCGATGCCGCCGGCTACCAGCAGATGCTTCCCTTCCGCCTGCCGGGAAGCCTGCCGCTCTGGTCGCTGGCCCAGTTGCTCAATGGCAGCGTGCCCGCCGATCAGGTGAAGGGCCGCATCGTGCTGATCGGCAGCACCGCCCCGAGCCTGCGCGATACCTTCCTCGTCCCCCAGACCCGCTACACCGGTGGCGACAGCCAGTACTCCATGCCTGGCGTGGAGGTGCACGGGCAGCGGGTGCTGGCCCTGCTGGATCGTCTGGATCACGGCGATCGAGGCATCGCCGTGCTGCCGGTGTGGGCCGAGCGGTTGCTGCTGCCCGCCGCCCTCCTGCTGGGTGTGCTGCTCGGAGAGGGGCGCCTCTCGCTCAGGCTCTCCCTGCTGGCGGTGCTGCTCAGCCTGCTGTCGCTGGCAGCGCTGGGCATCGCCCTGTTGCCGCTGGCAGGGCTCTGGATCGGGGTGGCGCTGCCCCTCTCCGGTCTGGCGCTGATGGCCGTGGCGGGCTGGGTGCGGCGTGGAGCGGCCAGCTCCGAGCAGCGCCAGCAGATCGAGAGGCTGCTCGGCCAGACCACCTCCCCCGCCGTGGCACGCCAGCTCTGGGAGCAGCGCGACACCCTGCTCACCGATGGCCGCTTCGAGGGCCGTCAGCTGCCGGCCACGGTGATCTTCTCCGATCTGCGCAACTTCACCACCGTCTCCGAGAGCCTCACCCCGGCGGCGCTGCTGGCCTGGATCAACCGTGGCATGGCCTGCTGCGTGCCGGCGATCAGCCGCAGGGGGGGGATGGTCAACAAGTTCACCGGCGACGGCATGATGGCCGTGTTCGGCGCTCCGATCAGCCGCGGCCAGCAGCAGGATGCCCGCGATGCCCTGGCCAGCCTGCTGGAGATCCGCGCCGGCCTGGAGGTGCTCAACCGTGCGCTGGCGGCGGAGGGTGCTCCGGCGATGCGGATGCGGATCGGGGTGCATTCCGGGCCGGTGCTGGCCGGCTCGATGGGCAGCAGCGAACGGCTCGAGTACGCGATCATGGGCGACACGGTGAACTGCGCCTCACGCATCGAGGGCCTGGAGAAGGAGCGCCACGAGGGCACCTGCCGCATCCTGCTCTCGGGCCATACCGTTTCCCTGCTCTATCCCGAAGGCCCGGTGTGCGAAGGCCCGGGCCCCGACGGCCTCCACTGGCAGCGCTGGGGCGAGTTCCAGGTGAAGGGCCGCCACGAACCGCTGGAGATCTGGGAGCTGCGCGAGGCCGCTGCCCCGCGGCCGCCGATCAGCGTGGCTGCTGCTCCGGCGGCCCCCTCCCAGGGCTGAGGCGTGCCGAGGCCATCCGGTCGCCGGCGGCTGGGCTCAGGGCTGCAGGTAGGTGGTCTGGCGGAGACTGCCCTCGAGATGGTCCATCAGGCGGCGGGCATCGCGGATCGCCAGGTCGCCGCGGGCGATCGCCGCCTCGCTGGCCACCCGCAGCCGCTCCAGCAGGGCCAGGGGATCGTGCTCCATCGCCTGCAGCACCTCGGCGTTGGTGTCACCCCGCACCACATGATCCACGCTGTAACGCCCGCCGGCGCTGAGGCGGATGTGCACGGCATTGGTGCTGCCGAAGAGGTTGTGCAGGTTGCCCATCACCTCCTGGTAGGCGCCCCCCAGAAACAGGCCGATCCAGTAGGGCTGATCGGCCTGGAGCTCGTGCAGCTCCAGCAGCGGCTTGCTGTGGCCGCGGTCGATGAAGCGCGCCAGCTTGCCATCGGAATCGCAGGTGAGATCCGCCAGGGTGCCCAGCCGTGTGGGCCTCTCACCGAGGCGGTGCAGGGGCAGCACCGGGAAGAGCTGATCGATCGCCCAGGTGTCCGGCGCTGAGCGGAACACCGAGAGATTGGCGTAGTAGGTGCCCGCCTGGGCGGCCCGCAGCCGCTGCAGTTCCTCCGGCACCGGGGTGCCGGCCGGCAGCGCCTGGAGCCGGAGGGCGATCGTGGCGCTGCAGGCGGAGGTGAGCTGCTCGGCCATCGCCCGCTGCGGCAGGCTCATGTAGCCCAGCCGGAAGGCGGCCAGGGCATCGTCGCGGAATTTGAGGGCATCGTTCCAGGCCTCCTGCAGCCGTTCCGGCGGCAGGGGTTCGGTGCCGCTCACGCCGGCGAGGGTGTCGCGCAGATTGCGCACGATCAGCGGCTCCTCGGCCACCGGATCCGGCAGCGAGAGCGGCGGCCGGCTGGCGCCCAGCACATCGAACACCAGCACCGAGAAGTGGCTGGCGATGGCGCGGCCGCTCTCGCTCACCAGGGTGGGCATCGCCACGCCATGGGGTTCGCAGCACTCGCGCACGGTGGCCACCACGTCGTTGGCGTAGTTCTGCAGCGAGTAGTTGGTGGAGGCGGCGCTGGCGGTGCGGCTGCCGTCGTAGTCGATGCCCAGGCCGCCGCCCACATCGAGGAAGCCCATCGGCGCCCCGAGGCGGGTGAGCTCCACGTAGAGCTGGCCCGCTTCCTGGAGGGCGTCCTTGAGCACGGCGATGTCGTTGATCTGGCTGCCGATGTGGAAGTGCAGCAGGCGCAGATCGCCCAGCAGCCCGGCGGCCCGCAGGGCCTCCACGGTGGCGAGCAGATCGGGGATCGACAGGCCGAACTTGGCGCCCTCCCCCACCGAGCTGCCCCAGCGCCCGGTGCTGCGGGTGGAGAGCTTGGCCCGGATGCCGATGAAGGGAGCCGCTCCCAGCTCGCTGCTGGCGGCGATGATCCGCTCCACCTCATCGGCCTGCTCGATCACCACCACCGGCTGACGGCCGAGGCGGCGGGCGAGGATCGCCGTTTCGATGTAGCGGCGGTCCTTGTAGCCATTGCAGATCAGCAGGGCCTCGGGGTCGTCGAGCAGCGAGAGCGCGATCAGCAGCTCCGCCTTGCTGCCGGCCTCCAGGCCGAAGTGCCAGCGGCGGCCGCTCTCCACCAGCTGCTCCACCACGTGGCGCTGCTGGTTGCACTTCACCGGAAACACGCCCTGATAGCGGCCGCGATAGCCGTATTGCGCGATCGCCCGCTCGAAGGCGGCATGCAGGCGCTCGAGCCGGTCTTCCAGGATGTCGTCGAAGCGGATCAGCAGCGGCAGGCTGAGGTTGCGGCCCTGCAGCTCCTCCACCAGCTCCACCAGATCCAGCGCCCCGCCCCGTTCGCCGCGGGGCTGCACGATCACGTGGCCGCGTTC
>Ga0169931_10005988_pt1 | contig 18425 bp, 12 predicted proteins | sample Kivu_15m_20L_FD_129675 | JGI IMG/M metagenome (GOLD analysis project Ga0169931, IMG submission 129675) | Freshwater microbial communities from Lake Kivu, Western Province, Rwanda to study Microbial Dark Matter (Phase II) - Kivu_15m_20L... | ecosystem: Environmental > Aquatic > Freshwater > Lake... | reverse complement strand
TAAAAAAATAAAAAAAATTGAATATATTCCTCGCTTTTTTGTATTTTTATTGAAAAAATGCAATTACAGACTTCAATACACTTTTATAGCACAAAAAAATTATATTTTTAATATTTTTTACTAATATTGAAAGCTGCCGTATAGTATTCAGCTTATATGCCATATAATATCGAATTGAATATAAACGCATGACTAGTAATCGGATTTTTGGAGCTGGAAGTCGCGTAGACTACCAGGGCCGCAGCGCCAACCTAGCCGCAACAATGGTCAAACGCTCACCTATCTTCAACCACATTCCAGCCTAAAAACAGTAGCCTACTTCTCCTTTCGCTAACTATAATTGCAAATCTGCATAGACTCTATACTCAGACTCGTAACTAACTTTTAAACCAGACAGACCAGCTTCGACCAGGGCAGTAGTCCTGAAGCCATCAGGCAAATCGTAAAAGAATAGCTCGCTAAAATGCCAAGCGAGAACTAACTGCATAAGAAAATGATTCAAACCATGCAAGCACAGATCAACGATTTCAGGGAAAAACTCGTAGAATTCAAGAAAAATAGTGGCAACTTATCGCAGTAACAATAAGAAAAACACAAGGAATAGATCAGAAACGAAGCTAATAGGGTAGGCAAGTAAGTTAGTATAGAAATATCCAATAAACTTCGGGATTTTTTTCAAAAAGCTAACATTTAACTTAAAAAAGACATACTTCATGATGTGGCCAACTAGTTTCTCAACTAACAGTACGGATAAGACCTCGAAAATAGGCTGTAGGTGATTAACAGAAAAATCAACAAACTATAAAATCTGCCTGAAACTGCCTTTTCACCACGAAAGTCATAGGTAAAAGGAGAGAGTAAAGTGGCAAGCTAGACCATATAGCCGAAACTAAATGCAATAAACAAATAGCTTTAGATAATGAAAAAGAATCTAAACGAATATAACAAGCGTACTCAACAGTTGGAGTCAAGCAATCAGCTCTTTCAGGCTCAAATATAGTAAGAAGGGCAAAGGCAAAAGAAAAAGCAGAGTGAAATACTCGACAATATATAGATCATCAAGGGAAAGGTACGAAAGTAAGTCGAGAACAGCATGGAAATAGTAAACAAAATAAATGTTTTGTAAAATCAAAACTTGAGTTTGCAGGCAGAAATAAGCTATCTTCAACAACGAATTGCTTCTATAGAAGGAAAAACGCATTCTAATCATAATAATAGCTTTAAAAACAACGTTATAGGAAATAATCAGAATGCTCCTCCCAGAATACTCATTAACAATTCTTCTTTTGCCAACAACTCACAGACTAATAGCTCAGAATAAAGTCTAACTGTATCTAAAAGCCATCTTTAGCTGCAAATGAGCAAAAATAACTCAGGAAATAGCTAAATAAGTCCATTTAAAAATCAGAGAAACGCTCAATCTATATAAATATAGTCTTTTGCACACTCTTAAGCAGACGGAATATAATAAGATCAAAGATCCAGATAGCTCAGTAGCGTATAGCTATAGAAATCTTTGAAGTTCGAGGATAGAAAATAGAATAACAAATCGATCTATCAGGTCGATGGTGAAGGCTATCTGATGGACGGATCTGGGAAGTACTTGCTTACTGAGGCAGGTCAACTAATAAAACTTTAAAAAGAACAAATCAAGATTTTACTGTAGTCCCAAGATATATAAGTGATTGATCGCTGATTATTCGTACTCTTGATTTTTATATTGATTGTCAGAATCATCTTGATATTGTGGTCTTATTATAGATAATATTTGTCTGACTGTTATATTTTTATGCCACCCAAAAAACAATAAGCCAAGAAGGAGGAATAACCGCCCAAACAGGACCCTAAAAAAGGTATATTTCACAACATTTAGTAGACAGAAATGCAAACAACAAATCTTTGCCGGCCAAAGACAACAACAAAAAGGAAGATCCTAAAAAGAAAGAAGGTATTATTTGATCAAAGTAGACCCTAAATCAGGAAAATCAATCGAAAAACAATAAAGTATAAAGAACATCAAAGGCGACAAAGCAGCAGACAGTATTTTATTGCTAATTAAGACAAAAAGAATGCCAAAAATGAGCCAGTATCTCCGCCGAAAGACAACAAAAAGGATAAAAATAACAAATCTCTACCTGCTGAGGATCCTAAGAAAAACGACAAAACAAAAGGGAAAGGCAAATAGTAGTAAAATCCAAAGAACAAGGGCAAGAACAAAGAGTAGGAGAACCCCAAAAACAAAGGTAAACAGAAGTAGGAAGAGAAGAGTCCCAAAAATAAGGGTAAAGGAAAATAGGAGTAGAAGAGCCCTAATAATAAAAATAAGGGAAAAGACGCTAAAAATGACAAAAACGATAAAAACGATAAGAAAGATGATAAGAATGCAAATCAGAAAAAGAATGACAAAAGTCTTGTAAAAGGAAACGACAAAAACTCTCCTAAAGGTATAAAATAAAATACTAAGCAAACAAAGGTAAGCAAGAACCGCCTCCAAAACCCAAGAAATAATAAGACATCATAAAGGACAGTGGACTTCTATAGGCTTATTAACTATTTCTGCGAGCCATATGTAAGCACGGACTGCCCTAGGGAGACGTATACGAGTTCGCAGCTCAACAGATCGAGAAATATGAGCGTAAAAAGAGAGCCAAGGAGTTGAAGTTAAAGGCCTAGGAGGACATAATAAGGGCGGCTCGGAGACGATAGTAGCGTATGAATTCTATCGAGCAGGACTGATAAAGCCTTGGTAGTGATTGCTATTCATTAATTTTAAACTAGGATCATCTACTGCTGGTCTTCGCTGCCGAGCGGAAGCTTATTTCCCCTCTAGCTGCAACACTCCACTTTGTCGTACTATTGAGATAAAGGCCGACTCTCCCTGATATTGGAAGCCAACAGTTGTTTGAGGCAGCTCTGCAGCTCAGCCAGACTAGGTCTCTCGTTCTCAGCGCTCAGACTTTTCGCGAGAAGTAATTTTAGAGAACTGGGAATGGCTAGAGAGCTTAAATTTTTTTTCCTGATTTGCTATAGTAGATCGCGTTGCTGATGGGCAGTGGTGTGAAGGCTGAACAGTAAGGCTAGGACGATAGCCAGACTGTATATATCAGTCCGATAGTCGTATTTTTACGAATTTGCTTGTTCTGGAGAGCTGAAAAGCTTGGTGCCGATGCTACTACTGAATTTTTAATCTCCTTATTCCTCAGGCTATTGCTGTTGACTGTATTTGAAGGACTCCGTGATTGAAGATTTCCAGTACTTGACCTTTTTAGCAAGTCCAAAATCGATCAATTTACACTTGCCTTGGGTGTCGATCATGATGTTCTGTAGCTTGATGTCACGATGGATGATGCGTTGCGAGTGCAGGTAGAAAAGTCCAGCTATGATGTCTAATGAAAAACGGTAGATTTTAGTAAGTTCTTATCGAGTTAACTGTGTTGATTGGCGTTGTGAGTTTCGAACAGACAAGTAACCTTGCAGAGTACACTAGCAGAGCTCAGTAAGCACATACACTCGTAACTACTTATATTCGCTAATAAGACTACCGTCACGCGCACGCACGCTCTACTCCCTTACAGGCTTAGATGCCTACACTGCCTTGCCTTCACTTGACATACTTCCGAACACTATACCTTAGGAATCTTCGGAGTTATTAAGCACAACCATCTCGAACTAGGCTTAGTCTTGAACTTCAGGAGGCTACATTTCTGCGAGTTCCTTTTCAGAGAAAGGAATGACTTCAAGCCAGCAGCCATGATACTATAGAATATTGGGGTGATGAATGATGGCCTGGGCCTTGGGTTCGGCCAGAAGTCGATAGAGTCGTTCTTCGTTGTCCTATTGAGAGGGGCTAGGTTTGATTTTGATGATTTTGGCGGCGTAGAGGTGGCAGTCGAGGCGGTTGCGCACCCTGTGGACGTCGCCAAAACCCCCACTGTCGATTACGCCCAAATCCTCGAACTAAGATACGTACCTCTGGATGGGGCATATATTACCTGAAGCTTCGCCACTTTCCGCAAATCAAAGCCTAGCATTTATAATCTATTATGAATCATTAACTACCACAGAATATACCGGAGCATATCCCTTACAAAACATACAATTTTTACAATCATTTGACTTTAATTTCTTTTAAATAGCATGAAACATGAAACTCACTTTTTGACCATACTAGCTCACACCTGACAATACATATTTAAATCATAACTATAAAGATTTTGAACTCAGTATAAATAATGATCAAAAATTTCAAGCCGATCTGTATGAAGACAGCTGGGAAAGCTAGTCTGAAGTCTACAGATCTTTGTAGTTGCGAATGAATGGATGCTACAAAAGTAGGTCTGCATCCAGTCTTTTGCTTGGATCTTTCTTGAGGAGCAGACCGAGAAAACTTCTTAGGGCTGGAGATCCAGAGTTGATCTAAAATTATTCGTAAATTATTCTTGGCAGTTGTTCCCTTTTGGTGACTTTGAAGGCATGCTAGTTGGTAAACATTTCATAAGTCATGGTCCCTATCGCCCATATATCGATTTTATTGCTATAGTGCTATCTCTTTAGCATTTCGGGAGCCAAGTACAAAGGAGTACCGCATAATGTGCTTCTTAGTTCAGACTTTTCCTGGACTGACCATCCGAAATCGCATAATTTAGCCATTCCCTGCATTAAATATGAATTACATGCGTGAATACTATATTTTACAATTTTAGGTCACGATGAATAATGTCCTTAGAATGAAGGTGCTGCACTCCACTAAGGATATCTCTGGTTATAATCGAAGTTATTTCCTATGTGAAAGGACCATAGCTTTGCAGCAGAGAGAAGAGATGTCCATCACAGCCGAGTTACACCAACAAATATACATTTTCTCTATCAGCGAAGAAGTCATAAAGCTTGATTATATTAGGGTGGTTCAAGTACATCTGCAATTTTATCTAGTTTATCAAGCGTTTCAAACTGTCCTCTTTTGAACCATCCTTGGCTATTCTTGCTTTTTTTAGCACTTTCAAAGCACACACGAAACCAGTTTTGCGGTGTCTACATTATTGAATTTTTACACAACCATCAGCACTTCGCCGAATTTGCCCTCTCCTATCCTTCTGATGATCCTGAAGTCACCGAGTTTTTGGCTTCTCTGAGCTGAAGATTGAACCCGATTCGATGTAACACACTCAGTTGATTCGTATTATTCTTTAAATGCTATTTTTAAGGGCAGCTTTTTATGTGAAGAAGTCATGGGATGCTGATTGAAGTTGTGAGTTTTGACTCTAAAGTAAGGCTATTGTGCAGTTTTGCTAGGTTGCGTCTTGAATATGTTGCTTTTGATGGTGGAAATGTTGTGAAGGGCACTCAGGGTGCGATTGCTGATGTCCCTGTTGGTAGTGGTTTGGGGAGCATTAGTAGAAAAACAACTTCCGATTGAGGTATTGGACTTCGGAGAGGTAAGTTGTAGACTGATGGTCGAGAAGGGACGAGCTTTTGAGTGGATTCTGGCTTTGTTGGTTCTACCGAAATATTGTATTGATGTCATTAAATCTATTTAATTATAGCATCCAGCAACCCAAATCATATGTGAAGCACAAAAATACCTTCGAGACTAAGGGTCAAACAAACTGACAAAAATACAGTCAAGCCAACAGAATTCCTTTCACTAACGATTTTTGAATTCTATTTCAAGTAACATTCGAATCGATTATAGTAAGATATTACAGTTTCAACTATTTTATTTATTTTTATTTAATTTTATGACATCATATTTTCAAAAAAACAACTTTGAACTTTTAATCTTGACTTCAAACTAATTAAAATCATAAGTCTTATAGCTGACTTCTTTGAATTTGTTAGATGTGTACTTCGTCCTTGCTAAAGGTTTCTCTCAAGTTGTTATAGCTACTTTCAATCAAAGAGGATTCAGTTAATTTAGAAATCAAACTCACTGTCTGCTAAATGCTCTTTCTATTGGGGCTTTTTTAGTTTCCTTGCTGTCCTTCATGCTCAGAAACTTGTTTTTTCATATCTGGTATTTTTTTGTTGTTAGTCAGCATACTTTTCTGCATTTTTTATTATTTTTCTGCCTTTTTCTCCAATCTCTATAGATCGAATCCATCTAGCTCTTACAATTTTTTCAATTTTTCTTAATTTATCAACTTTTTCTTCAATATTAATGCTAGAAACTAATCGTATACATTATCTTGTGCTTTTTGACTTTGCAAAACACATTCTAAGAGTTTAACCATTCCGTGTTCCTATCTGATTTTTCTTATAACTCGACGGTGCTTAAAAGTCTGTTATCCGTCGCTCAGAACACGATAGACATACTCTAATTCTTCGCTGATATTGATTCTGTGGAGATTGCTGCCTATCCAAACTGCGATGAACCTGAATTTGTCCATAAACAGGATTTTTTCAATAAGAATACCTGCAGAAGAAGGACAGAGAGACAGCTACTCGGCTGCTTTGCAAATGATCGCAGGAATAGCTGTTAGATCAGTATTGTTGGGCAGTAAAATTCCCACATTATCCGACAGTTATAGACCTTTTTTGATGATACTAGCTAAGTGAGGTTAAAAGTCTCCAGGAGCTATGCTGTGAAGCTTGTTATAGTCTGGTCCTCCCCAGGGTGGTGAAAAATACACTGCCTATACTTACTTTCGTTTGAAATCTAACTGCAAAAAATCTTTATTAAGAGTTTTGATGTTCTATACTCCATAAACTCCAGCATTATTCTACAGTAATTTCAGTTTATTTGCATCTATATCGTTAGAAAAAACAGTTTTACAGGTGAAAGCTAATTGAATACTATCGCCTCCAGCCCCACAAAAGCCGTCAAGAACTGAGCTGAAACTAAAATACTTGGCCGCTACGTGTCTGGCTACTGCTTCTGGAGTCACACTGAACCAGGATTACTGATCAAGTTTGATGCCTTAATCAAATTTTTAAAAGAGATAATACCTTTTGTCCCAATAGCGCTCCACAATTGCATCACTGCATTGCTACTTGCTGCTCGATTACATAGTCTTTTGCATTGCTTCAGAAGAAGGCTCTAATTTTACAGTTTTGACCTTACAAAGCAGCTGACCTTGGTGACTGCCAAGTAAACAAATACGATTTTGAGGCAGTTTGTCAATAGGATAGGTTTTTGGCATCTTTTGTTTGCGAGTGTGCATGTACGCATCGTAGTCCTACTGCATTTGCTAGTACTCCTGGAAAGACGGAAGTTCCCCTTCCTAGGGTACATTCACGTTGATATCTGAAGCACAAACTACTTAATTCTGTTCATTTTTTGCAGGAAAACTCACTGATGAGGGCTTAGGCGACTGTTTTAAAGGCTTGATATCGGCAAGAGTGTAGTAATTTTGCTACATAGGAGGCGGGTCTTATTGTCTATTATAAGAAAAGAAACAAGGACAAATATAACTGCATATTCTTGTACCCATCGAGCTTACGATAAAAGCAGTCAGCTTTTTCAAATCAAATTATAATACAAAACTAATCAGGCCATTTTCATTAAAAAAATAAGATATTTTTCATATATCTGAGATAGTCTAAACAAGATTATTTCAAGAATTATAATAGTCTTTTTGGTCATTTTATTATATATAAAGTGTTGTATGTATGTTGTTGTTGGGTAAATTTAAAAAAATTTAAAGTTGGATTATATTCATTAAGATGCAGACCCCTGTTATGGTGATGAACACCAACTCCAAGCGCTAAACCGGTCGCAAGGCTCAACTGGCCAATATTCAAGCCGCCAAGGTACCGACCCTAACACTCAGGCCGTCTCTGAAATAGTCACTTCTACCCTCGGCCCTCAATCTATGCTCAAAATGTTGCTGGATCCGATGGGAGGTATTGTTATGACCAACGACGGGTAAGCAATTTTTGACTCAGAAATGCCATTTTGAGAGAAATCGACGTACAGCATCCTGCGGCTAAAAGTGTCATCTAGCTGGCTAGAGTACAAGATGAGGAGGTCGGAGATGGCACCACTTCGGTCATCATTATGACTGGAGAGCTGATGCTTGCTGCTAGACCTTTGATGGAGATGAACTTACACCCCACTGTGGTCGTCTCGGCCTACTACAAAGCTCTGGACTTCGCCAAGAAAGTCTTGAATGACATCGCTAGACCGATCGATACTTCTAAGGATGAAGAGGTGTTGGTTGCTCTGGGAAGCTGTATTGGTACCAAGTTCGCCAGCAGATGGGGAAAGCTGATTTCTAATTTGACCATTAAAGCCACAAAAACAATCATCAGAGAGGGTGCCAAGAACAAGCTAAACCTTGAGCTCAAAAGATACGCCCGTATTGAAAAAATTCCTGGAGGAACTCTCGATGACTCTGAAGTGTTAGATGGAGTGATGGTTAACAAGGATATCACCCATCCCAAGATGAGGAGACAGATTCGTAACCCTCGTATCATTCTTCTGGACTGTCCTCTAGAGTACAAAAAAGGAGAGAGTCAAACCAATATGGAGCTTAAGGATGAAAACGCAATGTGTGATGCTTTGGAACAATAAATGCAAGAAATTGCCTTTATGTGCAACGATATTCTCAAGTGGAAGCCTGATATCGTGATTACTGAGAAAGGAGTATCTGACTTGGCTCAGCACTTCCTGCTCAAGGGTAACGTGTCTTGCATCCGAAGAATCCGTAAGACTGACAACGTCAGAATCGCTAGAGTTTCAGGTGCAAAGATCGTCAACCGACCTGAAGAAATCCAGGAATCTGATGTGGGAACTGAGTGCGGACTATTTGACATTCGCAAGATCGGAGACGAATACTTTTCTTACTTCGTCGAGTGCAAGGCTCCAACTGCCTGCTCAATCATCCTTAGAGGTGCCTCTAAGGACGTCCTTAACGAGATGGAACGCAATCTTCATGACTGTTTGGGTGTTTCAAAGAATCTGTATACTGATCCAAGATTGGTGCCTGGAGGAGGTGCAGCCTAAATGTAGATTTCTGCCCGTCTTAATGAAGAAGCCAGCAAGTATGACGGCATCGAACAGTTGCCCTTCAGAGCAGGTATTTTGGCTTATATTCAGTTGGATACGCTTTGGAAGTAATTCCTAAGACTTTGGCAACTAACTGCGGTATGGATGTGGTTCGCATTATCACTGAGTTGAGGGCCAAGCACTCCTAGTCTGGCAACCACAACTTCGGTATTGACGGCAACAGCAAGAAGATCAGCGACATGGGAGAAGTCAATGTGTGGGAGCCTATTGCAGTCAAGAATCAAATCATCAAGACTTCAATCGAGGCTTCTTGCCTTCTATTGAGAATCGACGACGTGGTTAGCGGAGTAAAGAGAAAGGAAAAAGAAAAGAAAGGACCAGCACCAGGTGCCCCCGAAGAACCCATGGAAACTTTCGGAGATGCGAGAGATGGATGATGATATATGGTGTAGATCATCGTAAACTCTAACTTTAATGACTTACGTCAGGCAGATTTTGACGATTATGAAGATGATATTGTAGCCAGAGTGCAAGCATAAACATTTTTAAAGTCAAGATGTAAGTAAATTTATAATTAGCATGTTCAAACATACTTAGCTTTGCAACATATTGCGTAATATCATAAAATATCGAAAAATGAATTACTGAAGGATTAATTTAACTCTAAAAATATATTTTTGAAAAACTATGAAAATAAACAATGAAAGTTAAAGCTAATCCTGCTATCAATCTTAACTGCTTATGTGATTCGTTATGTGATTTTTGATAAGATATGCTGATAAAATATAGATTTATTCAATCATCCGAGGACTCTGTCCGAAACGGGAGGAGGAGTAGCGTAAACTGGTTCATCGTCAGTGAAAATGAGAATCAAAAGGGCGATAAAGGTGAGAGGGAAGGCCACAATGAAAATCAACAGGGTGGCGCCGTAGTTAGCTCTGTAGTAGTTCTTGAGATCAGCTGAATAAAATATTGATTACAAGGCCAGCTGTCGAGGTAGGTTCTGTCCAGCTCAGTTGTCACGAGTGCGTAGTGAACTGCCATAGCGAATTGGAAGATCAAGATGATGGTCACTAGCACCTGGGCAATTCTGCGTTTTTGGCGAGTGCCGTCCCAGGTAAGCACGAGTATGATGACAACGATGATCAAAATGCAGCTGAGAATGGCTCCGAAGAGAATAAAGGCAGCTCTGCCATCGACGATCTATTATCCGATCTGACCCTCGTTAAGCCAGTGGTTGCCCCACTCGATTCCAAGACCAGCGAATGTATCATTAGAGAGGTACCGACATAGTGAGGGATTTGGAAGATGAAGACGATGATAAGCAGGACCACGATGATTATTGGCTTCATTGGAAGAAACTTCTAATAAATAATAAATGTATATGATTAATCTAATAAATTTAAATACAAAGTTTTTGTAGCGTCTATCATTCGTATCTGAAAACATTTAAAAATATAATCAGCACTGTCTCACTCTGCCCTCCGATTCTCTCTGGGCTCCGCTTTCCCGCAAGTGTTTGAAAGTTGGAACAAAAGTTCGAACTAAGGAGTACTGTTGGTGATCCATTAGGGCTGGAAAACCATGCTTAACTCTTCGGCAAAGTACCTGCTCAGGTATAGAACGAGCAAAGCTTCTTTGAGCTGAGTTATCTAGTCTAAAAGAATCACCAGCTTTGCTTTTTATTTTTAATCAGCACTCGCACCATCATTTTTCAGACTATTACTTAGGAAAAAAGATAATTTTGCATACCATTTGCTTACTTAATGTGTAAGAACCTTGCTCAAGAGCACTATCACGCTTCCGTAATGTTTTTTCCAATAGCGACCTACCAGAACGAAACTTGATGCAATAGAGGCTATAGATTTAAGAAAATTTATGATTTGCCATATCTAATGTTGCTAAACTACTCTTTGTCTGGCATCTATTTTTTTTCTGCGGTCGAAAGTGGCAGTTCGCTTCATGAGGTAGGCCAGATACGGCCTGACGATGTTGATAATAATGTGATTCTATTTGCACATGGGCAAATCCTATGATTTGGTCGATCGGCCGCTTATCGACTTATCCATTTTGTTCAGATTTTTACATTCAATCTGGCTGTACTTGGCTTGCAATTTCTAGCAATGTGGAAGCAAATTTGAAAAAAATTACATTATTTAGGTCTAATTGATGCTTGAAGCTTCTTGAAGGTAAAGATGAACTAAAATTGAGCTCTTGAGAAGGCTGTGAAGATTGAAGTTTTAATTACGGATTAACTCAATATAGTTATTGATTGTCTTTTTGGGAACTATTTAATTCTTGACAAGCAAATACAAATCTTTGAACTTGGTGTGCTGATCGGCCTGTCTAGAAACGATATTGAGGTTCTTCAAGTCAAGATCAGTCTGGCGATATTCTTTTTTGAAAAGAGAATAAAACATGAATTCTACGATTCTATTATTTAGATTAATTTAATATTTCACATAACAAACGTATATATCATTCCTTTATCTACACTCTTTCTCTTATGCTGACTACTGTTTCTCCACAGAGCACCAAGTACTGATTCCTATTCACACTAAAAACTTGCCTTACGCCCTATCGCTACAGCTATACTTTTTGATACTCATTAGTCTCAAAATAGTATAGGTGAGCCACTCTGCCGTTCTCTTAAAGTGCACCTATCCACTCATCGTTTTTGCCCTTGCCGCCACCGATCTGGTAGCTAGAATAGCGGGTCATGGGGAACTTCATGCCCTAGGTATTCACGTCTACTTTCTAGTACATGCACTTCACTTTCATACGTTTAAAGGAGTCAATCGATTAATTTACTGACTACATTGTCATGAGTCTGCCCGTCACCCTGTTGTGCTTAAACTTTAGCAGATTTAAAATTCCCAACTAGTCGAGGTCAAGCTGTCCGTACACTTCAATCTTATTAAATGCTTTTACTCTCAAAAAGTAAAAGCAACTTGAATTTTATTGATTTAAAGTATGCACGAGCAGTATTTTGTGTGCGTTGGGAGGAGTCGAAATGTAGGCCATGTTTGCCACGTTTCCCACATTATCCCCAGGCATATCATAGGTAAACAAGTGATCGTGCTTGTCAGATGATCCACAACTATACATTTTTATGTTACTTCGAGACGTGTCCTTGCCAAAGTAGGACAATTTTGAAAAATTTTTGCCACCCAGAGCGACCAGACTCAGCTATTCGATCACTGCTAGCGCATAGATATGTTTCCTCTGGACGTACTTCCACTAACTTTGACCAGTCTATAGGTCTACCCAGAACAAGTACGACTAGTTTCCGAAGATTGCCTCAGTTTGATAAAAATCGATAGGGCAGGGTAAATACACGCTTTCTTCGTTCATAGGCTAGAATTTGAATGTTCTTTTGGCAGATGGATCCTCCACAACGTAGCAGAGCAAGCAATCTTTAAGCAAAACGTATATCTAAGTGCAGTTCTACTTAGTTATAGTCACAATATTTAGTACTTTCTGACCCAGCTCGATGTTAGTCTATTTTGTTACTACTTCCACTTTCTTCGTTACTGGCACTGATACCGGCACAGAGGCCGGGACAGGTACTGGAGCAACCGTATTATAGTCTTTGGCTTTACGAAGATTTAAAATTTATTATTTTTCTATAAAATTTTATTATTAAGACTCGCTCAATCTTTGGCATATCTTTTCCTATGATTTATTACGTCTTTTGCGTGGTTTTGACTCCATTTTTACTGCGAAACTTTGTTTAAGTTGTGCTGAATTTTTGACTTTGTTTTGAATCTATTAATTAGCTACTTGACTAATAATTGTTTCAGAAACAGTTGTGATATTTTATTTAGGCACAGGCTATTGCACAGCTGACATTGTTATTTATTTTGTAGTAACAGGGTATGTTTTTATTTTTTTGTTGCCCAAATCGACCAGCTAAGGATGTTTAACAGTATTTCCGTAAGCTATTACTTTGGCAAGCACATATATGAAGCGATGAGATTCTACATAAAAATTGATAAACTAGCACTGTTCTTTAGTCTATGTTTTTACGTCCATCACGTATCTCTGACCGTTTTTTGAAGGCTATATCGTATTTATATAAGTTTTTTACTGCAAAAAACTAAATATTTGTTGCTGCAATTGCTCTTTCGGAAACAATTCTTCGTCTGGATTGGCAGGGTATACTATTTTCATTACGTATGTCTGTTTTTATAGCTGTTTGCCTATCCAGCGATGCCTGACCTCACCTGCGTCAAAAAATTGTTGATAGTTGATAGACTTGCATATTTTGTCGTCAAATGTCATATTTACGATGATATCGTGTTACTGTACGTTGGAAAAGTTATCTACCATTTTTTAAAGCAAAGCCTGAATATCAGGCTATTAGTCGTTAATTTAAAAATATAGTATTCTGAGCTTACCGCTGCATATGTTGAGAGCCGCTTGGTTCCATCTGACTGCCACACTGACTTTAACTTCCTGAAAAGCTTAGAGGATGAAAGTGGATTGAGAAAGTGTGAGTTAGTAGTGGTGGGACTGTAGGATGTGCACGAACACTGAGCGCAGAGTGAGATTAGTGATAGTTAATACGCGTTGAGTGTCCAAGGGAAGGGTCAGGTTTAGTTTTTTGGGAGGACAAATCTATATCACGTCCATCGTGGTAAGTATTATTAATCATCATAAAGAGATTCAATATTAAATTAATCAGAACTCCATAAACTATAAAAAATAATACTAAAAACACTATAAAAACACTATAAAAACACTATAAAAACACTATAAAAATGCTGATTTTCTTTGTCAATTGATGATTTGCTTGTGAGATGATTGAATTAGCTGATCACGCAGGGCAGGCACTTTGTTTGCGCATTTAAAAGTTTTCAAGAAGACCAAAATACGTAAAAATGATTCCCAAGACTACCATACAGTGCCAGATCTGATGGCTGTGTCCGCAAATATCGTATTTTCCTGGATTACTGCGTTCAGGGCATCTGACTAATATACTTTCTACCTCACTGTAAATACGTACAGTCCGAAAATGTAGCAAGAAATCAGAAGCACGTAGTAGATAAGCGAGGAAGAAAACTAGTAGGGATCTCCGTAGTTGTCGAAAAAGACTTAGTTAATGAAAAGATGAGCGAGAGGCACAGACATGGAGAAACCAAAAATTCCGAAAACAACTGAACGATATATTTAATTGCCGATTCTGTGGATCCATTCGAACAGAGTGATGATAAAAGACACTAGAGCTGCCACTATAGTAAACGTAAGATAGATAGTTGCAACTGCCATTTGGCAGTACATGCTGTAATAGAAGCAAGGAACTGCACTACCAGCTATCAATAAGCTTATGCCTGCGAAATCAAAACGAAGCAACAAACCGTAGGCTTCTATCTTATTAGATACGTACTGCTAGAAAGGGGATGGAAAAGATGGAAGATAGTGCTGAAAAGCAGACAAAGCACGGCAGAGCACAGAAAAACAAAAATGGGCCATCTGGAAATCTACTGAGGATTGGGGTTTTTAGAATTCAAATCCATTTTTTGAAAGAGATCCGAGTCGAGATGTTACCGAAGTTTGCTTAAATGATTGGTAAGTTTATTGAGAAAAGTGCCATCTATGTGATGCTGAACCTATGCGACGATATGGGGCGCTATTTCCTTCTAGTACTCTACTTTTACCATCTAAAATTGCCTTATTCTTTACTAAAAGTCATTTCTGACTGTCTCCTTTATCCCTTAAAACTATTTTTATACAAAAGCAACAAGTTTTTGACCATCTTGATGAAGTTTGTTCAGCATTTATTTATACTCACTCAGCAGACTGTTCTTCAGCGAATGCAACTGAGCCAGTTCTTTTTGACTTATCATTCCTTCTCGACTGATGTTTGTAAGCGTAGAATAGTATTTCTGCAACTAGCGATCTACTTCTCGCTGCAGTCCTTTAAATTTTTAAACCAGAGAATGGTCTTCCAGAGCAGCTGCGAAAAAGATCAAAATGCCGATAAAAATGATGGCAGTGAGGCAGTGGGTCCATATGTTGACACTCTCGTTGTGCACCATGAACAAACTTTTGAGCACTTTTCTTTTGGTGTTGAAGTTGATGCGATATCCCTTGAAGATGCTTGGGTTGTCCCTCATGAAGTAAGGACTTTTGTCAAAGTGGCCTATGTAGTGCTCATCAGTAATAGTGTCTCCGTGGCTTGAGTTTGAAGTCTATTAATCTTTTTTATGCTTGCAGGAGTGCACCATTTTCCACAATAAATTCTTAAATAAACGACATTGTAATCTGCAAAAAATAATACCACAATATATTTTTTACACAAAATAAGTGAAATTTACTAAATTTGGTTAATATCTTATTTTTTACAAAAAAGTCTTTAAAATTTACTGTTAATATTATACTTATAAATAAAAGTGATGTAAAAATATTGAAAATCACAGTGGACACACGCTTTTTTTGCGCATTTATTTTCTAGTAGGTCGTAGTAGGTGAAGATGATTTCCATGGTGACTAGGCAGTGCCATATTTGATGGCCGTGCCCGCAATAAACATGCTTTTGAGTGCCTTTTTGGGAGTATTGAAATTGACTCGGTAGCCCGTCTAGATAAAAGGCGATACTCTAAATTAATGCTTTGAGTCAGCCTGCCCGATAAAGTACTCATCGCTATAATCCGATATGTTTTCTTAATTCTACTAGTTTTAGTGTAAGGACTGCGAGCAATGATTAAGCTTGCTTTCTTTTGAGTTTTTCCATTTTCTATTATATAGTCTAACATTTAGATTAAAAAGTGATAAAGTGAATAAAAATGAGTAAATCATACGGGGCAGACACTTTGTTTGCGCATTTCGAAGAGCTAAATGAGGCCAAAATAACAAAAAAATTTTCCTAGTTCCACCATAATATGAAATATCTGATGACTGTATCCGCAGATATCGTATTTGCCAGGATGATGACGTTCAGGACACCTACTTTAGTGCATTTTTACCTTGTCGAGTATGAATACAAACCCATCAAAAAGCATGCAAATGCCAAAATGTAGTAGACTGCAGAGGGTTTGAAGCTAAAAGGGTCTCCGAAGTTGTCGAAAAATAACTAGTTTATCAAAATATGAATTATAGGTAATAAGCCCGAAACACCTAAAGATGTGAAAGCAAGAGCCCGATAGTGTATGTTACTGTTTTTGTTGAACTAATCGGTTAGGATAAGTAAGAAGCAAACCATAGCCATGACTGATATATAGGTTATGTATATGGTAGCCATCTGTTGGTGGCAGTACATGCTGTAGTAGAAGCAAGGCACGCATATTCCGGCTATCACTAGACTTATTCCAGCCATGTCCAAACGCAAAAACACTGAATAAGCTTCTAAGTTAAATACATATTACTGCTAGAAATGGTAAAGAATGTGTGGTATATCGTGCTGCAAAGCAAACATATAATGGCCGAACAGACAAAAAACAGTATGGGTAACCGAGACACCTCATGTGCCTTCACATCGTCCTCAGGAAAAAATTTTTCATCAAAAACTTACTTAAAATTCTGATTTAAAGATGCAACACTTAAAACAATTTTTTTCAGCTAAGAGTTTTTTAAAATATTAAGCTTATTTTTCTTGTTGAATAGCAAAGCTTGTATCGTTATGATATCCTTGTTTTTCGTTGATTAAAATTGTTTGATTTTGAGATTAATAATGTTTTCTGTTTATTCATTAATTAATTTTTCGCTTTATTTGATAAATATTCGGACAGAATTCGATTAAACTTGCAGCTGCCACAAAGCTTATCGATATTGTTTCAATTTACTACTCGTCACAGTATTCGATTCTTCTAATTTCTATATTTTTTATGTGCCTTAGCGACTGATGCGTTCAAGAAAAGCGGCATAAATTCTTAACTTTTAACTGGTTTTCAGCTCTATTTTAGTATTTTCGTTTTTGGTTTGGTGTTATTTGATCACAGCTGAAAAATAGAAAAGGAAGAGGATGAACAAGACTGCGGGCACTAGATGTGACCAGATGTTAACGCTTTAATTGTGGATCATGAAGACACTCTTTAATGCTTTTTTGGGGGTATTGAATTTGTTGCGATATCCGCTGAGGACGTATGGATAAATGCTGTATTCTTGTTTTAGATCAGGCTCCCCTATAAAATGCTAGTCTTATCCAGTAGAAACAAAATTTTAGCTGTGCTGACACCCTTGATGCTAGGAAAACAGATTTTGATTATGAGTTTCTATGTTTTCTTCCATAGTTATTTTTTTATAATCGTTTCTAATGTTTAGAATATAGTATATCAAAATTTAGTCGTTTTGACTCTTTCAGCACTAATTTGCAGCTTTAATTGATAAAATAATTAAAAAACTACAATTTACAAGTGGGCTAACCAGTGTATTTGAAATCTACATAAAAAAACAAATTCTTTAATCAAAAAAACCTACATTATGTTAAAAAATGTATATACTTTTACTATTTTTTATCTTTTTTACTTATTTCTGGACATATGAATGCATGGTGCCAATATTTTTTATTTGCATTGATAAATAGAAATTAATGTCAGAGAGCACTCCTCGAAGCTCTACATACAAATCAATACAGTCTGAATAAGACACTCGCAATCCTACTACTAATAAAAAAATGTTTCCAACGCCGGCCAATCTGCGCTTAAATCATCATATTCCACAGCGTATTTAGCCTACCCCTAAGGAGCGCCTTGTCAATCAACTGTAAATATTTTTTTATGCAGAATGCAACTGTAGGTTAAAAAAAGCAGATGTATTAATCGTCGACAGTTTCGTTCTGCTGAAAAGATCGACAGTTCGATCCGTAGAGCCAAGACTCAGCTGAAAGACTTACGACTACGAGAGCTAATTGAATAACAAAAACATTAAAAAAGAGCATTAAGCTTGGCCTTCAAGCGCTAGATAAAGCATTTAGAGGATGTCTGGAGTGCATACTTTGATCGCATATAGCAAAGATAGGTCTAGATCCTTAGGGCATTCAAGCGAGAACAGTACGCTGAGATCGAAAGTGTCAGAAGAAAACTGTAGAGGAAATGGCATAGTCTTAGAACGCGTAGTCGTTAGTCAATCGAGTTGGAAAGATAGCGCAAAATACACGCTAAGAGCGGCAATATAAAATAGCTGATAAGAATGGACAAGATGATTGCAATGGCAGTAACAATGAGTTGATTCAGGAGAAAAGACACATAAATAAACAGTAAAAAAAGATGCAAGGATGGACCAGGGCGGAGTAGTAGAAGCTAGGAGTGCAACAAGGCAAGCGTTATAGTGCTCTTGTGGACCGATTAGGGCAAAACAGAGAATAAAAAGAACGAGTGTTTATGCGAGAACAAAGACGATTGAGGCAAAAATACAGGAACGTGCTGTTGCAGATGTAGCACGAACATAAAATGTAGAATAGTGTTGCGATGAGAAGCTAATTTTTATGATATGCTTTATATTTATCAGAATATATATTTATTGAAGGTATTTTAATATC
>Ga0169931_10005985_pt1 | contig 18428 bp, 7 predicted proteins | sample Kivu_15m_20L_FD_129675 | JGI IMG/M metagenome (GOLD analysis project Ga0169931, IMG submission 129675) | Freshwater microbial communities from Lake Kivu, Western Province, Rwanda to study Microbial Dark Matter (Phase II) - Kivu_15m_20L... | ecosystem: Environmental > Aquatic > Freshwater > Lake ... | reverse complement strand
CCCCAACCCCTATATATAATTTTTATGATCGATATAAATAATATCATGAAAAAAATGTATTCAAACAGAATCGTTAAATTATTGCAGTAAAAATACCATATTTAGCTTAAAAAGTCGAAAATAATATGACTTTTTTTGTTAAGACCTATACTTTGGTAGCGTGCTTTAAGGCTATGTTGCCTTAATGGTAAATTATATTAAATTATATTAGCGAATAAAAAGAAAAATAATCATGAACACACAATAAATTTTTGAAGAAAATCCCGAAACAATCATCTTCTAATCAGAATAGAAGTCTTTTGATTAAAAATCCAGTCTTATTTTTACTTGTCCCTAGAAAAAGAAAATCAACAAAAAGATTTAAAGAAAATTAAACAGCTCTTATCACTGGACTCAAGAGGAGCAACAAAAATACATCTAATTCTTGATTTAGAAAAAGAAATTGCTGGAAATGGGGACTCAGGAGAAAAAGATTATGAAAACTAATCTTTTGATGAGTGAATACATTGGAACTCGAAGTGCAGTCCAGTGTCATACACATCATCAAAAAATGATGAAGAAATATAAAAATATCGAAAATATCATCAAAAAATAACAAGATGATCTAAATAAGTTGAAATCGATCTTGAATGTTAATGCATTTGGTCAGAAAAAATCTAAGTAAAATAAAACAAATCAGAAAATTCAGAAGAATCCAAAATAGACATAGAAAATAACTAATTCGATTGGGTTAATTTTCTGGATTTCAAAACTTTACCCAACATCGTCGAACCTTAATTAATCTAATGATAAACATCATTTATAATTTTGATAAAATTTTAATAGCTCTAAAATAATATCAAGAAGCGAGTATTGGTATGATATAACTATTGAATATTTTTATAATGAAGAAGGGGCAATAAATATCACCTTGGTCTATTTATAATGATCCAACACCATTTTAACCTCAAATAAAGCAAAAAAATCCTTAAAAATAGAAAAAGTCAATCATTTTTCCTAAAATATCTAATAAAAAATCATCAGCAAAGCCATCACATTGTTCACTTCCACTTATTAGTCATTCACATCTTTCCGAGTAATAAGAAATGATCAGTCCATAGCTACTTAATCCTTTTTGTTAGACTTCCGATTAGCTTTCATTAACTGCTAGAGCAACCGAACGTATTCTATAAGACAAAGTAATATTGAGCGTGATAAAATAGTCATTAAAACAGCCGATTCTCTAAAATTAATTCGAAGACACAGCCATAGTAGACAATATGATTACCCCTTACAATAGCTATATAGAAAAGAAAGACTTATCGTTTCCCAAAATAAATGCAGAAAAGCATAAGGCCATTTTTGTTGCACATATGGGAGGCTATGATAGTTTGCTATCGATGCCAAGCAGATAATTCAATAAAGATGGCATCAAAAAGGTGATCAAAAAGCAGATACATGAGATGCTCAGCAGAAGAATGAAGATACATGGTCGAAGCAAAGAACTCAATACGCGAATTTGAGCTAAACTTTCTGATTTTGTTCTCTATAAAAATATATTTAATATCAAAAAACACTTAACTTTAATCACTTTTTGTCAAAAAATACATTTTTTTGACATTTAATCTTTTTTATTTTAAATTCATAAATAAAAAAGTATGCAACAGAAGTATTTATAAATTTATCAGTTGCCAATAGCATTCATTATATTGTTAAAACTCCATGCTAAAACCAAAAACTCATCGTCACCCCAACAAAAAGAAAGTCAGTTAACCATCAAACTTCATTATTCCACGCAACCATACACAAAAAACTCAACCAACTCGTTCCTCTACGAATTAACTTACCTAATATAGACCTTCACCTCTCGCATCTTTCTATCAAGAACTTAATAACTAACCGATTACAGGAAGAACTCCTTAAAAAAAGCATAAAACTAGCAATTCTCCGTTTTCTTCAGCAAAAAAATCAGAGAAAAGTCCAAGGTTTAAATAGTATATCAGTCCGCCTAAACGCCCATCTTTAACTAAAAAAATATCTCAAAAGCCAAAACAAAAGAAAAAAGCTAAGTGTGCCTCTAAACGACAAGAAAAGCCTAAAGATGAGCTAAAAAATAGTCCTCAGATGGCATACTAAAGATATCTAGTTTAGAGAATGTCCCAAAAAAGAATAACAGAAATGAGTCAATAAGAGTCTTCGTAACTTTTTAAAAACCGACAATTGATATAGAGAGTAGCTATACATAAAAAGATTAAAAAAGGACTTTTAGAGTTGAGAAGGAAGATTTAGATTAAATACAGACAATAGCTAGGAAGTTTCAATTAAAGATAGTTTCACTTTTATTGCTCAGTCGTGCTTATCCAGCGATGGTGGCGAGGCAAAAAAGCTAAAGAAATGATCAGAAGCTACATAAATTCTTAACCGAAAAGGTAAAGACTTGATTAAAGCACTTTACCAGTGACTCCGAACATCACTTTGCCTCGACTTCAGATTAAAAAAACACCATCAGGTACGAATATCACTCAGGGTCTTGTCATTAATAAAAATAAAGAGATTTAAAAACATGAGTAGAAAGAAAAAAGTAGTTAAGAAATAAATATTTTGTAGCTCAGCGAAATCATGTAAGAAACTATGTTATCTGACAAATCCTTGCAAAATTGCTAAGGTATGACTGAACTCAGTCTTAGTTATCAAAAACTTTTCAATAAAAAAGCGATTAAGTCTTTACCTTTGAAATTTCAAAGCACTCTTTCACAAGATTCTGTAAGGCATCATCTTTACTACTATCTTCAAAAAAATTAGTTTAATTAAATAAAATCTTAAATCGTTACACCTAAAAAAATAATATCAGATAAAATTGAAGATTTAATTTCACCACCAAAGCTTAATTTTTCGCCTATTTCGCCATTAGTTTAGCTCAATAAATAAATTTAGTAAATATAAAATAAATAAAAATCTAAGAATGAAAAAGATCTTCATCAAAAATTGAATACTTTATCTGATTTATCAGCTCTATCATAGCTAGTCATTAGGACACTCTTCATATAAACAGCAGCTGATTGCCTTACACTTATTCCAGCCGTTTCTAAAAAAAATAAGAATCCTATTGTACCTGGCATAATATTTACCATCAGTCATATCCATCACTACTTGTCTTGTCTAGCCGCTCATATTATTAGCGTTTAAGGATTGCAAATATTGGACACTTTAATCAGCTCAAATGCACTTCACTTTTTTAATCTTATTCGTTTAAATAGATAAAGCAAAAGTTAAGAAACGCTATAAGTGCCACTTGTATCAAACTAAATTTTATAAAATTTTGAAGCTTAGTATGAAAAAAACTTTTTGTATGTAGGTTAATAAAACTAAAAATACAGTAGTTTTTTAGGAGGTCTCTTTAACCTTAACATATTCATGCTTTCTAACTGTCTTATCGAGTAGCTTGAAAATGTAAAATTAAATTCAATTCCTCGACCTTGGGATCAACACTATCCACCAAACATTTAATCACAATAGATTCTTTAAAAATAGATTGAGTCTTCCGTCAATAAAATAGTAAATGTTGCAGCGAATACTAATATTTAAAAGCAAAATCGAGTTTCTATTTGGATAAATAAAAATGATAGAAAATTAGTCGATTAGGATCAAAGATGCGACCAAGTGTATAAAACTTATTTTTAGTTACGTCTGCAACTTAGCGATGCCATATAATAGTTACTATTTTCAGAGTCTACCTACGATTTTCTATGATTATTAATATAGTTTTTATCCCGTATCAATTATATTTAATTCTGAGTATGATCATTCGCACTTTACTTCGTGTCGGAAAAATCACCAATCAGCTTCAAGCTGCTTTCTCAAAAGGTATTCCACACATTATGTAGATCCATTTGACAGGTTCAATAAGAAAAAAGCTTCATAAAGTAAGAAGCCTTAGGTCGATAAAGAAAGACTTGAGCTGTACTAAAAAGCGAAAAATTCAAAAAATAATGCGGTAAAGACGATGAGGACTAAAATGTAGGCTCAGAGAAAGTAAGAGCAAGAAAGAAAATAGAAAGAAAAACAGAAATAATAACAGATTTAGGAGGAAAAAGATGAAGAAAAAGAGAGATCTTAGAATTTGGAAGAACAAGAACAATCACAAAAAACTGGATTCTAGCGATTCAACAAAATGAAAAAGGAATAGACTTCAGATTAAGGGGACAAAAATATTTTTAGAAGAGGTTCTCATCATCTACTTAACAACAAATAAATCAAGATAACTACAGATAAAAAGGGTCAAATTTCCTAAGAAAGCTAAAAGTAAAGTAAAAAAAAGCAATAAGATTTTCCAAAAATAAACCTTGACTTTGAAAATGAGAACGAAAAGAGTGAAAATTAATCGCGAAGAGGCAGAAAAATAAATAAAGCATCTTTCAAATACAAGGAATATGCTAAATAGATGTCTTATTAAAGACCCAATACTGATGAATAAGAAAAATAAAAATCTGAATAAGAACTAGGATAGAAAGATGAAGAAAACAAAAATCAAGAGTAAGCAACTGCCAATATGAAAAAAATGTTGGATGAAGAAACAAACAAAATATTCTAATAGCAACAAAGATGGCAGCGTTTCGAACAATAAATATAAAACTACAAAAAAAATTACATGCAAGAAAAACCTCGATACTAGCGACTTCATCTTTACAAAGGCTAATAATCTAACAAAAAGCAAGAATCTTTTTCAAAAGGTTTTTAAAAAATAGACCATCGTAAAAATATGATCCGAATAGCGATAGCCGGTGTGGGCTTGTTTTTGCTAGCCTCTAGTGATATCATGACTTGGGACAGTGGTAAATAAGTGGACCCTCAAGATATTTTTACAGCTTTGAATGAAAATAGAATATACTAGACATGGTTCCAGCATACAAGTGTCACAGGTCGAAATGAAGATCACACTCCTGGAAAAAATGTATAAAAAAAAGTATATATCAGAGAAATCGATGGAGTTATTTGTTATTGTCAGTCAAATTAAGAATTTTAGAGAATATGGACTGAAATGGTAGTCCAACATAACGTAATGATTGATCGAAAAACGCCTTAAATATATCAAAATTAACAAGGCGTGACTTTAAACAAAAGTTAAATGCCTCCCAGGAAAGTCATCATATCTCCTGTGAGAGAAGCTAGCAAAAATTCAGTCGTCAGTGATATCAGGCATTACCTTTCTCTGATTCTTCTTTATTACTTTTTCAAGTCCCTCAGTACAGCTTTTAGGAGTCGAGGAGGACGAACCGGTGGCAGAGGCGGAAATAATCCAGCTGAGCTTTTCGGTGATAAAAAAAGTCATAGATTCAAAGAAACTATCAAAATTACCTTCCAAGATGTCGTTGGTATGCAAAAAGCTAAATAATAAATTGTCTAATTCATTGATTTTCTTAAAAATCCTCAGAGATACAACAAGCTTGGCGCTAGGATTCCTCGAGGAGCTTTACTGACAGGTCCACCTGGAACAGGCAAAACTATGATAGCAAAGGCATGCGCAGGTGAAAGCAAAGTTCCATTTTTTACTATAAGTGGAAGTTAGTTCATAGAAATGTATGTGGGAGTGGGAGCACAAAGGGTGCGCAACTTGTTTAAATAAGCTAAAGAAAGCGCTCCTTCGATTATTTTTATTGATTAAATCGATGCTGTTGGTAAAAAGAGATGTAAATATGTGCATATTCAGCTGGTATGGGTGGTGGAGGCGGCAATGATGAAAGAGATACGACTCTCAATCAACTTTTAGTCGAAATGGACGGCTTTGATACCAATACTAATGTTATAATTTTTGCAGCTACCAATCAGAAAGAAGTTTTAGATCCAGCTCTGACCCGACCTGGCAGATTCGATAGACTTATATAAGTAGATTTGCCAGATCTCGAGGGAAGAAGAGAAATCTTTTAAGTTCATCTCAAACCACTTGCCATGTAGGCTGGTACAGATCTCAAAAAGTATGCTAAGAGACTGGCTACACTGACACCAGGATTCAGCGGAGCAGATATAAAAAATGTTTGCAATGAAGCTGCCATCATAGCTGCTAGAAACCACAAAGAATTCGTCTCAGTAATCGATTTCTAAATGGCCACCGAGAGAATCATAGGTGGTGTATAGAAAAAAAGTCAGCTGATAACACCCTAGACAAAGAAAACAGTTGCCTATCATGAATGCGGGCACGGAGTTGTGTCATGGTTCATCTAGCATGCAAATCCTCTATTAAAGCTAACAATCATCCCGAGGTCTAAAGGAGCACTTGGTTTTGCTCAGTACCTTCCGAACTAGCAACAAATGTATACTCGCAAGAAAATGATCGATGAAATATGCGTTATTCTCGGAGGAAGAGTCACATAATAAATATTTTTTGGAAAAATATCAACAGGAGCTTCAGATGATCTTGACAAGGCTTATAGACTAGCAAAAACTTTAGTTACGCAATACGGATTCGGAGAAAAACTAGGTTGGCTTCAATACAATTAGACTTAATACGCTAAATAATACTCAAAAGAAACCTAAGACAAAATCGATGCATAAATTTTATAAATAATGCGCGTATGCTCATAAAGAACAAGGTAAATAGTGAGATAGAAAAGACAACTTATCTAAAGACTTGCAGAAAAATTACTTGAGCTTTAAACTATTGATCAGAATGTGATTTAGACTATTTTGGGACAAAGACCTTTCAAAATGAGCAAACAACATGAAGAATATATCAGATAGAAGAAACTTATAAGCGAATAGGTGAAGACTGAAGCAAAAAGTGCTGAAAGTAGAGCACAGGACCTACTATGATAGTATGAATACATACTTTTAATACAAAAATTAATTTTTCAATAAAATTTTTACTCAAAATGTAAAATTTTTGTTTAATCAATCATACTAACTGATATAAGTTGCTTAGTTTTGTCTAAAAGGCGAAACAGCTTCTGGAGAAAAGCTAAAAGTTTACCTTGGATTTGTTGAAAAATTCCTACTTTCTGCAAACTTCAGATCAGGAAATAAATTAGCTTTTTTATTACTAAAATTTTATCGATTTTGAGCACTCAGATAGTTCATCATATTCGTCTCTTAAGGATGCTATGACTCATACTAATATTCTTAACCAATAGCTTCTATTTCTAACTGTATCTGCTCTATTTCATTATCAAGATCTCCCAATTGCTGAATGAGATCTCCGTTGAGTCTCATGTCTACTATCATCTCACGAAGTAGATTCTAAATCTATTAAGAAGGAGCTATTGAATATGTTTGACTATTGAAACTCGCTTATTTTTTATGATTTTTTTGTTTTTTTCTTAAAAGTGACTTTTATTTTAATTTTTTAGCAGGATTTTGCATTTACATTTTTATCAATAAATACTATTATAATCATAAAAATTGTTCTGTAATATTTTAACTATTTTAAAAAATAAAAAAAATCAACAATTGTCCTTTAGATATTGATAAATTTTAATATTTTTCAATATATTTCAATATTTTTTAATGCAAATGATTGACGATGCATCTCTAATTTCAAAAGATTAACCAAAATAGCAATAAGATAAATCAAATAACCGTATCTTCTTTTCGCTTATCGAAAAAGTAGGCTCTATCGGTCGATATCAGTACACTCAAGTCATAATGTGGTGCCTCATCGGCTACATCTGTGGAGGTCTGATGCTTATAACACCTTTTCTTTTCTTTCAAGACCCCTATTAATGTCCTTAATCCATCTCTAAATGCAAGTAATTTGTCTGCAATCTTTCTCCATAGCAAAGAACACCCTACATACCTGCAAAATCAATGTATTCACTTGCGAACAAATTCGGAGATTTCCGTTGTGACTCATAAAAAATACAACTAGACTTCATATAGACCATGATGTACGTAGGCGGAGTAGTTGGATTTTTTATTTTCGTTTTAGTAGGTGATCTAGTCGGAAGAAAACTTCTTATAGTCATATGTATGCTCACAAATGCTATAGGAATAACTATTACTATATTTTGCAGCAGTCTCACTATGGCAGGCATAGGTCTTTTTATTAGCACAATAGGAATCCAGGACAGCTTCAATGTTTGTTTCTACTTTATTTCATAAACTATTTCTGAAACTCATAGAGAGAAATATTCTGTAGCTATTCAAATGTTCTATGGAATTGGGGTGCTACTCAACGTTCCTTGGTACTATATTGTAGGCGACTGGCAGCTCATTATGGCAATTTTCTATCTGATTCCTTCATTAGCTGTACTTTTGGGTATCATAATGTTCGTCAGAGACACACCGATATGTCTCGTCTTGAGAAATTCTCCAGAAAAAGCATATAAAGATATGAAATACATAGCAAAAATTAACAAAATAGACAATCCGAATCTAAGTTTGAATGAAATAAAAGAAATAAAGAAAAATTATTCATCTATGCAAGGTCAAGATTAAAACAAATCTCAGAGAAGATTCAACGTACTAGACATATTCAAATATCCTTCACTGAGATGGACCACAATAATGCTAATAATCTTGCAATGCACTATAATTTTTGAATTCTACGCTCCTGCCTTGATGCTCGATAAATTCAAAATGAACCTTTTTATAAACGGTTTGGTCGTTGGAATATCATAGATCATCTCATATCCGATTTGCTATGTTTTGATAATGAAAACAAGAAGACAATTTATAGCGTATTGTTGCTTTGGAGCCACAGCTTTATGCTCAGTTATCCTTACTTTTATTTGGGATCAAGATTCTTAAGAAACTCCAAGTATCAGTTCAAGTATAGGGGTACTTGCTCTTATATTTATATTCAGATTCACTATTTCAGTGTAGTATACATTTTTTTATGTATATTTTAACTAAATTTTTCCAACTCAAATACGAGTCCTTGGAACGAGTTTAGTATCACTTATGGGTGCTGCTATGGTCACAGTAGCACCTGAAATCATCGATGGATGTATACAAGGAGGATTTCCAATCATGGTAATGTTCGCCATTTTGTCAGGTGTCAGCGTGCTTTGCTCTTACAAACTTAAATAAACGCTTGGACAAACGCCACCCGACATCATATAGGAACTCAAGGAACAAACTACAAGTAGCAGCATCATAAGCTAAGAAGGAATCGATTCGATAAATAAAAATTTGGTTAAAAGTCATGAAGAAAACCAATGATTTTGCATAGAATCACATATGTATTAACATTTGATTTAAATTAAAAAATAATAAAGAATCTTCTAATCAAATGTTTCCTAAAAATTTATCATCTTTCCATCTTCCATCATAGACAATCTCCCCGTTTACACTCTTGTAAACTCCAATACCATTCCTCTATCCATCAGAAAACTAACCTTAATATATTTATCCATTCTCGTATTTCATAATCCCATAGTTCATCTATCCATCCTTGAATCGTCCCTAGAACCAACTACCACCATCAAATCTATATCTACCTATCAATTTACGATCACCCTTCCAATCACCTTCAAAAACATCACCGTTCGTATAGTGATATAGACCTTTTCCTTCTCGTTTACCGTTTACTATTTTGCCCTAATAATATTATTTTTATGAAAATCTGACTCTTGCGTGTCCTTACATTGAATCTTTATTGAATTAGCCGTCGTAATTTGCAGATTATCCTTACCAAATGTATAAACCTTTGCCTTGTTTCTATGACTGATGATACATTCCTTAGAAATAATCGCCATTGCTGTAAAATACTTTTCCAGGCCCCTAGATGCAAGTTTGTTTCCAGTAAGCTTCAACCTTAGTGCCATTCGGAAAAGTTATGACCCCGAATCCTTCTTTTTTACCATTATTAAAGCTTCCATCGTACTTCGTACCATTATGGTAGAAATATTTTCCTGAACCTGTCTTTTTGCCTTTACTCCAGCTACCTTCATACCTATCTCCGTTTGAATACTGCATGCTACCTTGTCCGTGCTTGACATCATTGACCCAGTCTCCCTCATATATATTACCATTAGCATAATGATACCGGCCAAATCCTTGCTTGCCGTTTTTGACACATCCTTAAAAACTTTATCCGTTACGAAAGATATAGTTGCCCTCTATTAAACTATTCTAGCTCCATTTTCCAAAATATAAGTCTCCTTGAACGTACAAATACACACCCAAACCCGATCTTTTCTAGCTAGTAGGACTGATCTATCCCCAGTATACGCTGCTATCGAAATATTATTTTTTTATTAAAGTTCCTTTAGTAGAGATTTAATCAAGAATAACTGATAATTTTTAAAGAATTGTAGAGTTTGTTTTGATTTTACCTAACAACTGTTCTCTTGGAATAATCACAGATTTATTAGGAGAAGCGATCTGAGTTTAAAGGGTAGTAAAAGAAGCTATAGGATTTTTCTTGAAGTTTTGCGAAGGAGAAGGCTAAGGTGGCAAAATCGGTTTTGAGGGTGTTAGTTTTGTCGGAGTTGAAAAGCTGTCTTAAGGAGTTTGAAATACTTCTTAACGTCTATTTATTTCTCTTTAAATTTATTTACTTTATTTTTTGACGATAGTCTATGAAACTACTGCAAAACTTCCCTAAAAAACTTAAGTTCTTTTCTCCTATGATCTTTATATATCATGTCTCTTAGCCTATATCATCGTTTTTTCAATTTTTTAAATACTTTTTACAACATTTGAAATCTTCATTCTTTTTCCCTACTAATCGACCATTCCTTCTATCAAAATGCACATCTAATCAAGCCACCCGTAATTCAATCTTTTTAAATCTAAATCTCTTCAAATTTACATTCAATTTTGCGTTTTATTAGATCACGATTAAGTTCAACTGTCTAGCTGTCTTCAAACAAAAGATAGCTTTTGTGTGGAGGCGCCTGACGTAAAGGTTGGTCTTTGCTAAAAACGTTGATTGGCACAGTTTGACTTTAGTATTGATAGATTGTATCTAGCATCAGAAGACCTAGCTAAAAAATGGATTAAATATATTTTTATTGCTATTAATTTTGCTATCTTAGACCACGAGTTATGTGCTATGCACTTGCAAAGACTTTGATTCTATATAGTTATGTTTGTACCCTTAGATAATTTTGTCATATTTTTTCTATCTTTCCTCGTAAAGCATTTTGATAACATACTGTCCATCATTATGCTGCATAACTATGCTTGAAGTAATCAGCTCCTCAACTGCTATTCCTTGTTCAGTAACTTACTCTATGATACCTAAAAGTTGCTTCAGAATCAGCAAATACAAATCCCTTCGGTTTTAATCGAACTTTCGGCTCTTTATTTAAATTCAAATACCTCAATGAGCTCTTCAAGTGTGATTTAGCCGAACTAAAAAGCAGCTGTTATGATTTATTATGACTTTGTAAACGATACTAATCCGCACATACCTTCCATATCTCCCAGTCTTCTAAAGTTCTACAAATCTAAATTAGCAAAAATATACTCTAAAGAACGTCATTAATCTCATCTTGAGTTGACGCATTGTATTATTTCATTATTATTTTGCCCTAAGAATTTTACTTGTCAATCGCAAGAATGTAAGCACGAACGTAAGGATCCTATGTCTAAGCAGTCAGCTGAAAACGCTGTTGGAATTCGGAGTTAGAAAGATAAAGAGGTAGTAGAGAAGAAGGTATCGAGAGGTCAACTGATGGCATTTTCGAATTAATATTATTTATATAGCGGAGAAGAAATGACTTTAAATTAATTTCAATCAAATCAGCTTGAATAACAGTAAAATTTAATCATAACTTTTAATATTGATATATTTAAATATTTGATCAATAGACGGGACAAGGACATATTCTCCTATTGTAGTAGAAATCCCAATTAGTGAAGTATGTAATCACGACTCCAGCCACTGAAAATAAATGCCAAAGTTGATGACTTGAACCACAAATATCAAAACGTTAAGGATAATAACGTTACGGACACTTGTGATTAAGTACTATCACTCCACCGATGTATACTGGAGCTAATGATAAGTAACGACCGATGAAGTCTGAAAACTTCAAAGGATCACCATAGTTGTCGTAGTAGTTTTATATGATTACTGCGTGAGTTATGGGAATCAAGTATAGCAAGCCGAAACCTGAAAAAACTAATAGTCTTAGAGTTTTATTTTGCCGACCTCGAAAGTATCCAAGAACTAACGCTATGAATAGTATTGAACCCACAATCGTTATAGCTGGCAAGTATATAACCGATAGAATTCCGTTGCATTCAGATCCATAAATGAATGGAGGAAAGCTGCTACCAATAATAAGAATGATGATTCCTGCGAAATCAAGACTACTGAGCAATCTGTAAGTACCTAAATGTCAAAATAAATACGAAAACCAAAAGGATAGAGGAGATGATATATTGCACTGAATGTAAAGCAAGTCGAAACGCTTATGTAGAAAACTAATATAGGCCATTTTGGCACTGGATTGACCTGTAGTGCCATTTAATCAATCAAAAATTTTATTTTTTATATGATGACACTAAGCTAAGCTTGAAATTCAAGCAATTTTTAATATATATTTGAATTAATATTTTGTGTATTTTTGTTTTATTTAGTCAGCAACAAAGCCAAGCCATTTATTTTTTATATAATTTTAACTACATTTTCATTTTCTTTAGATATTTGTTCTCTGATCGACAAGTTATCTTAGCGTGTCAAAGCTAAAACTTGTTCAGTTAATATTTTTATTCTAGTTACAGGAGTGAGAAACTAATACACTATTGACTAAAACAATGTATTTTCTCGATCATCATAAACTTATTGTGAAAAATTACTGTATTTATAAGTTTTTAGATTTATTTATTGTTCCTCGAGTTGAGGTATAAAAGCTCTCAGTTAGCTTCGCGATCTGTACTGTTGAAAATAAAGGCTCGAAGAAAGTATAAGTGCAAAGACAAAAAGTGCGGGAATCAGGTGAGTCCAAACATTCATCGTTTAATTATGCCAGGTAAAAAGACTTCTAAATAATTTTGCTAAAGAATAGTTGATACGATATCCGGTTTTGATGTATGGATTAACTTTCATAAAATCTGGGATTTCTGTGTTTTCAGCAGGAGGCTATTTGTCACTCATATCAAGAAAAAAAAGATAAATAAAATTCATAGCAATTAGATTAGATTTAATAAATTTTGTGAAGTTACTTATACTTATACATTTTTGTCGTTATACAAATGTCATAGACCCCTGCATTGAGCTCAGACTTCGTACCTCCACAACAAAAATATCTCAACCTCGAAAGCTATACATCTCCTTTTTTCTTAGACCACTAACAAGAAGCTTACCAGATCCAACAAGCATTTGTATCTAATAACTATACATATCTTCGTAGTATTCCGACACATATCAAACGAGGTGCCATACTCTAAGATAGAAAGAAAAAAGTCGAATAAATGACAGGAAATGCAGCTGAAGAAAGAAGCAAACCTTATTTACAAAAATAGTAAGAAAGAAATTAGCGGATAAGAAACAAAAAAATGTAACAAATCGGATCTCTAGGGTATTTTTAAGTGTTTCCATATCAACCAAGTGAGTACGATATTACGAATCAAATCAAAACTAATGAGCGAGAAAAAGCTAAATAAAAGCAAAATATTATTAGTGAACTTGATTTTCGTCCTGCAGGGTTCGACAAAAAAGCTAAATATGAAGACACATTTGCTTATGTCGATAGAATATAAGGTGCTACTACTCAAAATCAGCTTTTTCCTTTTCATCTTCGAGAGTATCTTTAATTTTATTCAGAGATACATATGATCGTTTTCATTAGAGCACAATGAGGACAAAAATTATCGAAAATAATGCTAAAATAGCTGGAGATTTCATACCGTCACAACAATAACAAAGTCTCACTAAGGTTAATCGATCAAAAAGCAAAGAAATTCTTCAAGAACTATAACTTTTTATTCGAAAGTACTTTAATGATCTCGCTTTCTTTTTAGGAATGGACAAAAAAGATCATATCGATTTTCTTTTCCAAGGAAAATAATCTGTTAATGTGAAACTAGCTACTCTAATGAGTAAGATATGCGAAAATTAATTTTTGAGCAAATTTATGCTAAAGAGAAATAAAGATAGATGGGGAAAAATTGACTAAAATGGGTATTTGGTTTTCGGATTACTGCCGCCTTGGGTGCGTTAACCTTAAGAGTCACTTAAAAAATGATAACTCAAACCATAATAAAAATATATTTTTATATGCTATTTCGAAAAATATATTTTTTAAACATGATAGATTCATTAATCAATGTTCATGACTTTAAGGCTCTAATTAGATATCTCTATATTTTGACTCTTTTTCTTTAATCAATTCAGGATCTAAAGTTTTAATATATGAATCAAGTGAATTATATATTTTAGCACAACGATTGTTACCTTTGAGAGCTTATTATTCAAGTTTTTTTAAATTTATCGTCAACTACTCATAAATTTAGTTTTCATAGGTTTCACTGTGCTATGATTTAAAACTTTATTATGATTCTTGATCTGATAAGTCATTCTAAGATTACAAATCACTTTATTTTTATAATTATTTTTTATCAATTTATTATATATTTTAGTTTTTTTTATTTTCAGAATAGCTGATATGATTTCTGCTCGGATGTACCTAGAATGAAAACAATTGCTTCATTTTCCTTTTATTTTCTTAAATCTATTTCTTTTTAAGTGCCCTTTGCTTGATAAAAGTTTCTCTATATTAAAATTTTCTTCGAGAAACAGCTGCTTGAGTAAGAGTCTGCTTAGTTTTCAAATGCAAGCAGTTAATTTCATAATCTTATAGTAAGTAACGCATACAATCATCGAAAAAAGCCAATTTTCTCATTATAAGTTTAATGTCAAGCTGCTTATTTATTTATTAACGTGTGTCGTCAAAATGATTCATAATCTACCATTTTGGTCTCTTGAAAAGCTAAACCATGCAGTACCCGCAATAGGCAAAAAAAGACAAAAGATTAAAAGCTCGACTTTTGATATTTACACCCTGCGCGAATCGATATATTTTTTGTGCAATATAAATTTAAAAGCTGTACTCATCGTACTTACCCATGACAAAAAGAAGAAAAAGAATCGTGCCAAAAAGACCTCCGATATATGAAAGCATATCATCATATTTACGAAAAGATCTAGCGACCTACAGAGATTAAGTTGATTTTCTGATAAAGAGTTCTACAAACTAGCTTCCTTAATTTATGTATTGTTGTGCTTGATTCAAAATCATCCCTCCGTTTTAGGTTATCTAACTTTTAATCGGCCATAAACTTTCATCCGTTGTTATTGTAAATGTAGAAATAAATATATTGGCTGAGATACTTTTGCTTTTGCTGAAAACAAAATAATTTTTGTCCTATAAATAAGTCTGAACATAGTTCTCGCTGCCAGGGTTGAGAATCGTGTTGACAAAATAGTAGTTAAATGTGTATGTTCCTGTCATCGCTGAAGAATTCATGCAAGTTCTGTTGTCGCCAGAAAGTATCCTACACTATTTGACAGATATTTTGACGTATTTGAACATTTATGACGTAAATTTTCCTTGAAACTAAAGCTGGACCGACTGGTCGAGGCATAACCAATTTTGAAGACGAATATCATCAAAAGGACGGGCCAAAGATTAGTCAAAGTTTGTCCATTATGTTCGATTGCAAGCCTTAAGATTAAAGAAAGTTCTAACATCAGAACTACCTCTTGCTTTTGCTCTTTGAGAAATTTCGATATTAAAATATTTCGTAAGCGGATCATTCAGATTCAAAGTATCAATACCTACAGCGAATAAGAGCGGAGAAGTGTTCGTGTCGAAATACGAAGGATCCGACTCTTAAACTTTAGTAACTGAAAAATTTATTACTGTTTTATTGAAAGTATTTATGACACTTTGAGTCAAGACGACTGCCAACACTATGATCAGAATCATAGAGCAGATTCCGCCAGTATATGTTTAATATTAGGCTCCTTCTCTGCAACGTAGAAAAGTTTTGTTACAAAAATGATCGCTGTAAAGTACAAAAAGTTTTATTTTTCGAGTTAATTTTTTAATCATATCTGATTAACCTGAATCTAATTATTAAAAAAAAGTTTAATTATTAGATGCCATGTTTGATATAAATAATGACTAAATCGACTGATCCCTATAATTTGATTCTCAATGCGCCAGTATCTCCAGTACTCATTTCTTCACAAAACATTCAGCAAACCTGCATCTTTACTCAATCAAAGACATATACAAGAACTTCTGAAATAAAGTGGTCAATCAGTCTAAGATGTTTTTCGTGCTAGATATAGCTAATTTTTCTTAGGCAATGTCAGCATTCCGATAGGTAAATCATTCTCTATCTAGTTTTCGCAGAGGTTGTCTCAATGCTTTAAAAAATGATCTGGGAAAATGAAAGATAAAGCAATAAAGGACCCCTGAAAAAGAAACCTACAATTAAAAATTAATCATCAATAGAAATGTTTCTGGATTTGATGTTTACTTAATCTTAAAAATCTGTGATTTCTTAAGAATTACTTTAAAAGTTTGGAATTTAACCTATATAGAAACTTGAGGGATAAGAACAAAAAGAAGAATAAAATATTGAAATTTTGTCATATATATTCAAGGTATAGTCTGTTTTATTTTAGAAAATTTTCATGCAAAAGAGCCTGAAAAACTAGATTCAGTAGCAATAATAAAGTAAACGACATATTTTTGAAAACACAAATGATGATTTTGATTTTGATATCTGATCATATTTTACTATGATTTTCATTATTTGTTTAATTATGTACCGTATCTCATACAGATTTTCAGAAAATTTAAAGAATCTGCATCCGTATTTGAAGTAAAACCTTTAACGAAGAAACTATCTTCCACTTAAAGAGTTTCAAAATCAAGCTTTTCGCTAACTTTCAAACGGCCGCAACATTTTTTTGAATTCATGCACTGGATCCGGAAAAACTTTAAGTTATCTTGTGCTAATAATGAATCAAATTTTACTAAAAAAAGAATCTAAATAAGATCAGGGGCCTCGAGGAGCACTCATCTTGACATTAAATAAGTAACTAGTCAGACAAATATATAGAGAAATTAAAAGTTTAGACTATGCATAAAAACTTTTAGTGTATCAAACATGTACTCTTTCAGAGCAACAAAATGTAGTTTCGAGCATATTTAGGAAACTGAGGATATTTTTAACTCAGGATATATCGCAAATATATTCTGGAATAGAATCGATATACTTGTTTCAACACCACAAGTCTTAATAAATCAGCTCACTGTCTTCAAAAGAAATCAAAAACATAAAATCGATCCAGAATTTCTTGCTGTTGATTAAGCTGATCTTTTGTTAGAACTTGATAAAAATGTTAGCCGTTCCACTGACAAGATAATCAAACATATAAGAAACGACTCAAGTGATAGTTCAAAAATCAAATATGCTTTTGCAGCATCTTCATTTCCTAAAAAATACAAAAGATAAGAATTTAAATAAAAATTAGAAAGTAGCTTTAAGACCTTAGTTTTTTTGTAAGGTGTGAATCAGCATAAATTTCCTGCCGGGCTTGAACTTTACTACATATAAATGAAGAAAAATTAGCCTGATTAGCTCCTAGAATAGAAATTAAGCTATCTTCGTAAGATTATCAAAGATAGGTACTAAATTTCGCTATATAGAATGCAATAGAGACTAATTATTTTTTGTAAAAACCAACAAAATATTGAAATTGTATGTAATTTTTTGAGAAATTAACTGAAAAAATAGTGTGTTTAGTACTATGCACATATGTAAGCACTAGAAAGAGAAGCTTCTTTGAAAAAATTTGATTCTTCAAACAAAAATACCCTTGTAAGTAGTGATTTAGCGTCTCGAGGTCTTGATTTTACCCTACCTATCGATTGCGTTATATAGTTCGATATGTCTGAGAATATAGTTACATTCCTGAATAGAGCTGGTAGAACAGCTAGAAATGGACTTTCGGGATAAGGTATTTATTTTCCTACTATAGTCATATGTTTAGTGGAAGAAAAAAACAAAACATTTTTCGAGCATCTAAAAAAGATCAAAAGTTAAAATGATAGTGTAGATGATATGTTCTCAAGAAAACGATCGTTTAGTAAGTCAAATAAGAATAGTTATGAAGATAGATTCTAGTAAAATATTTGATTCGTCAATCAATTTTATTTTTGCATATTATCTGCAATAAAATAAAGATAAAAAAATTGTGGAAAAATTAAGGTTTAAGCATTTATTTACTTTTTCGAACGTCAATCAAATTAATTTTTATATAGGTTTTATTAATATTGATTTCGAATAAAAAAATAAAAATAAAAAGACACAATATTTTTTACTAATTTGTCAAACATATATTTTTATCAAATATGGATAAAAATTATAAAAAATAAATCCATTTTTGTTTGAATATTTTTGATTGATTTTATTTTAATATATTGTCTTATTACTGCTTTGTTTTCGCTATATCTTTTATTAATTTTAATTTCTTCTTTAACTTT
>Ga0169931_10005982_pt1 | contig 18443 bp, 16 predicted proteins | sample Kivu_15m_20L_FD_129675 | JGI IMG/M metagenome (GOLD analysis project Ga0169931, IMG submission 129675) | Freshwater microbial communities from Lake Kivu, Western Province, Rwanda to study Microbial Dark Matter (Phase II) - Kivu_15m_20L... | ecosystem: Environmental > Aquatic > Freshwater > Lake... | reverse complement strand
GTCGATTTTCGGGTTCTTTTGAGCCTATTTTCGATTCTTGATGCGGGGGTTAATATTCGAAAGGTGTATGACCCCCGCATCAAGAATCGAAAATAGGCCAAAATAATCCCGAAAACTCGACGAACCCTCATTTTGTAGACACCCTCTAAAGGGCGGAGCCTTGTTATCCTTGAAGGGTTTGAGGTCAGGATAGGTTTTTATGCGAACGGTTTTTGCTCTCTTGGTTTGCGCCGCGTTATGCAGCGCCGAACCAGAGACTGTTTATATCGAGCAGGCCCAAGGGCTGCTTCTCATAGGAAGTTTTGAAGATGTGGTGGACGGCTCGCTTCGCTCAGTGAAAGGGTTGCATGCGGCCGATGTGGACATCCCGGGCGGGGTCGTGCCGCTCGAAAAAGTGCTGAACCCCATTTATCTCGACCAGCCTGTCGGGCCGGAGACGATTTCGCAGCTCAAGCAGGCGATTGCAACGTACTACCGCAACTATGGCAGGCCGATCGTTTCGGTACTCGTCCCGGAGCAGGACGTGACGGACGGCGTGTTGCAGCTTGTTGTAACGGAAGGGCGGGTCGGCAAAGTGTCGGTCGAAGGGAACCGGTGGTTTTCTTCCGAGCGGCTCGAAGATTACATGAGCCTGAAGCCGGACGAGTTCATTGACGAAGACAAGTTGATTGCCGACCTTGGCTTCATCAACCGCAACCCGTTCCGCCGCGCCGATGTGATCTACGCTCCCGGAGAAGAGCCGGGACAAACGGACATCCGCCTTCTGACGGCGGACCGGTTTCCCCTCCGCGTCTTTGCGGGCGGGGAAAACTCCGGAGTGTATGCGACGGGGCGCCAGCGGTGGGTCGGCGGGTTTGTCTGGGCGAACGCCTGGGGGCTCGACCATGTGATGAGTTTTCAGTATTCGACTTCGGCCAATTTTAACAAGTTCCAATCCTATAGCGGCAGCTACGAGATCCCGCTTCCTTGGAAGCATGCGGCGTCCATTTCCGGCGGCTTTTCGGAGGTTCACGCTACGATCCGATCATTCCGCCAGATGGCGAACCACGGCAATAGCGCCCAGATCAGCGGCCGCTACCGCATCCCGATGCGCCACCGGATCGGCTGGGAAGGGGAGCTTTCCTTTGGCGCCGATTGGAAGCGGACGAACAACACGGTCGAATTCGGCGGCCTCTCCCAGCCGGTGATCGCCCAAAACGCGAACCTTTTCCAGATTGCCGCGGCCTATTCGGGAGGGATCGAATACTCCTTCTTGCGCCTCTCGATGGATGTGGAAATCTTTGGCTCGCCGTTCGAGTTCCTCCCCAACCAATCGACCGCAGTTTACGACGCCCTCGTCCCCGGAGCAAACGTCCGCTACCTGTACGGGAAAAGCTCTTGGGCCTTCCTTTTCCGCCTGCCGCAGGATTTTTCCTTTTCCCTCATCGCACGCGGCCAGCTCTCTTCCGGCAACCTCCTGCCGATGGAGCAATACGGCATCGGCGGCTACAACACCGTCCGCGGATACGAAGAGCGCCAGCTCAACTACGAACAGGCCCTCCTCGCTTCAGCAGAATTCAGGACTCCCGCCATCGGCATCATCAAGCGCTACAAAACCAAAATCAACGACGGCCTCCAGCTCCTCGCCTTCTGCGACTGGGGATGGGGCTCCCACCATACCCAAATTCAAGGCTCCCCCAACACCGACTCCCTCGCCGGCGCCGGCGCCGGAGCCCGCTACAGCGTCCAGGACTGGCTCACCGCCCGGCTCGACTTGGGCTACCAAATCCGCACCAAGGTCTCATTCACCGGCGGTCCGGCCATGCTCCACTTCGCGGTGATGGGGAGTTATTGAGAACGATTTGAGGAAGCGAGGGGCTCGCCCCTCGCGCTCCCCGTGTTGTAAATCTTTATCTTTGTCTGATATTTAATTACGGACGGGGTTTTGATTGGAGAATTTGATGGAGGATTAGAGCACGTTATGCCTCGCCAAATACTTCTGATCAATCGAGAAATTTTCTTAGCCAATTCATACAGTATTCCCTCTGCTAAACACACGACAGTGCCACCCAAAAAGGCTGAAAGCATTTCGACTTTTGATATCATGTAAGCTCCTAAATTGAACCTATTTCAAAAAGTTTTCGAAATTTTAACAGATAATATACATAACAACCATACTAAATATTTGCTTAGCCATTTGGGTTCTGTATACCGAGAGTGATTCAAAAATTTGGAGATGGCAAGGAGGCGCCCGCCATTTGAGCCAGGCAAAGCCGGCGCTGAAGCAGCCCAACCTGAAAGGGTTGGGCGATGGAAGCGGGATCAAATGCCGTGGCTGCCCGACGCAGCCAAAACCAATTTTTGAATCACGAGCGGTATATCATTTTCGGTAGATGCGTTGAACGCGCCAATGAGGTATCCTTTTCGCATGGTTATACGCATTCTATTATGTGGTTTTCTCTTGGGGGGGGCGCTTGTAGCGGACGAACCGGCTCCGAAGGAAACGCCGACCGTCATCATCGTCTTCGGCGCGACGGGGGATTTGGCGTCCAAAAAAATCATCCCGGCTCTTTCCCGGCTGGCGGAAGGGCAGGGGGGGAAGCCGTTTGCCGTCATCGGCGTCGGAAGACGGGATTTTACCCATGAACAGTTAAGGGGCTATTTTCCGGCGATCGGAGACAAGTTGCGGAGCAGACTGTTTTACACCCGCGTCGATTTGGACCGGAGCGACACATTCGGGAATTTGAAACATTCGATCGAAGAGATCGAAGGCCGTTTCGGCGCAAAAGCGAACCGCCTCTTTTTCCTCGCAACCCAAGCGAGCTATTTCGCGCCGATTGTCAACGAGATCGAAAAACAAGGGCTTTTACACCCTCTAGAGGGGAAAGAGTGGTCGCGGGTCATGGTCGAAAAACCTTTTGGACGCGATCTTTCTTCGGCGGTCGAGCTTCAAAAAAGTTTGGAAAAGACACTCGACGAAAGCCAACTCTACCGGATCGACCACTACCTCGGCAAACCCGGAGTCGAAGGGCTTGCGGCCTTTAGGCAAGAAGGGAAATTCGAGGCGGTGTGGAACCGGGAGCATATCGACCACATCCAAATCTCCTTTAGCGAAAAGATCGGAATCGGGACGCGCGCCCAGTTTTGGGAAGAGACGGGGCTTCTCCGGGACGTCTTCCAAAACCACTTGATGCAGCTTTTGGCGTTCACTGCAAGCGATTTGCCGCTTGATCCGTCATCTAAAATCCGCGTTTTAAATGCAGTTCGCCCGGCTGAAAAAAAGGTTTTGGGGCAGTACGGACCGGGCAACGGCGCGGCCGGATATGCGGACGAGCCGGGAGTTCCTGAAAATTCCCAAGCCGAAACATTTGCTGCGGGTCAATTCTGGATCGACAATGAGAGATGGAAAGGAGTTCCTTTTTACATCCGCGCAGGGAAAAGGATGGCCGAGCAAACAGTTTTGATCACTGCCGTGTTCAAAGACGGCAATCAACTCTCCTTCCGGATCCAACCCGAGCCGGCTGTTTTTCTTGGAAAAGAGAAGATCGCCTCTTTTCCCGATGGACCGGAAAGCTACGAGACGCTCTTTGCCGACTGCCTGCGCGGAGATCAAAGCCGCTTCGTCAGCAAAGAAGAGCACTTCGCCGCATGGCGGATCATCGCGCCTCTCATCGAATCAAATGAGCCTTTGCGCTTATACCCCTCCGGCACCACCGGTCCTGCCGAAGCGGATCGCTTGATTTCGGAAGATGGCAGGGAATGGCTCGATCTAGTATTTTGAAAATGTGAACAAAACACTTGTCGCTATTACGGGAGCTTCGGCAGGGATCGGGGCTGCGATTGCGCGCCGCTTTGCCAAAGAGGGTTTTCCTGTGGCGCTTTTGGCGAGACGCTTAGACCGGCTGCAAGCATTGCAGGCGGAGATAGGCAAGCTAGCGTTCGCTTATGAGATGGACGTCGCCGATTCGGAAAGCGTCGAGAGAGCCGTAGAGCGGATCGAGCGGGAGGCGGGGCCGATCGGAGTCTGGGTGAATAACGCAGGCGTAGCTTACGGTCTCGAGCCGGCCCATGAAGGAAAGAAAGAAGAGTGGGACCGGATGGTTGAAACCAACATCGCGGGACTCCTCTCCTGTACGCGCGCGGTGCTGCCGAAGATGGTCGATAGGAATGCCGGGCAGATCATGAATCTGGGATCGACTGCCGGAACCTATCCGTATCCGGGCGGCAACGTCTACGGCGCGACGAAAGCCTTCATCCATCAATTCTCCCTGAATCTGAGGGCCGATCTTCTCGGCAAAAACATCCGGGTCAACTGCATCGAGCCGGGGCTTGTCGGCGGGAGCGAGTTTTCATCCGTTCGCTTTCGGGGCGACGCAGACCGGGCTGAAAACATCTATCGGGGCACAAAAGCGTTGACTCCGGAGGACGTCGCCGAAATCGTCTACTTCTGCCACGTGCTTCCTCCCCACGTCAATATCAACTCGGTCGAAGTCATGCCCGTTTTCCAGGCACCGACCCATTTGGCAGTGTACAAGGGCGGCTGACTTGCTCAGGGCTTGGAGTATCTGGCTTCTTAGCGCCCTCTTCGTGTGCTTTAAAAACGCGATCGAATTATCGCCGAATATCATGGTTCCCGAACTGATGCGGGAATTTTCCCTTACAGGCGCGCAAATGGGTAATTTCGCGGCCTTTTACTTCTACGCCTATCTGATTTTGCAGATTCCGGCGGGCCTTCTTATTGATAAATGGGGGCCGCGCCGGATCGGAGGCGTTGCAATCGGCATCTCTTCCCTCGGCATCTATCTGGTCTCCACGGCAGAAACCTTTTCCGCTGTTTGCGCAGGCCGGTTTTTGACCGGTTTCGGGGCGGCGTTTGCCGCAGTCAATTCGATTAAACTCATCGCCAATTGGTTCCCCGTGCGCAAATACGCCTTCATGATGGGGCTGATGATGACGGTCGGAATGTTCGGGGCCGCTGTAGGCCAAGCGCCCCTTTCCGCATTCATCGCCCATTTCGGATGGCGCTCCGCTATGCAAGATTTGGCCTGGGCCGGAATCGCGCTCATGGCCATTTTTTTCCTCGTCGTCAAAGACCGGGCCGCCCATCACAAACAGGTCGACGTCATCTTGGAAAAGCCTTCGGTTGCCAAAAGTTTGAAGATTGTCCTTAAAACCTACGACTCTTGGTATCTCTCGATTGCGAGCGCCTTCGCCTTCACTCCCGTGGCGGCTTTCGGCGGCCTTTGGGGCGTTTCGTTTTTGACCGAGGCGTTCGGATTTTCCCACCGCGCCGCCGCCGTCGGCACTTCGCTCATCTTTTTAGGCTTTGCCGCCGGAGCCCCCCTTTTCGGCTGGCTCTCCGACCGGATCGGCCGGAGGAAGCCCGTCATGTTCTGGGGGACTCTCGCTGCCGCGCTCCTTCTTGCCTTCGTCATCTATTTTCCCATAAAACCTCTGGTCTTGCCGGCTCTTTTTGCCTTTGGGTTCGCGATCAGCGCGTTCCTCCTTTGTTTTTCGATGATCAAGGAAAAGCATCATATCCTCCTCGCCGGAACCTCTTTCGGCTTCATGAACGCGTTTTACGCCCTCTTCGGGGCCTTTTCCGATCCCCTGACCGGCAAGTTTCTCGACTTTTGGTGGACAGGGGAGATGTTTGAAGGAACCCGCGTCTTTTCCGTAGACGCCTATAAACACGCCCTTTCGCTTTTAATGGCATATTTTGCCCTGGCCCTCATTCTCCTAAAGCCGATTCGCGAGACGTTTTGCAAACAAACAGGCCGATAATCTTTTGTTTTTGTATCATGTTGGGAACGCGACGGAAGGGGGCGTGATATGTTCAGGGCTTGGATCATCTGGCTTCTCAGCGCCCTTTTCATGTGTTTTAAGAACGCGATCGAAGTGTCGCCGAGCATCATGGCCCCGGATCTCATGCGCGAGTTTTCTCTCTCGGGGGCGCAAATGGGCAACTTTGCCGCCTTCTACTTTTACGCCTATCTGATTTTGCAGATCCCTGCGGGCCTTCTCATCGACAAATGGGGACCTCGCCGCGTCGCTACGATTGCGATTGCCGTCTGCTCTCTCGGAATCTATCTTTTTTCGAATGCGGAAACGTTCCGAGCCGCTTGCGCGGGCCGCTTTCTCACCGGCCTCGGCGCGGCGTTTGCCGCAGTCAACTCGATCAAACTCATCGCAAATTGGTTTCCTGTCGGCAAATTCGCCTTCATGATGGGGCTGATGATGACGGTCGGGATGCTCGGGGCTGTCGGGGGGCAGGCGCCCCTTTCTGCATTCATCGCCTATCTCGGGTGGCGCTCCGCAATGCAAGTTTTAGCTCTCTCAGGACTCGTCCTCATGGCGATTTTCTTCCTTGTCGTGAAAGACCGCGCTCCCCATCACAAACAAGTCGACGTCATCTTGGAAAAACCCTCGGTTGCCAGAAGTTTGAAAGCGATCTTCAAAAACCGCGAGTCTTGGTACCTCTCGTTTTATAGCGGCTTCGCATTCACTCCCGTGATGACCTTCGGAGGTCTTTGGGGCGTTTCCTTTTTGACCGAGGCCTTCGGCTTTTCCCAACATACCGCCGCAATCGGCACTTCGCTCATCTTCCTGGGGTTTGCCGCCGGAGCGCCCATTTTTGGATGGTTGTCGGATCGGATCGGGCAGAGGAAACCGGTGATGTTCTGGGGAACTTTGGCTTCCGCGTTCCTTCTTGCCTTCGTCGTCTATTTCCCGATTAAACCCCTGGTCATGCCGGCTCTTTTCGCGTTTGGTTTCATGATCAGCGCGTTTCTCCTTTGTTTTTCGATGATCAAAGAAAAACACGCCATCCTCCTTGCCGGAACATCCTTTGGCTTCATGAACGCATTCAACGCTCTCTTCGGAGCCTTCTCCGACCCCCTGACCGGGAAATTCCTCGACCTTTGGTGGACGGGAACGCTTGCCGACGGCGCCCGCGTCTTTTCGGTCGGGGCCTACCAGTACGCCCTTTGCCTCCTGATGGCCTATTTCGTCCTCGCCCTCATCCTTTTGAAGCCGATCCGCGAGACGTTTTGCAAACAAGCGGGCCGATAATTTCCCGTTTTTAGTATAATTAGAGGTTATGCAAACGATCGCCAAACTAATTTTTATCTTGGCATTCATTCCTGCCTTCCTTTTTGGATCCGGGAAAAAAGAGCTGATCGCGCTGATCGTCAATCCGATCTCGGGAGGCAAGAAAAAAGAGGCGCTCGTCAAAAAGGCGGTAAAAGAGCTTTCCCGCACATACGATGTCGAAGTTTTATATACCGAAGGGCCGGGCCATGCGACAACGCTGGCGCGCGAGGCGCTGAAGCGCCGAGCGAAAATCGTGGTCGCGGTGGGAGGAGACGGCAGCGTCAACGAGGTGAGCCAAGCGCTGATCGGCAGCGAAGCGGCCCTAGCGATCCTGCCGGCAGGTTCCGGCAACGGTTTGGCGCGCCATTTAGGGATTCCGCTCGATTGGAGCGCGGCGTCGGCGGTCATTGCAAAAGGGAAGGCTATCCCGATCGACACCGTCAAGATCAACGACCTCTATTATGTGGGGGTAGCCGGAGTGGGGTTCGACGCAGATATCAGCTGGGCCTTTTCCCACTCCGTCCGAAGAGGCTTTTTATCCTATCTTCTGCTGACGCTTCAGGAATTTCCCCGCTACCATCCCCACACATACGAGCTGGAGATCGACGGAAAAAAAATAACCCGCGAGGCGTTCCTGATCGCCTTTGCCAACAGTTCCCAGTTTGGGAACGGCGTCCAAATCGCGCCGAATGCCGACGCAGGCGATGGGTTCCTCGACGTCGTGGTCCTGCGCCCGTTCTCTCAAATGGAAGGGATGCGGATCGCATACCGCCTCTTCCACGGGACGCTGGACGAAGACGAACACACCGAGCGCATCCGCTGCAAAAAAGCCTCCATCCGAAACAAACGCCTCCGAGCGCATATCGACGGAGAGCCCATGTGTTTCGAAGACGGGATCCATCTCGAAATCGTCCCTTCTTCTCTAAACGTCATTATACCGAAACAACCTGAAGAATCGGTTTCTGCCGGCGTCGGCTTGCCACCGCTTTTGAGTCCGCCTGCATCGCTAAACTTTTTAAGTTTAGCTGCTTCGGCGCCGCGAACGCTGACTCAAAATCGGGGCGCCTCCTTGGCATCTTACCGATTCTTCAGGTTGTTTCGGTATATTCCTATTGCGCCGCCTTCCGCATAACGTTTAAACTAAAATTATGTTTCGATCGGCCCGCGATTCGCGCACCTTTTTGACGATTTTGCTTACCTATACGCTCGATCTTGTCGGGTTTTCGATCGTATTTCCCGTATTGGCGCCCCTTCTCCTCAACCCGGATCTGCATTTTTTTCCCTCCGGAACGGCCGTTGCCGATCGAACCTCCATCCTGGGCCTTCTTTACGCTTTTTTCGGCATCTCCCAGTTTTTCGGCGCTCCTGTCGCAGGGGTCTTGGCCGATCATTTTGGGCGCTTCAAGACGTTTATCTGGACGATCTCGCTCAGCATTTTCGGCTATGCCGTCATGGCCGTCAGCCTCTACCTCCAAAACCTTCCGCTGCTTTTCGCCGGCCGGATTTTGACCGGCCTCTGCTCGGGGAATTTCGCTTTGGCTCAATCGGCGACGGCCGATTTGACCGACGAGCATAACCGGACCCGAGCCTTCGGCGTTTTGAACGGGGTCGGAGGGCTTGGGTTTGTCGCAGGGCCTTGGGTCGGCGGAAAGCTCGCTAACCCCGAGTGGCTCTCCGGATCCGGCGCGTTTATTTTTGCCGCGATTGCGGCGTTGATCAATCTCGGGGCCGTCTATTTCTTTTTCGAGGAGACCTTTGTCCGCAAAGGGGGGCATGCCGAAAGCGGCCTCAGCAAAACATTCAAGGACATCCAGCTTGTCTTCCATCAAAAAACGCTTCGGAAGCTGCTGGCATGCCACCTTATTTTTTCGATCGGCTGGGCTTTTTTTCTCATTTTTTCGCCCACCTACCTCGTCCAAAAGTTTTCACTCGGAGCAGACCGGATCGGGGACATTTTCGCCTACATGGCCGTCATTTGGTTTTTCGTCTCGATGTTCCTCAATAAGGAACTGATCGGCTATTTTTCGCTCCGCACATTGATCTTGACCGGGCTTTTCCTCTCGATTGTCGGGGTCGCGGTATTCGTTTGGCCGGAGGTCCTTTGGCCCTACTGGTTCCTCATCCCGCTTGCTCTCACAGGCGGCGCGCTCTCTTGGGTCAACCTCAGCTCGATCCTTTCTGTGCGCGCTTCCTCGCAGATGCAGGGCCGCGTCATGGGGGCGTCAGGGGCGATGTGGTCGATCGGACAGATCGTCGCGCCACTCGTCGCGGGTCCGCTCGCCGGCTGGAACATCTACTCGCCGCTCCTTGTCGGCTCCTCCATCATTGCGCTGGCTTTCCTCTATTTTCTCGTTTCGTATCGCGACTAAGGCTTCGGCCAACTTCAAATCCCATTCCGATGTGATTTTCAGATTGCTTTCCGCCCCTTCGACGACAGCCACCTTTGCTCCCAACGCCAAGATCAGCCTGCAATCGTCGCTGGCGTTTTCGATCCCCGCCCGAAGGGCCGCCTCATGCGCCTCCAACAAAAGCCTATATCGGAAGGTCTGCGGCGTTTGGCCTCGAAAAAACTCGTCCCGGTTCGGGATCGACCCGATCCATTGTCCCGAAGGGGCGTGAACCAGCGTATCGGCCGACCGGATACAGGTATCGGCCGCCCCGTCACGGATCGCCGCGTCCAAGTTGGCCAATACGATTTCCCCGGTCAGAAACGGTCGGACCGCATCGTGGACAAGGACGATTTCCGGCGGGCTCGAAAAAGCCTTTAGCCCCGCGAGCGACGATCCTTGCCTTGTCGGCCGGCCGACAGCTAACCGGACGTTAGAAGCCAGAGAAGAGGGGATCCGTTCCATCCATGCTGCATGGCACACCAAGATGATTTCATCGAAGATTTCGAGGGAAAGGAGGAGGTCCAGCGTGTGCCGGTAGAGAGGTTTTCCCTCTAATAGGCGGAATTGTTTGGGAAGCCCTCCGCCGAAGCGGAGGCCAGACCCTCCCATCAATAACACAGCTCCGATCTGATGGCCTTGATACATAGGAGGCATCATAGCAAATTAGTTGAGAGAAAAATAGCCTCTCGAATACCCTTAGAACCCGTATTCCTTTCCGGAACAGTCCTTAAGACCTTCCGAGAGGTTTTCTTACGCCTGAATAGCTCAGTTGGTAGAGCAGCGCATTCGTAATGCGAAGGTCATCGGTTCGATTCCGGTTTCAGGCAAATTTTCCCTGAATTGACTTTTAGCTAGTTGCCGCCTCCTGCAATGGCGTTCAAGCCGATTGCAGGAGGCGGCAACTAGCTAAAAGTCAAAATCTTGCGAAACTCGCATTCGAAAAATTCCTAAAGTCGAGTTAGAGTTCTGTCTGCAAATTGAATTCTTCGGCGAGTTCTTTTCGAAAAATCTCTGAATAGGTCACCCGATGGGCTGGCTTTGGGGACATGAGAGCGATGTAAGGCTCGACCCTTTCATATTCTTGGTTTGTGAGGGAATTTTTTCCGGGAACGGGGGCTGAAAATTCTTTCTCTATGAGAGAAGCCCAATCCCGCTCCCAATGATGACTCCATGTGGCCGTTTTTTTGAGCATCTCTTCTTGAGTTCTGACCCAACTGTAATGATGAATGAGAGGCTGCTCCTCGAGTCCCATGAGATGCATGATTTTTTTCTCTGGAAGATCGCGGTACAGACCCATCCTCTCATCGACGTTGAGTATCTGCTTGGGGGTGAGAAGCGATTTGCGGGCCATGAGTCCCGAGGTGAAGATCTCTTTGGCCCTATAGCAGGGTTCCCGAAAATATTCATAGGAGGTGAAGCGGAGCGCCGAATAGTCGCGGTAATCGAACTGATCGAGCCAGGCTTTAAATGGCCGCCCCTCGTAAATTTCATCGACGTCTATGAAGAGAACATATTCGATTTCTTTTCGAAGATGAAAATAGCCAATCATTCGAGCTGTGCTATGCCAGTGACGGGCCCAATCGAGGTCATCGGGACGCTTGGATGTGGAAAAACCATAAGGCCGATTCGGGTCGTAGGCAAATTCGATGAATTCACAATCGGAATGTTCCCTGTAGGCATGATTGAGAAGGCCTCTGTTTTCAGGAGTCCCGTCAAAAAAGTGGTCCGAAACGGGGATGAGAATTTGAGAAGAAAAATGTTTTACTTCGTCGATGCAGGGACGAAGAAACTTATGGTCGTTGGTGCAATAATTAATGATTGTCGCAATGGAGTGCATATTAGGAATGTAATGAAGGTTGCCTATTCCTGACAATTTATATTCCGCAAACGAAGCAGTTGCGGGGATTTGTCCGGATCGAACATCAGCCTATCTTTCATTCCTTAACAATGGCCTTTGTGCGCTTTTCGGCACCTTTAGCACTTTGCTCCTCGGCCATAGTGATGGATATGACCCTCGTCGCAAATTGCAAAATCTGCTCAAAAAGCATCACAAATCTCATGAGCCTATCTCGCTATTAAAATTTTATATGTTTTGGGGATTTTTGAGCAGTTTTCAAACGCCCGAAAGGGACTCCGTTTTGAGGACAATGTGAACACACATGTCCGAGAAACGGCGTTTGAAAACGGCCAAAAAGATCGAAAACAGAAAAAGTTGAATAGTGAGATAGGCTCATATGTTAAGGACCACTGAACCTATCCAAGTAAAAAGTTTCAGTCGGTTTTCGTGTTCTTTTGAGCCGCTTTTCGACTTCAAAATCGGGGGGTAATATCGACCCGAAGTATATGACCCCCGATTTTGAATCGAAAAGCGGCTCAAAAGAACACGAAAACCGACGAAAAATTTTACTTGGATAGGTTCCTAGTTCAAGTGAAATTTGATCATTTTTCAGTTTGTTTTTGTATGAGTTGACAATCTGGATGGGTTTCATTATTGCTGAAAATACAGTGAATTATATATTTGCGCGCTTATTATTTCTGTCTAGCTTCTTGATTCTCTGCCTGATGATTGGGTCGAGGGCGGGGGCGGCGACGTTGACGGTCAACGTCCCGGGCGATGCGAATAGCGCGACCGGGGGAACTTTCAACATGGGCACCTTGCAGGGGGACTTGCGGGGATGCTTGAACTACCACAACTTCAACCCGGCCACGGATACGATCCAATTCAACATCGCGGCAAATACCATCACGCTATTGGCTCCTCTTCCGATCATCAAGCCCTTTTCCTCAACGGGCACTCTCGCAATCGACGGGGCGAATCCCGGGAATTCGCAGGTTCAGATTCTCGGGACCTTTGGCGGGTTTAGCGTAGCCCAAGGAACCGTGGATATTTCCAATTTCACATTCAGCTCCGCGGTGACGGGCGGGGCCGGCGGGACGCTCGGCGCGGCCGGCGGGGCGCTGGGGGCGGGCGGCGCGGTATTCGTAGACGGGTCTCCGAGCAGCGCGAATGTAACCTTGTCGAATATCTCCTTCCTGAACTGCTCTGCGACAGGCGGCGCGGGGAGCGCTCCTTCCGGTTTGGCTAATACGGGCGGCGGCGGGGGCGGCGGGATGAATGGCGGAACGGGGGGAAGCATCACGGCGACCAACCAATCATCGGGCGGCTGTCGCCGACCCAGCTGGCGGCGGCTTTGGACAGCCTATCGCCGGCGCGTACCTATTCGGCCGCCTATACCGCAAGCCAGACGCTTTTCGCCGTCGGCGGCATCGCGGGATCCAGAATGGAAGAGACCCGGTTTTTATCGCGCATCTATGGGCGGCGAAGCGCACCCGAACCCATCCAATCGGCATTTCTCCAAAAACAAGAAACACTCTCCACCCGGTTGGAATATGAGGATCCCGCTCTTCCGGAGAGAGAAGCCTTAAGCATTTCCGTTCGGGGGGATGGGGAAGAAGAGGCGCAATACCCCTCTCCCGCCAGGCAGTCCAAAACGCTTTCCTTAGGACGAAGAGAACAAAACGCCTGCTGGGCGACCGGGTTCGGCGAGTTCATCCGCCAAAAAGAGCAAAACTCCAATCCCACCTTTTCAGGCACGAGCGCCGGCGCAGTCGTCGGGTATGAACACTACGATCTCGACCAGTATCCTTTCAAAGGGATCATCCAGGGCTCCGCAGCGTATATCCAAAATAGCGTCCAGCAAAAGGGGGGAGTCGGAAACGCCCGTTCGAAGGGGTTTTCGGCAGCGGTCTTCGGAACAGGTTATCTCGGGGACGCCTACATCGAAGCGGGGCTTCTCGGAGCCTACAACAGGTATATCGAAAACCGCCTCATCGCGGTTCCGGGGCCGGCCCCCATTTTGGCCACTGCGACGGGGCGGTACAACGTTTGGCAAATCCTGCCTCACTTAAAGGGCGGCTATGACTGGATGTGCGGCGACTGGGGCGTAATCGAGCCTTTCGCCGCCCTCGACTTGGCGGTCAACGTCCAAAGCGGGTTTACCGAGAGAGGGGCCGGCGCTCTCGATATGGCTGTCCATTCGAACATTTCGTGCATCTTGAAGTCTGAAGTCGGGATCAATGTCTACCGGATCTGGGAAAGTGACACGAGCGTCTGGATTTTCGAACCATCGGCAAGCTACATTAATAAATTTCCCTTCGGGACTCAAATGAGCGCGGCTCTCGCCCTCGTCCCTACGACGCCGGGCCCTAGCGCGTTTTCTCAAGCGACCTATAGCCAAAAGCTAAACCTATTCGGCTTCGGCGCGGAACTCTTCTACAAACACAAAAAAACGGGGATCTATACTTCAGCCACCTATAACGGCGAACTGGGGAACCGTTACTTTTCCAATGACCTTCAAGGGACTCTCGGGGTGTTTTTTTAGAAGAGCCTATCTTGCATTTCTTAACAATGATCTTTGTGCGCTTTTCGGCATCTTTTGCGCTTTGCTCCTCGGCCATATTGATGCAATATGGCCCTCGTCGCAAATCTCAAAATCTGCTCAAAAAGCATCACAAATCTCATATGTTAAGGAATGCAAGATATACACAACGTGGTTCAAAATTTGGTTTTTGACTTCGCCGGCATCCCAGCCTTTTCATCCGCGCTTAAGCCCCCCTATTAGCCAATAGGGAACCCCTCGCGCGGCGGCCTACGGCCTGATGAAAATTCCGGGCGCCGGCTTTGCCAAATTCCCAAATTTTGAGCCACGTTGTGTATAGACTCAAATATTGGGCAAGCCCGCGAATGCGGCTTGCCCTTGAACCGATTTTATTTGGGTTTTGCGAGGGTCTCGATTTTTTGTTTCAGAAGCGCTGCATTCGCTCCGCTCATCCGTTCGGATAGACTGCTGTCTTGATTAAAAAAGAGGAAAGTCGGGATCGATTGGATTTTATACTCATTCGCAAGGTCTTTCACGGTGTCTATGTTCACTTTCAAGAATTTGACTTGCCCGTCATAGGTCTTAGACAGCCCCTCGTAAACCGGAGCGATCGCTTTGCAAGGCGGACACCAAGCGGCGTAAAAATCGACGACCACCGGCACCGGGGAATTTTTCAACTCTTTTTCAAACTCTGCCTTGCTGTGGATCTCGATGAGATTGGAGGATGCAGCCGCAAGTTTTAAAAGCGGCTGGCTTTCGCTCCGCAATCTTCTTTGTCCGGCGCGTGAAGAAGACGCGTTGGCGCTCTCTTGCTGACTTGGAGCCGCATTGCCTTGGATCGGCATCATCGGTTTGCCATTTGCCGGGATCATGGAATTGACTGCTTGCACTTTCATACATACCCTTTTGTTATACACAACGTGGTTCAAAATTTGGTTTTTGACTTCGCCGGCATCCCGGCCTTTACATCCGCGCTCAAGGCCCCTATTAGTCAATAGGGACCCCCTCGCGCGCCGGCCTGCGGCCTGATGAAAATTCCGGGCGCCGGCTTTGCCAAATTCCCAAATTTTGAACCACGTTGTGTATAATGATTGATTTCCGCAAGATACTGAGAAATATAAATGCTCGCCTCCGCCGCATCTCCCGCAGCGCAGACGGCTTGTTTGCATTTTGTCGGCGTGATGTCCCCGATCGCAAAAATCCCTTTCGCCGATGTTTCTTTGTTTGGATTCGTGATGAGATACCCCCGCTCATCGAGCGCCAATTGGTCTTTGAAGAGCTTGGTATTCGGGGTCGAGCCGATCGCAAGGAAGAGGGCGTCGATCTTGAGCCGTTCGGTACCGCCAACAGTTTTGATATTGACGTGGGTGAGGCTCTCCTCGTCGCCCTCCAAACTCTCGACCGTTGTCAATGCCCTGATTTCGACGTTCGGCCGGGAAAGGAGTTCCTTTTTCATCGCCTCGTCCAAGGATTTTAGCTCAGCTCCGCGCATGAGGATCGTCACTTTTTCGGCTATATGGGAAAGATAGAGGGCTTCGACGATCGCGGAATTCGCGCCCCCGACGACCGCAACCGATTTCCCCTTGTAGAGGGGGCCGTCGCAAAGAGCGCAATTGTAAACGCCTTTCGTCCAATAGGTTTCTTCGCCGGGCACGCCTAGGAAATTCGGGGTTGTTCCCATAGCGACCACGAGGCTATGCGTCCGGATTTTTTGGATGCCGCCAAACAGGTCTTCGACTGTCAGGACAAGGGGCCGCTTGGAATCATCGACGGCGATCACCCGATTCATCTCAAAACGGGCTCCGCTCGTTTCGGCCTGTCGGTGCATATTTTCGATTAGCTCGGCACCCTTAATGTCCAACACGCCCGGCCAATTGCGCACATGATCCGATTGCATGATCGCGCCCCCAGGGTTCGGCCCTTCGAGAACAAGCGGCGCATATCCGGCTTGGCCTAAGTAGGTCGCCGCCATGAGTCCGCTGACGCCGCTGCCTAAAATCACGACAGGATAGAGAGGAAGGGATTCCAGAGGCGCAGGCTCGATCGCTGCCGGGCCGCTTACGCGGGGGGGCTCAAGAAGAGCGGCTTCGTTTTTCCATTTTCTGTATGCCGAGCGCAAAGAGGCGCATTCAGCGCAGATTGGGCGCACTTCACCGCAGGGTCTCCTGTCCGCTCTTTCCGAGGACCGCCCCGGATTTAAATATGTATTCCAGTTAATTTTCATGTTTGTTTTCTTTTATTTATGGATTGTAATTGCTGTATGAGTTTTTAATCAATTGTTGTTTTGTTTTTATCTGTGTTTGTAATTATTTAAGTTGATATTGGTTGGTTTGTTTGTTTGTTACAATATTGCTTGGTTATGATTTTAATTGACGGTTTACTGCATTCGGCGCGCGGGATTTTTGCCTTGAAGAACCCGGATAGCGTTCAGAAAGGCGAAACCCGCCGCATCATGGAAGCGGTGAAGCCCTATTTCCTTGCCCCCTATAAAAATGGTTCGCGGTGGGATCGGGCAACCAGGGTCATCCAAGGGAGAGTCCATTGCGTTGAACGGGCCAACCACGGGCTGGCGCACGGTTTAAGGCAAGGCGCCTTGGCGAAAGATATTTTTGCGCTCTTGATCCATTATTCTATCACCGATACATCAGGAATTGTCGAATGGGCCCGCTGCAAACAGGCCCAAGACCCGTTATGGGGTCGGAAGATTCAAATCGCCGCCTCGTATCAACGCTCCGGGCGCCAAATGGAATGCAGCAGCTTGAGCCATCCCGAGTTATATAAATATTATGAAATGCAAGACACGGTCAACTTTCGACGCGATGCCGACAAATTTCCGGAATTTGCCGATTCCGAAGAGCTGCGTATTTTCGAAGAGGCCATACTCTGGTCGAATCCCGGCGTGTTAAACGAAAATGAAGTAGAGGACCTCAAATACGTAAGGCGCATTCTCCACGCCGCGCATACACTTGACTTGAGGCGGATGCTGGCTTTCTCCGGAGATAAAATTCAGCAAGATGCGGTGGATCAGCTATTTAACAAGGATCTTCCCTCGGAGTGCCAAGCATTAAAACAGTTGCTTTGGGATCGTTCGGGAGAGTATTTAAAGGAAACGGGCGACCGGGATCTAGTTGCTCAAACCGGATATCAAGATTCATTTTTTATTCAGTCCCACAAGCCTTTTCAGTTAGTCGATGCGATTTGCAAGGTTTCTACAAGAAATTTCATTTCGTAGTAACGCGGTCTTTTTATTTTTATATCATTGTTATTAATGTGTATTATTGGTATAATATTTATATTAAAAAATAGTTTGCAATCTAATTCTAAATGAAAATCTTTGATTCGGTCGAGAGTTATGCTTCGGCGATGCGCCAGATTGGAGAATTCCGGGCGGAGGCGGCGCTGGCAGAGCTAGGGCAGCCAAGGCGGGATTATATCCAGCGCCTTGAGGCTGTGCAGGAATTGCAAAAAGCAGCCGTTTCTCAAAGGGCGCAAGGGAATATCTCCACCCGATTTTTAGAGGCGCATAAAGAACTTGAAAAAGCGCTTGAAGAAGTCTCTTTACGGGTTGATCGGGCCGTCTCCTTGCCGGGAACGGCTCCCTCTGGGCCTAAACAGGCAAAAGGGCAAAAGGATTGGCCTTGGCGCAAGCGGGCTATCGGGGGAGCGGTTTTAGCTGCCCTCCTCGCTTTGAGCTGTTTTCGGAAAGACTTTCCTGCCCGAAACCAAACAGGCTCTTCCGCTTCCTCTCCTCCTCCGCCCCCGACAGCTCCTGCAGGCGGCGTCGGTCAGGCCGCCGGATCGACGCCCGCCAGTGATTTGAATGGAGAAACCGGCGTGCTTTTGCTCCCGCCTCCGGGAGACGGCCATTTTTGGGTTGGCCGCGAGCTTGTTCTTTCGCCCCATTCAAGCCCCGAACCTCAATCTGATCCGGGTTCGCAGATTCCCAAACAGATCTTCGGGATTCAGCCGAATGAGGGAGGGATGAACGTCTTGGCGCTATTGAAGGAGGCCGCGCTCGCCGACTCAAGACAAGCTGCGCTCGAACAGGTCCATACTGCCTCTAGCTCTTTGGACTCTTTGACGCTTAACGGGCAGGTTGGTTCAGAGAGCAAGGTGGCCGCCGCCGTCCACAATTTAGTCGTTTTGGGAAGCTTGGCATTTGCGGGCGATGGATTGAGGGGCGCTTATCCTTTGTTCGGCTGCATCATCGCAAACCGCATGTACAAGATGAGCCAGCTCAGCAATTCGACTCTTCTTGAAACTTACTCTCCCGAAGCAGCCCAATATGTGAAAACGGCCGCCCAAGCATTCGACCAGGTCGAATCTTCGATGCCGATCTCCGTCAATCAACTGCTGAAGAACATGAATAGTTTGGATCGGTGGGCTGCGGTTGGCCTCTTGAAGCGGCTGCCTAACATTCCGGGAATCGGCGGGATGAATTTGGGAGCGGCGAATACCCTGTTCAAGTATTCCTGGCCGGTTCTTCAGTATGCGCCCTTTTTCTTGGACGCCGTGAATGTCAAGGCCCCTTCTGCCAGCCAACACGCCAATTCCACGAGCGTAGCCGGGATGACCAGCCAAATCAAACATGTAACAGCCGCAG
>Ga0169931_10005981_pt1 | contig 18444 bp, 15 predicted proteins | sample Kivu_15m_20L_FD_129675 | JGI IMG/M metagenome (GOLD analysis project Ga0169931, IMG submission 129675) | Freshwater microbial communities from Lake Kivu, Western Province, Rwanda to study Microbial Dark Matter (Phase II) - Kivu_15m_20L... | ecosystem: Environmental > Aquatic > Freshwater > Lake... | reverse complement strand
ATTCGGTTAAGTGCTAATAATGGAACTACTAGTTCAGAACAAACATATACTTTTTATTATTATAAATTTTTTAATAATAATCAAAATATACCAAATTTTCTAAATCATGAAGTAAGTAATAATTATAATTCTGTAACTTTATATGATATAGATCCATCAAGAATTTCATTATTTACTCAACCTGAAAGAATGACTACTGAGATTATTAATTCTGATCCAGATAATAATTTATATAGAATTAATATGACAAATGCATCTGAACAAAATCCTATTACACATTTATTAAAATCTTCTAATATTAATATTTGTTATATTAATGGTATTTTAACTTGTATTGGTGGTCAATTTAATCTTTCAAGTAATGGTAGTATAATTAATAATAGAAATATTAATTTCTATTTTGGAAATTATTCTAGCTATAATACTATGATTATTCCTCAAGAACAACCAACTATTAATCCTCATGAATTAGGTATGGGTATTTTTTTCTTATTATTAGATACTTTAGATTTTATTCCTGTAGTTGGAGCTGCTACAGATGCTGCACGTGGTATAGTGGATGCAGCTACTACTTTTACTAGAGTAGCTGGTGTTATTCAATCAAAAGGAGTAGAAATAGCTATGACTTATGGTGTTACTGGAACTTTATCTATTCCATTCTATTCTTCTATCCAAGCTATATCTAAAAGTCTTAATAGAGTTATGTATAATCCATCTAATCCTAATATTTTTGAAATTAATAGTCCTAGCACTATTAAAAATTATATTATACAGATTGATCCTTTTATTGAAATTCATAATGTTACTATTAATCTTACTGGAGTTCCTAATTCTAATATATTTATAGAAAATTTTATTATTAGAGGTGGTAGAGGAACTTTAAATGCTAATTTATTTAATAATAGAACTTTCATCAGAATTAATTCAATAAATGGTGTTATGTTATATATAAAAAATTTAATATCAGACGCCAATAATATTGGATTAGATTTAACTAATAGTAATACTTTTATTTCTAGTAGTCAAGGATCTTCTTTCAATTTTATTAGTAATAATATTGTTTTTAATTATTTAAGACCTATTAATAATAGATTTTCTATTCTTATTATGGAAAATGTTATGTTAAATACTTGGCACAATTGGGTTAATAATCAGATTGGTAATTGGACTGTTAATTATTTAAGATTTAATAATCCTAATTATGCACAATATGAATTCTTTGGAACTTCTCCATCATCTACTAATAGATATTATTTATCTAATATAACTGCTGAATATGTTCATATTATTAGAACTACTGGTTATTCTAATGCTATAGTTGAGTCTAATGATAGATTTATTTTTGAATTTAATTGTAATGCTATTGTTACGAATAGTTTAATTTTAGTTGGTGTAAGTTTAAGATCTAATTCTAATATTCATATTTCTGATCCTGATTTACCTATTCAATTAGGATATAATCCTATTATAAATAATAATAATTCACCTTTTATACATTCATCTGTTCCTAATAATGTTTATGTTAATATTTATAATAGATTAATTCTATTTGGATATGGACAAAGGAATGGTATTTTATCAGATCCTTTAATTGGTAATTACGGATCAACAATTAATTCAAATTTATTAAGATCTAATACTATATTCTCTTCTAATTCTAATATTAATTGTTTTACAATAAGAACTTCAAATTATAATATTCAAAATGATTTTATTGGAAGATGGATAATTAGTCCAAATATTAATATTACTATTCTTATGTCATATAGTATTATTAATCCTTTGACAACTACAGAGAGACCTAGTTGTATTATTAATTGTGTTGAATTTGATCTATTACATAGTATATCTTCTAATTTAAATATGGGTATATCTTCTTTTAATTTAAATATTAATAATCTTGGTAATAATGATGGACAAAGACCTCAATTAAATATATTTGGAAGATTTAGAAATGAATTTAATAATAATATTGACAATGGTTCCATTTCTAATATTAATCTTAATAATTCTACAATATCAATACAACCATTTAATAATTTGAATAATAATGATATAACTAGATTTAATAATTTTTCTGGTAATAATCATTTAATTAATTTTTTTAATGATTCATCTAATAATTCAAACGGTTCATTTGGTAATATTAGTTTAGAATTAGTAAATATTTCTTTAACATTAATGAATTCCATTTTTAATTGTTTATATATTAGAGATATAGAAACTATTAATATTACTTCTAATAATAATGATTCATATATTGAATGTTCTTCTATTGGAACATTAGGGAATGTTACTATTTCTAAAATTAATAATAATAATCCTAGATGTGAAATTAATGTTACTAATGGTAATGTTGATCGTATTTCAAATTTAACTTTAAATAATTCTGGATTTTATGTTCGTAATGGACAAATAACATTTGTCCCAGGAATTATTTCTTTTAATAATAATGATAATAATGGAACAAATTTGATAGCTCAAAATGGAATACCTACAATTGATGAAATTAGAGGTGTATCTGGATATATTGATATTAATGGAGGAAGTTTAGGAAATCCTAGCAGATCAGTTAGATTAAATCAAGAGACTCGTAATAGAATTAGATTAAATAATTATGCTCCAATTTATTATACTATAATTTAATATATTTTCAAACATTTTTAATTATTTTATTTACAATTATTTTATTAATAATTATAAATTATTATCTAAAAAATAAGTTAAATTTATTACTTTTTTAATATTTTAATTATTATATTTACATTAATATAATGATTATTGTTTATAATAATCCTTATTTTTTTGGTGAAGGTTTATTTGGTCAAGTTTTATTATTTATTTTTGAATTATTACCAAAATTATCTAAAATAAATGATGAAATTTATTTCAATATAAGTTCTATTTTATATGGTAACAAACCTGATTATACTATTATACCTGGTATTTTAATTAATAATAATATTGATACTAATAATAATATTAATAATATTAATAATAATAATAGTGAAAAAATATATATAGATATTGAAATTTTAAGAAAAGAATTTAAATCTAAATTAACTAATAATTTTCATGATATGAATAAATTATTTTTTAAATTTTTTTCAATACATCCTTCTATTTTAAATTTAGTTGATGAATTATCAAATAAATATAATATATCTGATTGTTTAGGATTACATTATAGAGGGACTGATAAAAATAAATATTGTTTTGATACTGATCCTATTACACATGATCAATTTATATTTATTATTTCTGATTATTTAATATCAAATCCTAAAATTAAAAATATATTTTTATGTAGTGATGAAGATAATTTATATAAAAAACTTAAATTATTCTTACCAAATACATATAAAATTATAAATCATTCTCCTAAAGTATTTTTTAAAAATAATACTAATAATAATTTAGAAAAAGCTATTTCTGCAATGGTTGATTCTCTTTTATTATCTAGATGTAAAATTGTTATCAAATGTCAAAGTGCTTTGTCTGCATTTGCTAAAATATTCAATCCTGATCTTGAAATATATAGAGTGACTTGTTGTAAATTATTTAGTGATGTTCCATATTTTCCAGAAGCATATATACCTAAATATAAGATTAAAGATGATAGTAATATAATTTTACAAAATTTAATGAATGATATTTTTAGGAATGATTGGACTAAATAAATATTATATATAACTAATTACCAAAATTGCCACCATGATTTATTTTCTTCTTTAATATTTAATACTTTTATATCTTCCTTTTGTTTAATATCTTCATTCTTTATATTTTTAGTTATTTCAATACATAATTCATCAGGTAATTGCTTAAATTTGAATGAAACATCTGATTCCATGGTTGAATTTGATTCAAAATTTGGATTATACCCAATATTATTTTCTATATCATTATATTTTTGATTAATATCTTTGTCTAAAATATTATTTTCATAATCACAGAATCTAAAATCTACTCTAAATAATTCTATTGGATTTCCAAAATATGACATTATATAATTTTTATTATATTATATTTTTTAAATATTTTTATATATTTTTTATAATTATAATATATATTTATTATGCAATTTAATACTAAACAATTTATTTTACCTAATAATCCTTTTTCTAATGTTAATGTTTCTATTAATGATTCTATTCAAATGGCAAGATATAATAATATCCTTAGGAGTGGTATTACAATAGAAACTCCTGTTATTATTAATAATAATTATTATACTACTGCTTATGTTGATACTAATGCTTTTAATTCATTTGAAGAAAATTTATTTAATCTTTTAAATAGTTCTTCTCTATTAACTGATAAGATATTATATTTTAGATATGAGCCTAATAATGGATCTTTTGTAAATTATATTAATAATTTATACAATAATTATAATGTTCGTTTATTTTTATCTTCTGCTAATTCTAGTGATTGTAATAGTATCTTTAGTTTTCTAAATAACCATAATGATGTTATTTTTATATCTTGCACTAGCACTGCCAATTTACCAAATAAACCATCTAATTTACTTAGATTATCATTAGAAGATGAATCTACAATTAATAATGTTATATTAAATATTTTTCCTAATTTTTACAAACTTAAAAATTTAAATAATAATACTTCTAATAATAATTCTGTTATTAATAAAATTTATGTTATATATACTAATGATACATATGGTAATAGTTCAAAAAATATTATTTTTAATTTATCATCTACAATTTCTAATTTAATTTTTGAATATTATGAATTTAATAAAGATACAAATACAAATACTATTATATATAATTTACTTAATTCTAATAATAATGATAATGAAGTTTTTTTTATTTATACTTTACAACCTCAAAATTTTTTAAATTTTTTAGATACTCAGTTAATGCATAATAAATTTTATTTATTTGGAGATACTTTTATTGATATTAATCTTTATTCAAATTTAAAACTTAATAATTCTCATATAATAATCGCAGCTTCTGATTCATTTGGACATACTATTACTAGAAAATTATTAAATACAGGTTCAGGTGCTAGTTCATCGAATCAACAAATTGATTTACTTCTTAAATTTATATTTTGTTGTTATCCAATTATTTATAATAATTTAGGAAATAATCTTAATAATATTATTAATAAATTTGATGAATTAGATATTTTTTATAATGGACAATGGTATGAAAAAGATATTGGTCTTTATTTTATAAAACAAAATAACCCTAATATTAATAATAAATTTAATTTAATATATGATTATTATATAAATTTTAATGAATTTAATTCTAGTAGTTTAAGATCAGTTATAAGACCAATCAAATATTAAATTAAATGAAAAATAAGTTTAAAAAAATTTAATAAATATTAATTAAATTTTCTTTATAAATGTAAATATTAAAAATTTTATAATAAAAATAATTTATTATTATTATTTATTTATTTATAGAATTTTTTCAACTGTTCCATCTAAATTCATTATATAACCAGTATAATTCATATTCTTATATTTATTCATATTTCTTAAATCATTTATAGCTTTCATAATATTCTCTTTATGTAATTCTCTTTCTTTTTTATTTTGTAATTCTTTAGTAGGTTCTTTATTTATTTCAGGGAATGTATGTCTATAGGCTCCACAATCCATATGATCCATAATCATTATTGTATCAACTTTATGTAACATTATAGCTAAATCTAAATTATCTAAAAATGTTTGTTTCCATTTCTCATTCTTTTGTGATATTGGTAAGCTCGCTCCTGCTAATATAAATTGATCAAAATTATCTATTTCACCTATAGATTTCATATATTTTATTATATCAGCTAATAATCTATAATCCATACATGTTAATAAGAAAAACTTAGCTTGTTGTCCTTCTTTATTTTCTAATCCTTCTGTATATATATTTCTCGAAACATATATATGATATACTATAATAATTACTAAAACTAATATCACTACATATATATAATTCATTTTCATATTTTTTATATTATTTACCATTTTTTTCATCATTTCTATATAATATATTATATAGAAATTATTTATATTTTTTTTATTTAGAATCTTTATGTATTATCTATATTAAATGATTTTTACTTCAACTTTATTCATCTTCTTTTTAATAGGTTTTATATTTACTGTATGAATACCTGCATCTAATATAAATGAACTATCATTTACTTTATCTAATTTCCCTGTCTTATTCTTAAAATCTTCATCTAATTGTTTATCTATCTGATTAATATCTATTTCTTCATCACCTATATAATCTATATCATCTTCTTCATCTATTTCCTGATTATTTATAATCATATTATCATCAATTAATATATCAAACGCATTCGTTCCTGCTCTTGGATATTGTCCAAACATTACATTCGCCGATACACCTTTCATTTTATCTACTTCTGCAAATATTGCTGAATTAACTAAAACATCACCTGTTTCCTCAAATGTTGCCTTCTTTATAGGACCATTATCTGCTGACTTATTTATTCCATGTCTATCAATTTGCATAACGGTTCCTTTATATGTCATGATATCTGCTAATAACTCTATATGTCTATAATTTACTCCTGATTCTTGCATAATATATTGAAACTCTTCTATATATTTTGATCTTGCTCCTTCTATTCCAAATATTTCTAATATTTCATTTATATCATTACTTGTGGTTCTTTCTGAATCTATATCATCATAAGTCATTAATTCTAATAGATTTGAACCATCAGTATTAAGTGTCCATTCTTTCGCATTCTCACATGAACCATCTTCATAATATCTTACTATATTCATTTCCTCCATTCCTACTTTTCTTATACCAGTTATTCCTCTTAATTTTATACACAATATATGCTTCTCTATCTCTTTCAAAAACTGAATACTATCTTCGTCATCTTTAAAATCACCTATTTTAATTTTTAATACTAAATTTGAACTGTTATCATCTGTAAAAAATGGTTTTATATGATCTTCAAATGCATCATTTGATATAATAGCTTCTTGTAATTCACTCATTAATATATTACTATTTAATAATGAATCTGGGTCAAACGTTAATTTTAATGTCCAAGGAGATATCATATTGATATTATCTAAACCTATTATTTCATTAAACATTTCATATGATTTCATATAAACATCTTCTTCATTCATATATTCTGGTTTATTCTTTTCATATATAATTTCTGATGTGTTTATTATATCTGCTATTGTCGTAAATTGTAACTGATATTTCATTAAATCCGCTTTATTCTTATCAAACTGTAACTCATTCTTTAAATATATTGTCATAGATTTAGTTCGTATATTTTTACTATGATTTAATAATTCTCTCATACGAGGAACTCCTGTTGATGTTACAACTGATTTACTTGATACTCCTGTTGAATGAAATGTATCTCTCATACATAAATTATTTTCTAATATAAAATTTCTCGTATTCTCAACTGTTAAATCATATACCCATTCAGTTGTATTAGGTATCTCTTCTATTTTTATTATTTTTTCAAATATAATATCAGGAAATACCTTAGAACCATTTAATTTTTCAATAAATGATCGAGTTTCATGAATATATTCTTTACCATCTATCTTATAATTAGGTATAATATCTTCTCCATTATGTGATTTAATATTAATAGGTAAATAATCACCTACCTTAAGATTTCCACCATCTATTTCTAACAATTTATTATCTATAATTCCTAAAAAGCTTTTAGCCTTTGTTGCAATAACTGATCTTCCACCATCTGTTTCTACTCTAATTACAGTATCAGTTCCATCTAGATTAATAACAGGATGTCTTGTAACGGCTTCTACTTTTTGCCAAGAAGTAACACCATTTTCATCTACTGATTGAACTCTAATATTTTTATCTTTTATCCATGCAAGAATAGTATTATTTGGATGATTTTCAATATCATTTGGATTACAGTGAATAATATGATCATCAATAAATTTTCCAATTTCAAAATGTTTTATTTCATTCTCTACTTCTAATAATATTTCAGTCTCATAAGATACAGAGTTTAAAGTCATTTGAGTAGTAGGTTCTCCTAATGATTGAGCACTTACTACACCAACTAATTCACCTGGTTGAATAAATGATGATATTACTTTTAATTCTACTTGTTTAATGATATAATCAAATGTATCTTTATCTAATTTATATTTTACTATTACATTCTTTATACTTAACTGACTTTCTATTATCATTCTTACCAATATTAAATTACTGTTATTATGTTTCTTAAAATATTTTGTAATGTTTTCATATAATTTATCTAATTCATAATAAATATATTTAGGTGATATATTACATTTATAACCTGAATTAAATTTCTTTATTGCTTGATGTATGATTCTACTCAAATTAAATGGTGAATATACTTGAACTGCACCTATAACATCTAAATTTTTATATATATCTTTTCTTAATACTTCTCTATATTTCATTAATTTATCATATTCTATATCAAATATTTCTAACATTTCTTTATCACTTTTTATTTCTTTTACAATGTCATCAGTAAAATATAATGACCAATTAGTTTTATTATCATAAATAATATAAAATTCTTCTTTCATTTTATTATTATCATATTCAATTAATTTAAATGATTGTCTCTCTAATTTTGTTGGATCAAAATTATCATCACCATAAACAAACTGAACGATAACATTATTTGCATTTCGAATTGAATAATCATAATTTACTTTTAAATCTTCTAAAGCTTTAATTAATTTTCTACTGATATAGCCTGACTCACTAGTTTTAATAGCTGTATCTATGCTAGTTGATCTTCCAGACATTGCTGTAAAAAATGATTCTGTTGGAGTTAAACCTTCGATAAATGAATTTTTACAAAATCCTTTACTCTGTGGAGATTCATCAAATTTTGGATAATGTGGTAATGTTCTATCTGTAAAATTTGTTGGAATTCTTGAACCCCAAATTGTATATTGTCCCAAATTTGACATAATCTTTCTTAAATTTGTATCATCACCTTTTGCTCCTGCTCCTAATGATGTCACTGCTACAAATGAATTTTTATAACTTAATTCCTTTAATTTTGCTTGTATTATTTTATAGGAACTCTCTGATGCTTCTCCTAATTTTGCCTTCATTTCACTCTCAAATATATTTTGTCTTAATGTATTATTAACTATATTCTCATAAAAATCTCCTTTATGAACTTTCCTTAAAATATCATTTGCAACTTCTAATTTCTCATCTAATTTCTTTTTTGATTCTTCTCTTATTGATTTATCTATTAAACAATCTCCATAACCTATACTAAAACTATGAGTTATTAACCATCTTGTAATCAATGATTGTGTAGAATCCAAAAAATCTTTACATACATTTGGTCCATAGACACTATATATTAATTTTACTAATGAATTATTTATTGTTCCTTTTTTTAATATTCCACTTGTCATTACTCCCTTATCTACTACTATATCCTTCTCATTTATACTTATATTTGGTAATATCATTGAATAAACTCTATTACCTGACCATTTTCCATTATCATTTGGTTCCAATAAATTTCCATCAAAATTTTGATTAAACATCATTAAATTATTTAACTCATACCTTCCTATCTTCGCTCCTGTTGCTGTAAATAAATATGATCCTACTAATGTATCTTGAACGATACTAATAATTGGACCACAATTTGCTGGTGATATAATTTGAGTTGGAACTAAAGCTAAATTCTCTATTTCAACTCTTGTTTGCCAGTTTGGTGGTTGATGCATATTCATTTCATCACCATCAAAATCCGCATTATAAGGTTTTGTTACTGTATTGTTTAATCTGAATGTATTATGCTTTACTACCTTCACTCTATGTGCCATCATACTCATTCTATGCAATGATGGTTGTCTATTGAAAAGAACAATATCATCATCTAATAAATGTCTATGAACCTCATCTCCCTCTTGTAATACAATCTTATTTGGATCTACATAACGTAATGATATTTCACATGGTGCTGCTACTCCATTACAATCTATTTCCATTCTATTTATAAATTTTGCTCCTGGATATTTATTTGGTCCATTCCTAACATATTTATATAACTGATCCTTATTCCATTTTGTAACTTTTTCTGGATATGTTATATTCATTGCTATCTTTATTGGAACTCCTAATTGATCAATCATAATATTAGGATCACATGATATAACTGAACGTGCTGATCTATCTACACGCTTACCCATTAAATTTCCTCTTATTCTTCCATCTTTTCCTTTTAATCTCTTCTTCAAAGTTTTTAAAGGTTTCCCTGATCTATGCATTAATGGTTTAACTTTAGGTAATTCATTATCAATATAAGTTGCTATACATAATTGAAGACAACCTTCATAAATATCTATTGTCTTTTTATCTGCATTTGCTTCTATTTTATTCCTTAATATATTATTATGTTTAACAATATTTATTAATGCATGTGTTAAATCATCCTCTGCTCTCTGATTATTATCTTGTCTTACTGATGGTCTAACATATGGTGGTGGAACTGGAAGAACTTTGCATATCATCCATTCAGGGCGTGAATATTTATTATTAAAACCTAATATCTCTACATCCTCCTCTGATATATTCTTAAATATATTATAACACATTTCTGGAGTAAATAATTGATTCTTATTTATTTTACTTTCACTGGATATTGCTGTTTCATTAAATTCACCAACAATTTTTACTATATTATCTCTATCTTTTATCTTATCTGATGTTAATTTTACATATTTACTTGGTTGAATTGCGTTACAACAATCATTAAATTCACATAGTTTTGTCTTTATACAATTCTGTAATACATATGCAAATCTACTCCTTCCTGTTCTCTTCTCTATCTCTCTCATCGTATATATATCACTTTTATCAATCAATATATTAGAACAACGATAACAAACACATCTTAATACCTTCAAAATAAAACTCATAAAATGTATATGAAATACGGGTCTTGCTAATTCTATATGTCCAAAATAACCCGGACATATTTCACTATCATGTTCATCTGTTGGACATTTCTTTCTTAATTCTAAAACTCCCATTCTAGGATCTAATAATCCATTTATTTTTGGTTCTGTTCCATCATATGTTTCTGGTATTGTTATCTCACATACTGATGCTTCTCTTATTTCATCTGGATTTAATAAACTAAATTGTATCTTCTTAATTGTCTCTAAATATTTAGTATCTTTTAATTCCTTTGATAATAATGACATTATATAATAATATATTATTTTTTTTATATACCTTTTTTTTTTCAATTTTTTTTATTGTTTCATATCTTTTTTTTAAAGTATTATTCATTTTTTTATTTTACATTTTTTTATTACTACTTATTTTATAAATTTATATAAAAAATGAAATTTTTTTTTTAAATTATTATATTTTAATTTTATATTATCAAATTATGGTTTTACAAGATACTAACTCTGAAACTTTTTTTACACTTGATAAAATTATATGCAAAACAAATAATAAAAAAAATAAATTTTCAAAAATTAGATTTATTTGTGATTTTGATATAATTGTTGATTATTTTGATCCAATTACAACTATTACTAAAAATATAGTTATAAGATCGTTTATAAAAAAAAGAAGAATTTTAAAATTTTCTATTTCTTCAAATGATGGATATTCTTTTATTAGTAATAATAATTTAAGAGTTCCAAAACCTATTTGTAATAATATTCATTTAATGTTCAAAAAATATTCTTATTCTACCTCTGCGTCTATTATAAATATTTATTCTATTACAAAATAATAAATAATATCATCCATTCATTGAATAAAATAATAAAAAAATAAAAAATATATTATTTCTTATTTTTAATAAAATATTTTAATTTAATATGAAAAGGTTTAAAATCCTTCATTTGGATAATTAACATTACCACCTCTACGTTGTCCAATAAAATCTCTCATCTTCTTATCTGTGCATACACATCCACGATCTGTGCTAAATGTTGCTGGACAACATTCTGGACTACTTATACTTTTATCAAATATAAACATACTATCTTCTGGTAATGGAACAAATTGCATTTCATGTTTTAATGGTAATGGTGTCCCTTGAGCTACAAAAAATCGTTTGCAATTCTTTTGAGGACCAATATTATTCGGAACTTTTCTCCATTCACTATCACCACCTGGTTGTAATTTTAAATTATCAAATGATCCCGGAACACCATTACCCATACTATATGATATTCCTGCTGGTTGATTAACACTTCCAAAAAATCTATAATTATTCATTATATTATCTAAATTATATTATTTTAATATATTTTTTTTTTATAATTTTGAATCTATTCTTTATTATTCATAATTATTTTTCTATTATTTATATTCTAATATATCATTTTTGTCGAATTTTATTTCAACTAGATCACCATTTGATAAAGATATTAAACAATTTAATGAATGAATACCTAAATATTTCACTTTCATTTCTAATCCTATATCTCTATAAAAATTACCTTTAGGACCCATTAATTGATTTAATTCTTGACTTCTATCATTACCATTATCATCTAATGCTGTTAAAAAACTATTATTTTTTATTAATTTACTTCTTTTTTGAATTTTTATTTCTTTGTCATCTTCTTTTTTTATATTTTCTTGATTTTCATTTTTTGTTTCTTTATACGGTGGAAATATAATTGAATTTAAATTAGAACTAATATTTGTATATATTATTTTATATTGTTTTCCTTTAAATGTATATATAACTTTTATATATGATATATCTTTTTTATCTTTGTAATACTTATCATTATATAATTTTGTATCTAATAATATTTCTTTATTCAGATTATCATAACCTATAACTTTTATAATGTTATAATCATCTATATATTTTATTTGTTTTCTTTTATGGTTATATAATAATATATCATCCATATATCTATATATCACATAACCTAATATACTTACAGATGATACTATACCTCCTAATAATATCATATCTGCATATTTTATATTTAAATTTATATTCATAAACATTTTATATCTTTTACTTTATTTATTAATTTTTATATACTTTTTATTTTTGATTCATACGTTTTTATTTTATTTTTAATAATATTAAATAAAAAAAATTGATTTATATATAAAACTTTAATTATTTTATATAATTATTATAGGAATGAATTATTCTATTAAACATACTTTTGATCCTCTTTATAGATATGATAACAATAAAATATATATATGGATGACTCAAATTATTGAAAATAATAATAACCAGATTTTTATTTTAACTAAACATGGTATTGATGGAGGTAAATTAGTTGAACATATTAGAGAAGTAAAAATTTGTAAAAGTAAAGACAATTTAATAGAACAAGCTATTTTTAATGCTAATAAATCGTTTAAAGATAAAATTAATAAAGATGGATATTCAACTAATAAATATTCAAATACAAATCGTAATGATATTGATGATAAAATATCAGATGACAATTTAATAAATAAATCAAATATTAATAAAGATAGTATAAGACCAATGTTAGCAACTAAATTTAAATTTGAACAATTATCTAAAATTAAGAATAAATGTGTATCTTTACCATGTTTCATTCAAAGAAAATATGATGGACTTAGATGTATTATTTATAAAGATTTTGATGTTAATAAAATTATTCTTATGAGTAGAACTGGTATTAAATTTAATAATAATTTTCCAAATATTGAATCTGAATGTAATCATATATTTAATAAACTGAATGATGGACAATTCTTATTTTTAGATGGTGAATTATATAGTCATGAATTACATTTTCAAAATATTTCTGGATTATGTAGATTAAAATATGTTTCACCTGCTCAACAAAGTGAATTAAATAAAATTAAATTTAAAATTTATGATTGTTTTTTTATTAATAATTTAAATATTCCTTTTCATGAAAGATTAAAATTTATTAATAAGCTTTCTACATTTAAACTTAATTATATTATACCAGTAGATACATATTTAATTGATTCTGAAAATCTTATTCGTAAATATCATAAACAATTTTGTGAAGAAGGTTATGAGGGTTCTATTTTAAGAAATACGAATGCACCATATACGATTCGTAAAAGAAGTAATGATTTACAAAAACTTAAAGATTTTGATGATGATGAATTTGAAATTGTTGGTTTTACACAAGGTCAAGGAGATCTTGAAGGATCTATTATATGGATATGTAAGACTAAAGAAGGAAAACAATTTAATGTAACACCAATAGGAACTAGAGAATATACTAGAGATTTATTTAAAAATGGTCATAAATATATTGGTAAAATGCTTACTGTTATTTTTCAAGGTTATACAGAAGATGGAATTCCTAGAATAGCTAAAGCTAAAGATATAAGAGAAGATTATTAAAATTTTTATTTTATTTTTAGTGAAAAGGTGTAAATAATAGTATTACTTTATTTATAAAATTTATTATATAAATACAATTTTATATAATATTATAACAAATTTAATCAATATATTAAATGAGGTGTCAAAAAAAATTAACGAATGGTAAAATTTGTAGAAATAAATTAAATCATGATGATAATATATCATCAATTCATGTAGATAAATCTAATAATGATTTAAATAATAATATAAATAAATATTTTTGTAATAAACATTATATATCCCCTTTAAATATTGAAGAATTAAAATGTTGTTGTATATGTATGAAAGAAAATTTAGAATTTAAAGAAATTATATTTTTGGAATGTAATCATATTTTTCATAAACCTTGTTTAATAAATTGGTTTAAGAAAGCAAATAATTTTGATAATTGTGATTCGAATCATTACGATTTTATAAATAATTGTATTTTATGTAGAAATAAAATTAATAATAATAAATTTTTGGAAAATATAATATTAAAAAATAATAAAGATAATGATGATGAAAATAAAACATTATTATATAAAGTATTTCCTGATTTATATAAAAATTATAAAATAAAAAATAAATCAGATAATTTTATTGAATATAATTTATTTTATGATATTCATGGTTAATTCTTTTTCATATTTATTTATAAAAGTATTTAAAAATATAATCATTTATATTATATATTATGAATAATTCATTAAATATTCAAGATATTATTTTTGATAATTTTTATACTTTTTATTTTCACAATGTTGATGAAAATGATTTTACAATTGAAAAATTTAAAAAAATTGGAACCATTAATAATATGGTAGATTTATCTAAAATCATTAATACTATACCTACTATTACGTCTGGTATGTTTTATTTAATGAAAAATGATGTAAAACCATTATGGGAAGAAAATATTAAAGGAGGATTTTGGACATTTAAATTAATGAAAAAGGATGCAGATAGAATATGGAGAATTCTTATTCTTAATTTTGTTAGTAATACTATAACAAAAAATAGTAATGAATCTGATTTAATTACAGGTATTTCTATTTCACCTAAAATTAATAATTGTATTATAAAAATATGGACTAAATTTAATCCTGATAATACGAATGCATCTAATATTCTTAATGATATTTTAGATCCTAATTCTAATTTATCTATTCTTGATAATTCTACAGCATTTTATAAAAAACATGATCAAAATTAAATATTATTTATACTTAAAAATATTTATATATATATTTTTATATAAATATAAATGAAAATTTTATTATATGGTTCAAATGGTTGGATTGGTTCCCTTTATTTACAATATATGAATACTAATCATCCTAATATTGAAATAATTATTGGTAATTCTCGTATTGATAATGATAAAGAGTTAGAAAAAGAAATTATTAATAATTTTCCTACTCATATTATTAGTTTTACTGGAAGAACTCATGGTGTTTATGATGGTGTTAAAATTAATACAATTGATTATCTTGAAAAACCAGGAAAATTAGTTGATAATATTAGAGATAATTTATATGGTCCTATTAATATAGCAACAATATGTGATAAATATAATATTCATTTTACTTATATTGGAACAGGATGTATTTTTAATTTTGATGATGATCATCCTTATGAACAAGAAATTAATGGTTTTACTGAAAATGATTTACCTAATTATTTTGGTTCTTCTTATTCTATTGTTAAAGGATTTTCTGATAGAATAATGAAAAAATATAATAATGTTTTAAATCTTCGTATTCGTATGCCTATTACATCTGATATTAATAATCGTAATTTTATTTATAAAATTGTTAATTATCAAAAAATTTGTAGTATTAAAAATTCTATGACTGTTTTGCCTGAATTCTTTCCTATTATTTATAAAATGATGAATAATAAATTATCTACTACTGTTAATTTAGTTAATCCTGGTTTAATTTCACATAATGAAATTCTTGAAATGTATAAAGAAATTGTTGATCATGATTTTACTTGGAATAATTTCTCTATTGAAGAACAAGCTAAAATATTACTTAGTGCTAGATCAAACAATTATTTAGATACTACTTTTTTAGAAAATAATTATCCTGAAATTTTAAATATTAAAGATTCTGTTCGTAATATTCTCATTCAATATAAAAACAATGTAGATGAAATCAAAGATAATTTTTTATCTTAATTAATTTTTATTCTAAATAAATTTATTATTAATTAAATAAATTTATACATATATTTTATAATATAATTATAATTTTTAATTATATAATTATGAATAGTAACAATGATATAAAAAAAACTAATAAAATTGTTAAAAATAAAATTACAAAATCTGTAAAAAAAACTAAAACTGTTAAATCTAAAACTGTTAAATCTAAAAGTATTAAAGAAGGTAAAAAAAAAGATAAAATTGTAAATAATAAAATAATAAATAAAAAGAATAATAATAAAAATATAGATAGTAATATTAATAAAAATAATAATAAATTATTTTTGTATGAATATTATTCTTGGATAGCTCCATATAAACAAATTCTTTTAAATATTTTTAATAATAAAGATTCTAATAAAAATAAATATAATTATGAAAAAAATTATTCAATTAAAGATTTTAATATTAATAAAGTATTTATAAAAATTTATAGTAAAATAATTGAATCAAAAGAATTAAAAATATCTTATATTGAAACTGATCCTATTAAATATGAGAATATAAAAAAAACGATTGCAGCGTTTCGTTCTGGTTTAACCTATTATGTAAAGAATACTACTAAAATTAATCATATTTCCAATGCATATATAAAGATATGGGAGATATTAAGAGTGTTTAATTTTAAATGGAAGAAGATGAATGAATTTAATGTATTTCATTTTACAGAATTACCAGGAGGTTTTATAAATTGTATGAATGATATGTCTAAAAAATTAAATAAGAAATATGATTGGAAAGCACAATCATTACATCCTAGTTTAGGAGGATTTGGTAATGATTATAATATTATGAAAAAACACCCTGGAAAACATGATTTTGGTCCTTTAAGCACGGGTGATATTATTGATCCAATTAATATACAATATTATTATGAAAAGAATTTAATTTATAAACCTATATTAGTTACATCAGACGCAGGAATAAGAGGAGAGAATATTGATTATTTTTTATTACAAAAATTAGAAATAGCACAAGCATTTAATGTAATAAGTAGTGTAATTATGGGTGGTGATGTTATAGTGAAACATTTTACTCCATTTTTATTGTCAGAGCCTAGTTCAAAAGATGGATTTTTAACCTTTATAGATATGATATATTATTATTATATGAATTTCAAGATTGTTTATTTTTATAAACCTATGGCTAGTAGTGAAGTTTCTGGTGAATTTTATATTATTGGTTTAAATAAAATAAATAATACTGATCAAAATGAATTAAATAAATTAAAAGATATTATTTCAAATCATAAAATTAATCAAAGGTTATTTGATTATAATATTTCTATTAATTTCATATTACAAATTTATAATTTTTTAGATAATCTTAATAAATTTAATGAAAATACAATAAGAACTATTAATATAGTTTTCAAAATGAATGACAAGGATATTGAATATATTAATAATAAATTTACAATATTTAATAAAATAAAATATAAAACTTGGATGAGTGAATTCTGGATTAATTAGATAAAATAAAATATTTTATAATACTATATATAATGTTTAGGGAAGGATTAGGAATAGGATTAATTATATTTTTTATAATTTGGATAATATCTTCAATTATAGCTTTCATATATTCATTAGTATGTTTTGGAAAATCTGGATCAGTATTAGATAAAATTATTGGACTTCTTTTAGCTATTTTCTTTGGACCCTTTTATTTTATTTATTTATATAATTATGGTGTCTATTGCAAATAAATTTCAATATATTATTTATTAAATAAAATATTTATATATTTTATTTATTTTATCACACTATTTTTATTACAGGTTCTATTTTTTTATCTTCATATTTATGATTTTTTATTATTTCTTT
>Ga0169931_10005980_pt1 | contig 18446 bp, 8 predicted proteins | sample Kivu_15m_20L_FD_129675 | JGI IMG/M metagenome (GOLD analysis project Ga0169931, IMG submission 129675) | Freshwater microbial communities from Lake Kivu, Western Province, Rwanda to study Microbial Dark Matter (Phase II) - Kivu_15m_20L... | ecosystem: Environmental > Aquatic > Freshwater > Lake ... | reverse complement strand
TTCTTTAAGAGCTTTAGTGCTCTATCGTTGAGCTGTTGAAGTCCTCACTTATACGATTTGCCCATATATTTTCTTTTGTTTCATTTATTCAGAGTATTGCTATTTTCTTCTCTGAGTCGTGTGCGGATTGTGTACATTATAGGTCAGAACCTACTGCTGTTGCGGCTTAGTCGAGTCGAAATTGTTAAGGAAAAAACTTACGATCTGGTAGGCAATAAAGAATCCAAACGCGTAGGTGAGGAAAACAAAAAACAAATGTTTAATTATCTTGTAAACAGTTGGTTTTTCTTCAGGCGGATCATAAGGATTTCTACCGTATCCATAATTTTAATATGGATTAAAATCTTATCTATAAGGATTGCCTTTATATTGATATGTAGTTGTGCGTCCTTGATGTGTTTTATAAGTCGTTCCTTATCCGTATCCGTTGTTTTACTGCTGATAGGGGCTTTTAGTAGGACCAGTGTCATAGGCCTTGCGTTTTTGTTCATCGCCTAGAGTCTAATAAGCCTATTTTATTTGTAAAAATCGCTGAATATTTGCATTTGATTTGCCTCCTGCCGCATCCGGATGATACTTTTTGGCAAGTTAGTAGTACTTGGATTTAATCTATTGCTGAGTGGCAATTTTTTCAACTCCCAAGACTTCATAGAAATTGGCATATCTTTGAATCACTCGAAACACGAAATGCGTAATCGCTAATCTTTTTCCGATCAGCATTTGAATATAATGGATTAATGACGATTATTAGCGGGTTGGCAATATAAGCGAATAGGAATATGGACGATCATTTTGGTTTATATTAAAAGCAGCTGTCCCTTAGCTTATCAGTCGGCACGTGGAATTTAGGCTTGTATCCTGCATATCCTGGCACTTCAGTTTGATAATTTACCACTACTTATAGCTTATTACCTCCCTTTTCGATAGATTTTCTTTGCTATATTTTTGACTTGAATTCTTAAAAGTGCAGCTCAGATGGCTTGAATCCTTGATAGCCTGGAATCTCAGTCCAAAGCTGGTTGGTTCCATGTTTCAAAGGATTGTCCCTAATTGGTTGCCTGTTACTTTAATGGTTCAGCAGCTCAGTAGGTTTTGAGCCGATTTTATCTCCATAGTTGAATCTATACTCAGTTTGTCCGATGTTACAGTCGTTTACGTAAGGCCTGTTTTTGTAAGAAGTAGCTCTTGCTGCTTGTTCAGCTGTCAGAGTTTTGCCAAGTTTGCCTGTAGATGCGTTTCTTTGGTTAGCTTAGTTTCTTTGTGTTTGTGAGAATGTTTTATTGAATTCTGCGGGTTGACAAATGCTACCTTGGTAGTTAGTTTTCCAGTGCTATACGCCTGTTTTCAACATATTGAAGCCACTTCTGTAGCCAGGTTCTCCTGATTTAAATGCCTAAGTAGCATCATATGCCTTTGCTAGAGAATTTCCTGCGAAATTAAGAGAGCTGGCAGCACCTCTGACTACATGATCGGGATGATAGTCTTTTGGCTGAGTGTTTTCTAGATGATTTTTTTTGTATATAGTGTGATAGTGGTTATAGTTATCGAGAGGATGAATCTTGTCGACTTAGCGCTTCGTTGACGACCAAATCTGATTAGCCAATTAAAGCTATTTTCCCTGTTTAATCGTCGAATAAGGCTGCTCGGCGTAACTTTTAAAGCCGCCATAGCCTACTATTTTATTGATCATGGAAGTTATATTATTGAGTATTGATATGATACTAGCAAAGTCACTCAAAAATGTTTGACAATTTTGGATAGGAATAGTTATGTATCCTTGGTAAATTGACTTAAATTGAATATCTTTGTTAACAATTTCTTCTCTCTTTTTAGATTTTAGTTCTTTCCAAAGCTATCTTAAAAATGACATTATTTTTATTTTCTTGATACAACCAATTTTAATGGTATTAAAAGATACTATATTAGTTCAGCTAAACTCATAATTACATCTTTATTTTTAAACTTTTTTTGTAATAATAAATTTGCTCTTGCTAATGTTAGTATTTAATTATTTTTAAAAGTAACATGACATCGTAATTCTTCGAAGTAGTAGGGTCATCTCAGCCAATCAAAAAACCCAAAAAATAGCAACATGAAAGTGTAGACGCATATGTGAAGCTACAAGGATAGTTTTTAAACCTTTCGTATGGTTATTATGTCAATACATTTGCTGCAAAAATCAATCTAGAAGCCTGTTAAAAACTACCAATAATCGAAGTGCTGAGCATAGATAAGATTTTAAAATAGATCGTAAAGAAATTTATGCTCACCGACCTTTAGTTAGTTATTGTACATCACATTGCTTCGGAGCTCTAGTGGAACTTTTAGGATAGCTTTTTGCGGAAAAATCTTCCTCGAAGTTTAAAATAGCACTAAGATATGCACCCTTCTTCAGCTTTGCTTAATTTTTTCTTGAATCTTATTGCTCAATTCGTTAAAAACTATATGGGAAAGGCGTAATAAACAAGAGCTGTTAAAAATTTTATCAATCTCTAGACCAAAGGAACGTGGTAGTCTATATATTAACAGTGGCTGAAATCAGTTCCTAGTCGTATTTTTAGCTTGTCTCCAAGAACTATTAACACAATATACAGTGATTTCACGCGCGGTTGCCAGAAAGAGCACTTTCGCAAGGACTACAACAAGATGGTAGATAGTATTCTATAGCTATCTACAACATATGCCATGATTCCTGGCTCTCCTAGCAAAAAAAGAAAGAAAAATAGAGGTTCTGGGCTTGAATAGGTTAGCTTTAAACCCCATAAAGTTAAAAATATAGTAAATCCTGAAAGCAGCATATCTTTTCAAAATGTAGCACCTGCGTCGAATATCTTCAACTCACGCATATCTAATAACTAGTTTGTAGATAGCATTTTTTCTAAGCCAAAAGAAAAAATAGTTTTGAAGCAGTTTAGATTGAATTCTAAGGATCAACATCAGCCGATAAGCAACCATATCAACGATTTTTTCACCAAACAGCCTCAATAAGTGGGCAGCTACAATCCTCAGTCGACTATTGGATTCCGACTCGATTCAATTCCTAGCTTTTTAGACTACAACAACAGATCAAGTCTCATCGAGCCTATTCCATACAATCTTCGATCGAACTCAAACATATCTAAACTGCTATGATTTATTGATTTTGTAATCTTTAAGATATTCTTAAGCTATTTTAATCATATTTTTTGTAAATTGGCTTATTGTAAGTATTCTTGACGGTAAATTGCTTTGAATCTAGAACATATTTTTTTATGTATTAATATTAAAAGTGTAAATAAAATTATGAGTACGCAAGAATAACCCACTTTTTTCGCCACTCAAATTGCTCAAAATAACGCTTAGTCACCTTAGGCAGAAAGCAAACCCTAGCCTGCTATAGTTTCTCCTACTTCTTTGCCAGAACCCTCAGCTAAAGGCTAATAAAATCCGCATAGTTTAAAGTAACTTTTGACTGCTTTTAACACTTATGACAAGTAAGAAAAAGGTTTGATTCGACTATAGAATGCCAAATAAATATTTGTTGGGAAAGGATTTGACTAAAATGCAGGTAAGATTGTGTTAATGAAGTGCTAAATTTTTACGCTCTGAGCTTGCCTCAGTTCGATAATATGCTCTCATTCGATGAGTTTTTGTTTGTATATTACCTCAACTAGCACGCTTTGCTGGATTCGCAGTCAAAATCTGATCTTTCTTACCAGGTTGATCAAAGATTAATCGACTTTCTTAAGTAAAAATAATGAAAAGCAGACTTCTTAATAACTACCGAAAGAAGAGCGAAAGAAAGGGCAACTATAAAGAAGCAAAAAATTCTAAAACAAAGGTAAAAAATCAAATATAAAGGTCTAAGAAATACGGTAAAGATAGCTAGCACGACGCAACCAATATCTCAAAACAATCGCTGAAAAAGAGTACTCTGAGACTGAGCAGCGACAAAGATAAAAATTCGAGTAGTTCTGTATCAAGTGGGATAAATTTATGAATGACTACTAAGCTACTGCAACAGAACTGCTTGGAAAAGTAAGAGAACGACAGGCAACATAAATAATATAGTTCTAAGATAGAAACAGAGAGGAGCTAGGCTCGAAAATGCACTATTCAAAGTACCTTCTATAGTTAGAAACAAGGTAGAAGTAAAATTAAATTTATATAGAAAGCTAGTCAAAGTTCAGGAGTACGAACAAGCAGCCAAAGTTAAACAGTAAATAGAATAAATTAGAGCCAGGTAAGAACGAGGAAAGCAAATAGCTGACTTTGAAGTACTTGAAATGCGGGTCAAAAACTTCAAAAAACAACAGGAAACCACACTAAATACGCTGCTTCAAAAAATTCAAAAAGACAGGAATGATCATCTGAAACAAAGACAGGGAGAAACTTAGAAAATGATGATAAGAAACAAAGCAGCCTTGACTGCGATCTAGCATCGCTATACTGATAATCAGAAGAAAGTCTATGAATCTCTGCATAATCTCAGTCTTGATCGTCCCAGTACCGCCAATTGATAATCAGTTAGCATTTATGTATAGTGCAAATCGCCTTAAGTTATTCAACCATATTTTATAGTTGGTTTTAGATTGGGCTAAAAAAATGATTGAGAATCATTTTTTAAAGTTGAGTATACAAAATCTTTTTTATTAGATGATGGCTAATCATAATATTTGTGCGCTATCAGTGATGGGAATCTGGCTTTTCGATGTGATCCTTGGCCTTGTTATGTTGCTGATCCAAAAGTCCTCTGAAATACTTGGCTGAAAACGCGACTATGTTGGCAGGGTTCTCCTTGATAACTGCTTTCGAGTAGTGTTTCAAGATGTTTGGTAACTATTCTGGCACTACTATCTGCTCTGCACAGTAAATTCTTTGCTCTCGCACGTCAGCCATTATTATGCAACTTATTATATTCAAAACACCTACTCATTTTACATATCAAATTTATTTTCTAATAAATCTAATAGATTTCCTCAAATAAATTTGAAAAATTTTAAATAATTTTGATTAAAATGACATTTATTTTTGATCAAGTGAAGATATATAAAGCATCAGGAATGAATGATAGGCGTGAATTATCGAATAATATACAGTTCTGAGGTTCGCTTTATGAGTCCATGGTGTTTAGTATTTTACTTAGAAATGTGTTGGAAAATTAAATCCTTGACTTAAGTAAACTCCTAGTCGCCCATCAATAAAAGTTCTTTGCGAATGAGCCAAAGACAATTGTCATCTTCGGGATGATCGCTGTGTCTTCCCTTGTATAGCACCATCTAAATGGCTTTAAAGGTACGTCTAGTTGAGGTAGTAATGGCAATAGTTTTTTAAGATCGATAGTGGTTTCATTAGTGATGCTTCTATTTATTTGTTTTGCAAGAGTAAAATCTATTTGCGGAGGCGCGTAATCAGTTTATACGAAACTGACTGACACTATGACGCGGTTATGCTTCCAGGGCATCTGATTGCTACGCTGCAGTTCATATACTATTTGCATTTCTAAAGTTTCACGGGTCAGGTTCGCAATTTTATGCTGAGGCGGGTACTTAAAAGAAAAGCCAGTCGACGAATAATGGTATGTTCGTTGTTTTGTAGTCAACTGTAGCGTCGAGAAATCACCCATAAAAAATGTTCCGTTTTAATTGCGTACAATAGTGACTGCGCCATCGTGATTATGAATCTGATAGTGGTAAGCGAAATTGTCTTCTTTTTTAATGACATGCTTGGACAGATCGACCTAGTACTCTGCTCTGTCTGAGAAGCAAGAAAAGTGCATGTGTCCTGACAGCTGCAGAAAAATCAGGAACACGACGATTATCTATTTCATTTATATACACTCGCATTGACCAAGACACGTTCATTATAAATCAGCACACATCATATACAAGATCTATACTAGTAAATAATGCAAACTTGCATAATTAACATACACATTTGGATGAAATCAGCGTCTGGCTACTCTCGGGGCAGTATTGATGCGATGTTTCTTCATAAATTCGAATAAATTACTCCTGTTTTTTGCTATGTAGTTTTCCTAAACGGATTCAAAAGTAACTTTAAGTCCTTCGTCGAAAAGCAGTCTTTCTAGGAACTGAAGGAACTGCGGATGAGTGAAGAGTGTCCTAAGCAGCTATCTATGTTATCATTGTTATACTTTTTGTTGATAGTGGTGAGATGGGCCAAATTAATTCCGCGTCTGTCCTCTTTGCCGACTCTGGCCATTAGTTCCCTCTTCCAGTTATCCACGCATACTCGAAAAAGCTCAAAAAGTTCTTTTTTCTACATTTTATGATCATGTTGCAGCTGTCCGACCCTCTAGAGTTCGTGTACTCTTTCTCTCAGAGCTCTTATTGCCTCATTTTTTTCCTTGATCTCTCTTACTCGCTTGGTAAGCTCTTTTTAGCTACTACTTTGCTTTTAAGAACAATTTTTAGGGGAAATTGGCTGGAAAGCGATGCTTTTAAAACTATTTTTCAGCTCGCTTATAGTCTGCTATAGTTCTTGATTTTTTATTTTTGCAGCTAAATGATTTGCATTTTACTTTAAAGCAAGTGATGGTATATGTGTATCTGTTCCTGACTATTGCTTGCCTGAGCTGTTGAATTTTTGTAGTCTTACCTTAGAGTTTGATGCTGAGAGTTCAACTTTAGGCATTCATACTTGAAAAAGTCTCTCTACTTTGAAACGGTCTATAGTTGCAAGGTCAAAGTGTTGTGTATAAACTTATCTTCAATCGTATTTTTTAGTTAATTGAATAGTCGCACTAGTTACCAAATTTTGATCTTGAAACACTTCATGAACTGCTACTAATGACGCTGAATTCCTTCCTAAAAACTGTTGCTCATCTGCTGCGTAGCCTACTATATGCTCAACAACAAGGCTTTTACCACTGCAGCGTTGTCTTTAGTAGTCTAAGGCATTATCAATCTATAATTTTCTATTAGAAACAGAACAAATACTAATTTCATTCAATCTTACAAAACTTTTAAAATACAATACCGAATCATTTTGTTGTTTAAAAAACAATTATTTTGCATAAAATTTATTAAGTTTTTATCAAACCTTTGATTTTTGAATATTAATATAATCCTAATTGACTTTAGTCTTTATATACAATCGGCTATATATATTGACAAATGATCGGCAAACCGCAGCAATTCCACAAAAAAGTGGCAAAAGAAATCAAAATCCTAAGACATATTGAATAGGAAAAGATTTATACCGTTGCAGTTTAGTGGCACCATGATTCAGCTATGCTTCCAACCATCTCATACATTCCAGAATTCATGCTCAATCCCTATTCCGAAGAGCAACTAAGGCAGACATACACACAACCTTAGACCTCTAAAAATCCATAGAACCAAATTAACATTCAGAGCCAACAAAGCTTAAAAAATCCTCAGAACCCTTTGAAACATGAATAAATTCATAGTCTAATTTCAAGCCAACAGAATAGCTCAATAAACTATTTGGGGGCCGAAAAAAAGACTATTCCAACTCAAAAGACTTAACCGATCACATAGACCACACCACTTAAAGAAAGCTAAAAAATCAAATAGAAGCTGCCATGCAAATAGACTTTGATAGTCAAAAATGAATAGCCCTTAAAATAATTTTTGCCTTCTAAATCTATCGTACAAGTCCAAATTTTTGAGTCTTAGCAGAGTAAGGGAAGTAAAGAGTAGCAGCTTAAACTTCGCGAGTCAGTTCAGAAGGAAAAAATGTTGGAAAAGTTGGCCTAAAGTAAAGTTCAGAAATCAGGACAAGATTACACTAATCTATAAGGATTGTCGTTGCTTGTGCTAGATTACAGTCAAAAAGTCTAAGCAGCTAGCTTAAGAAACTAAGTGCTTATCAGAAATCGAGGACTTTTGAAAATAAGAACAAACGAGAATCATACTCCTCGCAAAAAAGTCAAAAATGATAGCCCACATTGAGAAACTTTTGCATAAATTATTTGCATGTTATATCTAAAAAGGTTTGAATATTTGTTCGAGTAATTTTTCAATTTATATCAAAAAAGTGTGAGTATGATTTTAAGTGTGTTTTTGGTAAATTAACTGTCAGTTAATGTGTATAATTGATAGTATGTAGAGTAAAAATCAGTCTACTACTTCTTTCCAGGACCTTATAAAGAACTTCAAAATGGCATAGAGCTCATCAACAGCAGCTCCCGAGCCACGACCAAAAACCAAGCATCTTATCTTAAAAAAACTTACCCACAATAATAACAAATAAAATAACACAGTCACACATGCAAAAACATCACACGATCAAAAGCATCCGCAAGAAAAAGAGAGCAAGTACTCTCAAGAAAATTAAAGCAAAAATATTCATAATAAAAGTAAAGATAGATTTGTTGAGTTCAGGTAGTAGGATGTGCTCAAGGAGTACAATCAGAAAAGAAAAGGCAAACAGCTTTAGCTAAGCTACAATAAGTTCATAACTGAAATCACAGGCTCTTTAACCGATATCGTAGAGCTTGCTCCTCCCGAGCTACTGACAGTAAAGCTAAGCTATATTCAATTTTTGTCAGTAATGCAGCAAATCGCTTTGATAAAGCAGTCCTATCAGCCAACTCCAAACGATCTAGTCACATAACTTTGGAATTAAACGATTGCCAACGGTCAAACTGCAGGCGTATTCATATTAATTGCCACAGCTATACTAAATATTCACAAAAATAATAACGAGCACTCTGAAACTCAATAACATCTATCGCATAAATATGCAGAACTTAGATACACTCGCATGGAACTTTTAGGTAAAGTCAAAACTGCTCATGAACCATAAGAAGACTATCCATACTCACCTATGATTTCACAGAGAAGCCGTACCATGGCTGCCAGCAGATCCAAAAGTAAAAATAAAAATAGATTGGGACCGACTAAAAGCTACCAGCAGCCATAGGAAAGTGGAGGACAGACCTAACGAGGAAGTAGTGTTAACTAACTAGATGCACTTACAGGCAATCGCAGATCATAAATTTTGTATAAAATGGCCAAAGAAAGATCAATGGATAAAAAAATTGATCGAAAGGCCTGTTAAGTCGAGTACTAGAGATTCAGAAACTAGCTTACTTTTCATCCCAAAATACATCCGATCAAAACAGATAGAATTCGCAAGAAATAGATCCAAGGATAACAGGATTCCATAGATCGTATCATCAGAGGACGTGTCGAGAGATAAGTTCGGAAAATAATCAAAGAAAAAGGGTTACCCTACAACGAAAAAATGTTTCAGAGAATGAAGAAAGAAAGATACTAGGTGCTACAAAAGCAAAGACAAAACAGTCCTCATCTCGAGCTTTGTCTGTAACAGTTTAAAAAGGACAAAGGTGTCAGAGAAAAACATTACCATGAAACATCTAGACATGTATAGGACTAAGCAGAAAATGAACCTAACAATTAATCTAATATATAAGTCAAAAACAAATAAGATTAAAAAGAAGCACCAATAATCCTAAGTGTATAGGTAGACTAAGGGCGTATATAAAAATTAATCATAAAGAGCGGCGAATGCTACAAGGAAGTTGCTTCTAACTTTATTAAATCGATGGGTAAATTAAAATTTATTTAGGATTAAATGCTTAACTTTATGATAAGCTCATTCTCGGAATAGAAAACGCTCTTAGGTGCCAGTTGACCCAAATAGATTAGGACTCTTTTGAGTCAGAAATGGAATCTCTGGTATGATGGCAGTGATGATCTTTTTATATTTATGCTAGCTACTATTTAATTATCGTAAAAATAAAAATACATACAAAAAATTAAATTACTGTTAGATATTAGCTGAAAACTCTTTTGTATACATAAATTCAAAGGAAGCTGTATGATTAGATATTTTAAGCTAAAGCTTTTTTGTGAATATAAATCTATTTTTCCGAGTTGACGATGATAATATTTGAAATTTATTTGAAATGGGAAACGAATTGAACAAGCAAGACGGCAAAAACAATAAGAGAGACCCGAATCCCAAGAAAAAACCCATTCCGCCTCCCCCCAGAGTAGGTCGCAAGAAGAAGAGCAAGGGAATAGATGCCGCCGCTAAGCTCCCTTCAGGTATTTCTTTAGAAATTTAGTCACACCCATAACCAAGTGTCGCCTCAGACAGCTCAAGCTTGAAAGAATCAAAGACTACCTACTCATCGAGGAAGAGTTCGTTGAACACTATCAAAAGCAGGAAAAGGCTAAGCCTGAAGAAGAAAACGTAATAATTTTTTTAGTTAGGAAGAGTTCAAAAAAATCGAACAGCTGAGAGGTCTACCAATGAGTGTGGGAACTCTAGAAGAGTTTATCGATGAAGACCACTGCATCATTTCATCGAGCATGGGTCCTGAATACTACGTCCCTATAATGTCTTTTGTGGACAAAGATCAGCTGGAGCCCAATAGCTCGATTTTGCTAAATCATCGAGGCATGTCAGTTGTAGGCATCATGCAGGATGACGTTGACCCTCTTTTAAACGTTATGAAGGTCGAAAAAGCACCTCTCGAAAGCTATGCAGATATCGGAGGACTCGATACTCAGATCCAGGAGATCAAGGAAGCAGTAGAGTTGCCCTTGACTCATCCCGAAGTCTACTAAGATATGGGAATAAATCCACCAAAAGGAGTCATTCTGTATGGATAGCCTGGCACAGGAAAAACTTTGCTAGCTAAAGCAGTGGCGAATGAAACATCAGCAACTTTCCTTAGAGTAGTCGGTTCTTAGCTCATCCAAAAGTATTTGGGAGATGGACCTAAACTGGTCAGAGAACTCTTCAAGACTGCTCAAGAGCACGCTCCTTCGATTATTTTCATCGACGAGATAGATGCAGTAGGAACCAAGAGATATGATTCTAACTCTGGAGGAGAAAAAGAAGTACAAAGAACTATGTTGGAGTTGCTCAATCAGCTTGACGGATTCGACAGTCAAGCAGAAGTCAAGGTCATCATGGCAACCAACAAAATTTAGAGTTTGGATCCAGCTCTTATCAGACCAGGCAGAATCGATAGAAAAATTGAGTTTCCAGTGCCAGATCTCAAGACAAAACACAAGATTTTCCAGATTCATACAGCCAAGATGAGTCTGAACGAAGACGTACATAATTTTTTATTTAGGTATTAGTTCACGAGCTGATTCAGACCAAGGATGATCTTTCGGGGGCAGACATCAAGGCCATGTGCACCGAGGCTGGACTGATCGCTTTGAGAGAAAGAAGAATGAAAGTGACTAAGGAGGACTTTGACAAAGCTAAAGAAAAGGTTCTGTATTTGAAGAAGGGAGATATTCCCGACGGACTTTACATCTGATCCATAAAACAACATCAACATGCATATTCATCATAAAAAAATTCATGACTCCTACATATACTAAAAGGCTCTGCATAATTGACGACTGAGATGAATCTAAATTGAAAGCATCTTTTTTTATTATAATACGATGCTAAATATGATTAGTTGTTTTTGCGCCTTTTGATAGATTTATTTGAGTGAGCGTAATGAAGGGAAAGTTTCAGAAACGTCTGACCTCTAACGATATCAAATAGCGGCTTAGCTACTTCCTGCTCAGCTACGAGTAAACTTAGATTGAAGATCTACTAGATCCAGTGTACGCACATATCGGTAGGTTCAAGTACCGAAGATAGATAGTAGAAGTATCATTAGATAGCAAAAAATTGCCAACGAGGCCTCCAGAATGATGGAGATTTACATTTAGGATATTGAATAGATTCTTCGTAAAGAGTAAGATCGTTGGTTAATATCGCAAATCAAGAGCAATACAAAACACTACGTATAAGTTTTTTACGATATCATTCAAAAGAATATGCCCCAACGTAATGTCCCAGTAGCCCAAGAAGATGTAAACTTCATTATAGGTAGATTCTAAGATATGAGTTAGAAAACTCTTTGGAGAAACAGAGAAAGCAAAATGAGTCGTCTAGTTTCAATGCATAAAATTAGAAGATTCCTAGCGAAATGCATAGAAAATGGAGCATCACTATTGTTTACAAGACTATCAAGCAAGGTATGGTAAAGTCGATCCGTGAACTGACAGCTGAGCACATTGGGGCGGTTGTGGTGCTTAAGGGCATCGTGATTCGTACTGAGGCAGTGAAGCCTCGTCTGGCCATAGCTACCTTTACTTGCGATGTGTGTGGAAGTGAAAATTATTTATAGGTCAACCAAGATTACTTTCACATGCTCAACCAGTGCCACTCTAAAAAATGTGTTGAAAACAATGTGAGCGGAAAACTTACCTTCATGACCAAACATTCGCATTTCGTGCCATCACAGATAATTAAAGTACAAGAGACTCCTGATCAGCTAAAACAAGGCAATATACCTCTTAATATGAAGTTTATTCTGACTCATAACAATATTCGTAAGGTTCAGCCTGGAGATGTTGTCATCATCCAGGGTGTAGTAATGCCAAAACGTAAAGAAGGATTTGCACATTAGCAAGATCTTACTTTCTAAGTCTGCATGTAAGCTTTTCAGGTTGTTCCGCAAAAGAAAAAATACACTGATGTTGCCATGGGAGAGGAATAACACAGGGCTATTGATAAATTGAGAAGCGACTACAGCAGCACGGATCTCTTTAATATATTATCTGAATCCATTTGTCCATAAATATATGGCATGGAGTACGTCAAAAAGGCCCTTTTATTGCTGTTAGCTGGCGGTGTGACTACCAAAACAAACGATGGTCTTCGTATTCGTGGATAGCTTAACGTTTTGTTGCTGGGTGATCCTGGACTGGCAAAGTCACAGCTGCTTAAATACATTTCTACGATTGCACCGAGAGGAGTGTATACTACTGGTAAGGGCAGTACTGATGTGGGTCTCACAGCAGGTGTCAAGATAGATCCAGTGACCAGAGATGTTAGTCTTTAGGCAGGTGCTTTGGTGCTGGCTGACCAGGGCGTGTGCTGCATCGATGAATTCGACAAAATGCAAGCCTATGATCAAACTGCCATCCATGAAGTGATGTAGCAGCAAACCGTCTCGATCGCTAAAGCAGGCATAACTACTACGCTTAATGCCAGGACATCTATCTTGGCAGCAGCTAACCCTCAGTTTGGAAGATACAACATAAAATAAAGTGCACGCACAAACATCAATCTACCTGCAGCATTACTTTCAAGATTCGATCTCATCTTCATTCTTTTAGACAAACATTGTTAATAGGACGATTTGTAGCTAGCTCGGCACATCGGTGAAGTTCATATGACCAAACAAGCCAAATAAAAAAAATAATTGCTTAAAAGTAGTGATTTACGTAACTATATCGGATTGGCTAAAGAATATGAACCGAAAATACCTGAACATCTGTCAAGTCAAATCATCGAAAGATATGTGAAAAATCGACATTTGTATGCAAGTGGTTAAAAATAAAAGGAACGCTACATCACAACAAGGAATCTACTTGCCTTGATCCGTCTATGTCAGGCTAGAGTATTTTTTCATATATTAAGGCCAAGCTTAGATTTTCGAACGAAGTGAACCAACAGGATATCCTGGATTGCTAGGAAATAATGTAAAAGACTCAGCTAGTAGAAAATGGAGGCAGAGATGACATGAGAAATAAAATAAACTCAGATAAATGCGGGTCTATCTTCAATCTCATCAAGTAAATGTGGTTCTATGCCACTGACACTATTGACAACTAGCTTATAATCAAAAGAGTCAACGCTCGAGGATACAGCACTGACGATCTTAGAAGAGCTTTAAAGACATACGGTGATCTAGGTCTTCTTCAAATCGAAAAAAATGGTTCAGTAAGACTATTGGTCTAATGATGTAGCTAGCTTGCATTGAAATGTAATTTAATATTGGAGATTACAATATATGTTTGCAGAGTCTAAGTTTTTAAAAATCATAGATTTTCTTATTATTTTTGATTTCGTAGCATTTTCATCTTTCATTTAGCATTTTCTTGAACTGCTATCTTTAGCTATGGCCTGAACCTATCTGAGTGATAAAAGGATCTAAAAGCAGCTGACGAGCTGTAGCCCTTTAGTTTGGATCTTTTTTGAGGCAACGACTCAAAAAAGATCTCATTTCTGCCGAGCCTCCTTTGATACTTTCTGGAGGTCGACTTGCTATCATCACCATAGCTATAAGAGGCTTCATTTTCAAATACTTAGGTTCACCTTAGCAAAGTTCGATTAAAATAATTCCCAAAGACCATATATCTACGCTCTAAGTATACTCTTCTTTTCTGATCAGTTACGGAGCCATCCATGCTGGTGTACCTGCAAGTTATTGTGAACATGTTTGCTCTTTAGTCAGCTGAAGAGCATATCCGAAATCAGCTATTTTTATGTGTCCTTGTCTATTTATAAGTATGTTATCACTTTTTAGATCACGATGAATTTGCTTTTTTGAATGAATTTTCAAAATTCCCCTAAGAATTTCTTTAAGAATGTATGCAATTATATTCTAAGGGATTTGCTTTTTATGACGATTAATGAAACGAGTGAGCGCTCCTTAGTCCATATATTAAATGAACATGAATAGAGTTTTTTGAAAGTAGTAAGAAAAATGATATTAAACGATATTTTGGGACTCACAAAGGGTCATCACTGCTATTTCTTATTTAATTTTTTGAAGAAGTCCGTCGTCTTTTACTGACATTATTCGTACTGCGAATTCAGTTCCTCGTCTTCTATCTACTGCTTTGTAAACTTTGCACATGCTACCTGTGCCTAGCTGCTATAGAAATTAAAAATAGAGCCCTGGTTGTTATTTTACTATTCGAACTGTTTTTAATCGATTTTTAAACTATTAAGTCGACAAAAATTCTCTTTCGAACTTGGATTAGTACACCTAACTTTGAGGCTATCGAGTTATGACGTCAATTATGGTAGCTATATCTTCAGAGAGTTAAGAAATTTTTGATTTTTCAGAATTAGATTTGATAAAACCACCAAAATAAAGGACAGCTTATTACGTTTGTTGTTTTTTCAAGACACTTGCAGTTTTTTTGACCTAAATAGAAAGCTTTTTACCTACTAGCTAGATATATTACTGCTTTTGATCATGAAATCTACGATTTGACTGGGCAGACTGTTGTCGATTTACTATGAAACTTATTCTACGCTTGATATAGAAGCAAGTTGGTGATCTATTTTTTGTGCAGTTTGTTTTTTAATTGAATAGGACTATAATCTTCCTGTGATTCTATTAGGTCTAACTGAAATTCCATCTTGAGTCATGCTGATATCGTCCAAATATGTCTGGATATTACTCTCAGAAGACTAAGAGATCGTATCTTATCTTTTGGGTCTACATAGCTTTATTTTTTACATTTTTATACAGCTTCCTTTTAAGCAACCTCCCATTTGATTTAATTCATATAATAGATGAATTTTCAACTAGTCTAGACTAAGATCAATCAAATCATATAATAAGAGCACTACAATTTTCCTTGGAAATACTAACACTATAATACATCATTACTGCCTTTTTTGTTTTACCTACTAAAGTCTTTTTTCTTCTCCACTCCATTTCAAAGCCACATGAAGTACACTTCTCTCAAAAGATACAAGTTTATCATCTTTAGTTTATTATTGCTTTTCAGACATTTTGCTTCGTAATTCTTGTTCTGTTTTTTTGATAAGTCTTTAGCTGATTCCGAAATAATGCATAGTATTGATTATGTAAAAATTTTGGAAAAAAGGATCCAATTTGACTCTTTTAATATAGTTTTCATCTTTTCTAATCATAGCTTGGAGGATGATTTCTCTCAAGTTGAGATGATATGCTAGATAGCCAAAGCCTACTAAGTACAAACCTGACAGTGCTAGCTATTTAAATTAAATTTTACTGCTTTGTATAGTCCGCCTAAAGACTTCATATACTTGAGCTTCAGTCTTTATCCGGGAGGACGATCCACTTTTACTCTATGAGAAGCTGCAATGAATCCTCGATAGGAAAAATAGGTGAGCATGGCAAGCCCGCTGAATCCATACAATCCGAAAATTGCTAAGCTTGGCAAAGATGATGTTTCTTGTTCAATATGGGATTGCATAGTATTATAAATCTAATATTTATTTAAGGTTATTCATAAAAATTCATAAAATCAAATATCTTATAGTCTCCAACCTGTCTCCTCTTACTGAGCTGTAGCCGGAATTTCAATAAAATTAGACATTATAGGCATACTTTATGATGCTTTAAGATGTTTTTTTTCTACAATTTTTTTTGCAAAAAGTATTTAAAGAACATTACAGAGACTTTATGAAATAACTCTTAATTCTATCCATACTGTATTTTTTTGCTAAGCCATGAGGTCGCATGCTTTTTTAAAGTGCTAAAATTGTAAAAAAAGTTCATCAAAAATTTTAATATCTTCTGATTTTTATGATTTGAACATAATTTACAATAAATTCGGATATGATCTTAACTTTAGAGCGATAGTTTCAAGAATGCTAGCCTCTTACTTGAGTAAATCGATATCACTAATTTCGGGTTAAGTTTCAATTTAAATCAAATTTTAATGTAGAATTTTACTATTCTAAAACTAAAGCTATTCTTATTAAATAGGATTGTTTGACTCTGCAATCAAACTTAATCTTTTACAAGTTTAATTTTTTTAAATTGCTTTTTTATAACAAAAAATCTGTTTTTTTGGTTTGTTATAAACTAGTTTAATCGGCAAAGATACAATTTTAGAACCATATCGATATAAGCTGTTTTTTTATGTTTGAATTTGATTTTAAGTGTTAATCTACGCTAAGCGATCATCTAAAGATATTAAATTTTAAAAATTCTTGCAACTTTTTTATTAAATAAATGGTTCAACTGACAAAGATTTTTCAGATTTCTTTGGTTATTAAATACTAATGTCGTCTGAATCTGGCTATTTTATTGAGCTATCAAGGATTATGATTTCTTGAGGTTTTAATTTTTAATTTTGATTTTATATTATCTTTTTACCAGTAAAGTTAAGACTTACATTTCTACGCATACAATCTGTAAGTACACTTATAGCCACATTTGGCAGCTTTTTTCCTATTCTTTCACTAATCGTAGACTCTTTTAGCTGTATTTACTGTGCCAGCTATTTAATAATTTATTTTTAAAGATTAATTCTTTGATTAGATTTTGATGATTGCAGCTGCATCTAGTACTTTTTAAAAGCACATATCATTTTAATGTCTTGGTAAATACTTATTTTTCTATTTTCAAACGTGGAACTAGATTATCTTTTGATTAAGTAACTTTGCATTTCTTCATAAAGATCTTTAGTTATTAAATCTAAAAAAATTAACAGCTTAGTCGATTTATTATGATTTTTGTTAGTTTTACTACTATTTTTTGATTTAGAAAACATTGGATGTAGCAAATTTTATATTACGTTGACTATTGATCATTATATCTTTAAACTTAGCTGAAAAAATTATTTATGAAAATAAACTAGAAACCATGCACAACAAATTATTTTATGCTACTACTCGTGAAATAAGATTATAATCTAATTGTTTTTGGTGCAACTTTATTATAAATTTGATAAGATATATGTCGATTTCGAGTGCTTTTGACTAAGTGAAAGATGTTGCTAATCGATATACCAAAGAAGTTCTTTGCTTAGCAGCTGCCACACTAGCCTATCGATTGTTTCGCAAAAATCAGCATAAAAACGAGCATAAAAAAGATCAAAAGGATCAAAATAGACTCTAAGAGCCACGACCAGTCAAAATTAGTAAATTTTTAGTTTAATCAGATCGAATAAAAAGTTTTCAACTGCCTCATAACATTCTGCATACTGAAAATTCATTGATAGACTAAGTAAAACATCTTTCAAATCCTGCATGTAAAATTACAAGAGTTCCCCATCTCATTCAAGAACTAGTAACTTGTTATTTACACAGGATTTCAGAAAAATACCTTCGATAAAATCTCCTTTAATTGGTGACAACGCATACAAAAACAGTTTCGGAGGTCAAGGATTTCTTCCCTAAGAAGCTTTTGTTTATCAAGGTTCTTATGTGTTGTAAAAAAACATGTTTGATCAGTAAGAGGACCTAATAAATCCCAAATGCTGGTTACTGGCTGGACCCAGAAAATATTTACACTTCAAGCCGGCTAATGTCAAAGCAGCTATCGTGACATGTGGAGGCCTGTGTCCTGGATTGAATGTGGTTGTGAGGGAGATATACACAGCTTTAGCTAATTTGTACGGATGCAGTGAAATTTGGGGAATCAAATTCGGATATATGGGTTTCTACTCTGGAGGCGAGTACTGGATAAAACTTAATTAAAAATTTGTTAGAGAGCTTCAATATCAAGGTGGAACTATTTTCGGAAGTTCAAGGGGTGGATTCAACTAAAAACCTAGTGCAAAGTAAACTAAGACTATGCTTGATGTCATAAAGAAGTAGCTAAACGTGGCTGAAGAGACTGCTGAGGTGAAAAATCGATTGAAAAAATGGTCATAGCAAAGGTAAGAAGAGCTGACTCGAGCAAATGGCAATAG
>Ga0169931_10005978_pt1 | contig 18449 bp, 22 predicted proteins | sample Kivu_15m_20L_FD_129675 | JGI IMG/M metagenome (GOLD analysis project Ga0169931, IMG submission 129675) | Freshwater microbial communities from Lake Kivu, Western Province, Rwanda to study Microbial Dark Matter (Phase II) - Kivu_15m_20L... | ecosystem: Environmental > Aquatic > Freshwater > Lake... | reverse complement strand
TTTTTAAGTGTATTAGATTCATTGCATAATTTATTTCAATAAAACACAGTACACAATCGTATAATCATCAAATAGCAAAAGGGTTTATCCTTTCAGCATAATATAATGACTAAACCAAACTCAGTCCTTTCTTGTGTTCAAACTTTTTGAGCTCGGGACGGCGGTGATCACCAACAAAATACAGAATAAAGAAGCCTGGGGATTGTGTCATTAAACTAGATGACTACGGTATTAGTTTTTATGAAATCCCATAAATCCGATGGGTATTTATCCTGCGGCTGCATTAATATTTAAAACCGGTATTTATCACAAAATATATCAGCTCATTCACATGGAGGCGAAATTAAGGAATCTTCGACGCCTTGATCAAGATGCTTAGTTCTTGTCTCTATTAGAGCTCTCTTCCGATCATGTGATTCTATCTTTTGTAGCTTCACTTCAATTCGGTAGTCCATTGTATCGAAACGTTTCGAAACTTATTGTTAGATGAGGTGTGTGAGATCTTTTAGTCTTTGCTCTGCAGCTGATTTTTGATACTCATTGTTACCAATAGAGTGGTTTTCCGGTTGTTTCTATTGGGGAATGTAGCATTGAACTTATCTTAGATTCCATTCATCTAAGGAACCTTGGATGCGTCCATCGAAAAAAGTCATATTACACGTCGATGAGTAGTGTCCAACATCAATCACCCGAAATGCACTATAAGAATTCTATTCCAAGACCCAACAATAGACAGTCCACAATCCAGCTTGGATTTTCATTAGAGCTGAGTCTACGTGTAATGTCTCAACTAAATAATGAGTAGCTAAGAATGAAAAACTCTATATATGACATTTATTTATTCATGGTTATTAGCATATCTATTCTGGGAAAGAAGACATTTTCCCTTCTCAATGGAGCGACCAGTTTTCAAAAATATTTATCAAAATGTTAATTTTAGTAATATCCAAACATGTAGTTAAGACATCTCCAAAGATTGGCGATATCTATATCTCAGTAAGGAAATATACCATGAAATGACAGATGCTCCACCAATTAGAGCTCCAGTGATCCAAAATCTGCGTCTCCATTTACTCGATGATTCATCATGAATTCTTCGATATCCCTCCAACTCATCCGCATCAATAGATTTCCCTACATAAACACCAGCTCCAAATACTACTAAATGCGAAAGAAGATATGATTTCCATATTGGCGCCATATTGAATTGTCAAATAAGGTTGATTGTGTAGGATAGGTATAGGTTATTGACTACATACAAAATTAATAATACATACAAGCCAGGGACAATTCGCGCATACCGCCCGGTCGACAGATCAATGCGCGATCTCACCACACAACACACAACGATCAATAACGTTTTATAAGACAAAAGTATATTACAGTATATTCATCGAATTCGAAAATTAATCATACTGTACCGAGGCAATTCTCCCAGATATCACGACAATTCGATTTCTGTTACCTAATCGAATAATCAACAGTTTGTGTTTCTATGAAAATGTCTTCAGCGGCAGAGGAAGCTATACTCCGCGCTAAGGCTATTGCAGCTCGTCTTGCGGCTACTTCATCGGCAGTTGCGTCGTCGTCAGCAGACGTATACACAGACAATAATACTGTCAATTCTGTGTTAGAGGCTGCTTTTAACTCACAATCATCGGATCCTACCCATGGTGTAGGCACCTCAACATCGAGTGGAAAGAGAAAGAGGTGGGGAAACGATGCTCCAACAAATGGAGAAGGTACGAATATTCCAAATCAGAGTTAATGATTTCTATTCACGATATATCCTTTCCTTTCATCGTTGATCTCACTTTAATCTTCGTGTCTTAAAGATGGTGGTAGCTCCTCCTTTGTGAGTAATGCGTTAGCTATGGCTCTGTCTGCGGAGGCTACTAAGCGTGTCAAGGAAGAAGCTTCGTCGAGTAGCACCAATGAGGTGGTAAAAAGAATTTGGATACCCGTTGAAAAGAATCCTGGCTACAACTATATTGGATTGCTCATAGGTCCTGGGGGGTCTAAGCAACGTCAGCTCATTGAAGAAGCGGGAGGACATGTTCGTATAAGTATTCGAGGTCGAGGAAGTGCAAGCTCCAATCCTACACCCGGAAAACCAGAGGAACCTCTTCATGTATTGTTGGAAGGTCGTGCTGAGAATGTTCAACGAGCAGAAGAGATGATTGATGAACTATTGAATGATTCTGTCAAGGCGCAAGCTGAGAAGGATCGTCAATTAGCTCAAGTCAATGCCGCGAAAAACGAAGCCTCTGAAGGTGGAACATCTCATCAATATACTCCTAAGACAGTGGCACAGCTGTTAGGAATCGGTACCACCACATCAGACACCGAAAAGGATAATAACATTGAACTCTATGAAGAAAAAATTGGTGTGCCAAATGGTCTTGTTGGTTTCATTATTGGTAAAGGAGGTGAATCGATTACAACGATGCAACGTAAGAGTGGTGCCAAGGTGCAGATTCAAAAAGAGCATGAAATGGAACCAGGAGCTTCCATGAGAATCATCACTCTTATCGGACCTACTGCAGAGTCGGTGGCTGCATGTCGTGAAATCATTGAGGGCATGGTACAAGAACGTACAAGGATGAATACCGAACATCAACAACAACGAGCTGCTACATCGGGTTTTTCTTCCTCCGCAGTTGGATTGGGAGCACCGGGTTCCAATGCAGCTTCTCAAGCCACGCAACTTCAACAAGCACTTGCACTCGGTCATTTCCATCTACAAATGCAAGTTCCAAATAGTGATGTAGGATTGATTATTGTAAGTTTGTTCATGTTTATTAATGCTTCATTTTGAAATGGATGGTAACATTTTGATTACTGCCTTGTTCTATTGCATCCTGATTTGCAGGGGCGTGGGGGGTCTACTATTAAAACCATTCAAGAACGCACAGGGTCAAATGTACAGATTCCTCCTCAACCAGATGAGACAAATCCATTGTTTCGTACGATCAATATTACCCATCCGTTGAAAGAACAAGCTGAGATGACCCGTTATTACATCGCAGGGGTACTATCGAAGAATACTGAGGTTATGCAGCAGTTGGGCCTTGCAAGTAATACCCAAAGTTATGGCAATGCAGAGTATAGCGTACAAGTACAGGTAATGCATTTTTCATTTCTTGTTTTGCAATGATTGTTTTCTTTCTTGTGTTTTGTATGTTGTTGGAAGAGGCTTCTCTATGGGACGATTTTTCAGCGAGACAAGAAGGTGAAAGGTTCATGTCTATCTTTCTGTTTGCTATATGTTTTCTTGCTGATTTATTATTTATGTGGAACTTTTGTTACTCAACAATATTCTACAAGCAATCTAGGTTTTACTTGATCATATATGTATATTTCGAACTCATTTTTGCATGAATTCTTTATTTTTGTTCTTTTATTTTCGTTTTATTGGATATTGTGTTCGTTTTATCTGTGTGTTTATTTGAAACTTTGGATCCTATGGTTTTAGGTGCCAGATAAAGATGTAGGCATGTGTATCGGAAGAGCAGGATGCGTTATTCGTGAGCTTCAGCAGCGAACTAAAACTCGTATTCAGATACCGCCCTCTGTTCCAGGTCAGGAGTATCGAATAATCACAGTTACTGGGCCCCCTGATGGCTGTGCAAAGATTCAAGAAATTCTGAATCGAATTGTTATGGAGCAGTCCTCTGCATTCGTCATGTCTGGAGAATGTTTTCAACCTACTGTTTATCCATACGGTCAACAGGCTGCTGCGTATGGTCAATATTATCAGCAAGCGTATGGATCTACCGGTTCCACTGCAGGTCAGGCTGACTATTCCGCGCAGTGGGCAGCATATTATGCTAGTATGAACCAAACAGCCATCAGTGCGGCAGGTGTTACACAGCCTGCAACCACTGCTACTGTAGCAACGACTGCAAATTCGGTCACTGGCTCTGCCAGTCAAGGTCAGTCTATCTCGCCTGATGCATATTACGATGCGTTTTTTCAATATGCTTATCACTATGGAGAAGATAAGGCGAGACAATATTATGGAGCGTGGTCACCGCCGGTGGGAACTCCTAATCCTTATGGAACAAATCCTGCATTAGCACAGGAAGCTGGTTCTTCAACTGCATGAGAAGAAGTTATGTGGTAAAGAGTAAATTATTATGATTCTTCCTTTCCATTGCTTTAATGTTTTATCGCAAACCAAATAACTATAACAACATGGCTAATTTTAAACTAAAACTGCTTTCATGATTTTGTATTTGTCTTAATATCTTACCGATACTGAATAATTTAAGAGGTAAACCTTTCAGCAACAAGAAGCTGATAGCTTTCAGTTGTTGTCATATGGGCTCGGATTATCCCTGGTTCCAACCTCATTGAGCCCATACTAAGGACTGTAAACAAGCCGAAGAGTGTGGGAAGGTGTAACTAGGTTAATGATATGATCAATCGAGTATTGAACGTATGATCGATCTTGGTGTTTCGACGTTATCATGCAAATTATTTTGGACCTGAGTTTTTGACTAAGGAAAATAAGGAAATAAAGAAGCTTTTACAAAATTACATTCTAAACGCCAAGCCAGGTGTTAAACCACCAGAACTAATTCCATTTTCCTCTTCTTGTTTGGAAGAATTTGAGCTTTTACCAGGATTCACGGTAGTGGAGGACGAGCGTTTACTAACATAATCTCGATATGCTTCATGTCCTTCAGACTGACGAGGCCCTAACAAATCCATCATATCATCATGAGTTATCGTTTCCTTCTCTAACAACAATTTCGCTACGCTTTCAACTTGAGATTTCTTTTCTCTGATGAGATTCAGTGTTCTTTGGTATGCCGAGTCTACGATTGCACGAGCTTCTTCGTCCATGGCCTCCGCAGTTGCGTCCGAATATGGCTTATCACCTGGCATGTCATTGGGATCCTTGGGAAATGCAAGCTGACCGACACGAGAATTCATTCCATACACCTGTATGGTACTGTAGACTAAGTTTGTAACACGTTTCAGATCGTCAGAGGCTCCAGTTGTTACTCGTCCGAAAAAAACTTCTTCACTTGCTCGACCCGCAAGCGCCATACAAACAATATCTAGAATCTGCTCCTGAGTCCGCAAGAATACTTCCTTTGGGAGATATTGCGCGTAACCCAAAGCTCCACTGCTTCTTGGAATGATTGTCACTTTGAGTAAAGGATCGGCATGTTCTAGAAACCAACCTGCAACTGCATGGCCTGCTTCATGGTGAGCAACAATAGCACGCTCTTCCTTACTCATGATTCGATGGCTTTCCAGCCCTCCAATAATTCTATCAATAGCTTTTTCGAAATCGTCGATAGTTACTGATTCAGCAGCTCGTCTAGCAGCGACAATAGCAGCTTCATTGCAAATATTGGCAATATCAGCACCTGAAAATCCCGGAGTTAAACCAGATAATCTCTTGATAAGATAAATGCGATTAACGAAACGAATGAGAAATAAAAGAGATAGAAAGGAATGAAAAAAATCTCCACCAGACTTACTCCTGCAAAAACTTCAGCAGGTTCAGCCAAAGTAATTCCTTTCAAATGAACCATGAAAATTTCTTTTCTCCCTTGTAAGTCAGGTCTTTCAACTGCTATCTGACGATCAAATCGTCCCGGTCGAGTCAAGGCATCATCTAAAATGTCAACACGGTTCGTACCAGCAAGCACAACAATACCAGAAGACGGATTGAAACCATCCATTTCAACGAGAAGCTGATTTAGCGTATTCTCTCGCTCGTCATTACCACCAGAGAAACCGCCACGACCTCGCTTTCTACCAACAGCATCAATTTCATCGATAAATACTATACATGGTGCATTCTTCCTGGCTTCCTCAAATAAAGAACGTACGCGAGCGGGCCCCACACCCACAAACATTTCAATAAAATCACTTCCCGATGTAGAGTAAAATGGAACACCAGCTTCACCTGCAACCGCTTTAGCGAGAAGCGTTTTCCCTGTTCCTGGTGGTCCGTGTAACAATGCCCCTTTCGGAATCTTTGCGCCAAGCTTGGTAAAGCGTGTAGGATCAGACAAAAAGTCAACAAATTCCATAATCTCTTTCTTGGCTTCTTGACATCCAGCAACGTCTTTGAATGTAACGTTGACATCCTCCTTGCTTATTTTCTTAGCAGTACTACGACCAATTTGAAAGATGTTACCCATACCACCACGACCTCCACCTCCTCCTGCCCCCATACCGTTCGACATACCTCGTAACATGTAGGCAGTGAGAGCAATCATTATCAGCGCAGGTGAAGATCGTATTAATTCCATAAGCCAATTTGTTTCATTGGCGTATTGTACCTAGGATACGAAGGAAAGGGGAAAAAACATAATGACGAGTCTCATACAATGAAAAACCAACTAGAACAATAAAATAAATTTATTATCGTACCGGAACAAAATCACGGGAGGATATACCCAATTCTTGCTGAGCTTTACCAAGTTTTTCTTCAAACGATTCTACGCTACCAATTTGGAAATGATAAACTAATTGTTGTGGACGATTGGATTCATCACCGAATCGTCTCATAGTACCCGAACTACTTAAAGATGAAAGACTGGAAGAAGTTCGTCCTTCCTCCGACGTTTGATTACCCATATCTAAGATTGTATCTTCTTCCCAAGCTTCATCTGTTCGTGATGATGACAACGACGACGACGAAGAAGAAGATGTTGTTGTTGTTTGTGAGGAGTGGGGATTCCTTCGTCTATTACCTACTGATGCAGAGGAAGTAACCATGGGTCGATGTAGAGGTACCCCTTTACTACCTGGATGTAAGTATACCCGGGCAATTCGTTTATTTACAACCACTATACGTTCAACATCACCTGGTTCTAATATATAATTATAAAATTCACTCCAAGTAATCTTTGTAAAAAGGAGAGTGAATGATGAAGATAAAGAAAAAGAAATGGGTATGAGTATGAAAATCATTTTTTTAAAAAAACAAAAGTCAAAATCATTCTGTTTTAGAAATGTACCTCTTTACCATCATTTCCAGATGAATCTTCTTCAAAAATAGATTTAATAGCTAATATAGTAAATAAAAGCATTAATAAAGCACCGACTTGTTGTTCATCTCCACTACCACCAGATCCTCCTCCTCCTGCTCCACCACCACCGCCTTGTTTGTTATTTTTCAAATTTGCAAATTTATTTGTTGTGTTTTCTTTTTTGGATGATGAAGTAGCACTACTACCTTTGGGTGTTGTAGATTCAGTTGTGGATTCCTTTTTACTTGTGTCATTAGGATCTGATGATGTTTGTTTATTTTTTGGATAAAAATTTTCAAACCCTTTGCATAGTCAAAGGAGACATATAAAGAATGAAACGTATGAACATAGAGAGGCGGAGGATGTCATTAGAAAAAAAAAACAGATACACTCTCGCGGAGGGGTTCACAAAACTAAAAAAGAAAATAAAAACAAACCTTTTTGTATTTTACTCATGAGCCAATGTGAATATGATTGAGAATTCCATGAGTGTGATATCGACGAAGGAGGTAGGAATAGATTTAAATCTAAAACTGCCAAGTCTGCAATAGGAGAATTTGAACGATGGAGTTCCCTACTTTTCATCCTTGTATCATCCAAAGAATCCGACGGATGACGGTATAAATCATACTGTGAAGATGATAACCGAGAGTGATTATAGAAAGAGGAAGACCCGGTTGTAATCGTATAGTGCTGCTGTGTAGCCAAGGGAGAAAGAAAATTGGACTGTGTACATGTTTTTGAAAAAGATGGAATAGGTGGAATACCCTTCCTACGTATCCAACGATGAAGTAATGACATGGTGTTTCTTTTCGTTCAATGATAACGGCGGTGTTTCGTTGTCAACGATGTGTCTTCTACGATAGTATAGTTAGTCAACTGGTATGATTGGGGTGTACTGTGTGGAGGCGAAAATGATCGAGATGGAATAATAGTGTTACAGAGATGTCAACAGAATGGCCGATTGAAGACAATAACGATGCTGTACAGTACTATAGCAGCAAAGAAAAGAACGACGCAAATACAGCTTCATGATTGCGAAGAAGGCAGACGAATGTGACAGCAGGTGACTCATCTTCTGGTTAACTAGGGTTATGACTATGTAGGGTTCAAGGGACGTGAGGAAAAAATGCGGGGGTAGCTATGTACTCAAAACATGGCCTCTCGCCCTACATAGAGCCGTACGAATTAGCTACGTAAATGTGTACTAGCGAGGTGTCTACATTGACATTCTATTGACATATTGACATATTGAAATATTGACATGTCAACAGATTCCCACTTTACTGCATGAAACCATCACATCCAACCACATCAAACCAAAAAAGAACATATATATACAATAAAATTGTTTCCATATGAATAAGGATGAAGCCAAGTTTCACTTTTTCTATAGATACATCCATCTTTCAGAAACGGATATTCTCGAATCCTTTTCTAGAAAATCACATTCGTCACTCTCTTGTGGATCCTATGACAACGGATCCAACGAATGTCCGAATCCAATACGGAATTTTCTTACCGGATCCTTGGTTTTTTCTACAACTGGGTATAGTACGTTGTTTATTCTTCATTTTATTTTACTAATCCTGTTTCACTCTCAGGATCATTCCATTTCAAATTCTCATTTCTTTTTTTTTTACAGATTCTTTTCATTCAAGCAAGTATATGTTGTCTGATATCTATTTTCACCTATTTTACCATTATAAAACAAGGAGAGATGAGAACCATAGCTTTCTTGAGTGGGTAAGACAACCATCGCGTGTCGTTGATGACTCTGTATCATTTACTATTCGTATCCTCACGTATGTTGCTCTCTCTCAATATTTATATACAAATAGCTTTGGAATCGTTCTACCCTTATTACTATACATGCCGTTTTGGTTTATACCGTACTTTCAAATCTACAATACAATCTTCATATTCGCTGTCTTGACTACACCCATTTTAACTGTATTTAAATGTCTAGAAGGTAATTATACAATTATATGTCCATGGGTCTATGAATTCCTGTTTTTTCCCCCTTTCTTACTGTCATAGCCACCAAAAACAAAAAACATACACTTTTAATATGATCCTTCTCCATTTTTTATAGCGATTTATGGAACGTGTCCTTATTATGCACAACAATCACTCACTAGTTTTATTTCATACTATTCATGGGCGATACCTATGGATAGAGATCCATCCACAGGACAAGCTATCCGACTATCCTGGGATCAGATACATACTCGTTTAAGATTATACCTTCGAACTTTACTTGTAGGTGGAATCCTGTATTCTATATTATATCCACTATCATTTCAACCATATCCTCGTGTGAACAACGATATTGTTTTTAACCAATCATCCTTGTTTACATCAAATCATCTAATACATCTCCTGCATTGGAAACATCTATTGAATAATTTTATCCTGACTTGTACGTATTACTTCTTCTTGGATACTCTGATGGCTACATATAGCTAGCTTTGTGCTTATCTTATTCTCATGTCCATTTTTTTAATTCTGTATCTATTGTGAAAAATAAAGATGTATTATTTAATAATTTGGTGAATTCATCTTCTTCTGTAGGTTTGGTTACAAGTTTCATCTCCGGTTGTAATACCGTATCTATAATGAATAATCCTTTATTTAGTTCCTCATCACCGTCGGACTTTTGGGGTAGCCGATGGAATTTAGTTGTACATGGTTTATTGAAAAGAGGTAATGTACCTCCTGTTGTCTCCCCTTGGTATGCATATGTATTATCTATATCGAATGTAATAGTATGGCTTTCTTTCCTCTCTTTTTTTACATGACTAGGGGTATATATTCCATTTCGTAAATCTTTCCCGAAAGCATCCATGGCTCCAACTCTTGGAGTAATAATGACTTTTGTAGCTTCTGGATTGATTCATGAATATATTGTTTATGTATTTTTATCTCTCAAATGTCAATGTTTTGATAAAGATAAGGGATCATCACTATTATCATCATCATCCTTCTTCTACGCAAGTCAGCCAGTTTCCGACCATAGATATCACTACAACAAGGATATGTCATATCATACTATGAAAGGTTCGGGATCATGTTGTTATCCACCCGTCTTGGGTAATGCGCTATACTTTTTCTTATGGAATAGTATCCTTGTTTTTATAGATCGATGTTTGAAACCAATACGAGTATTCCAACGTTTGGCAAGTAAAGTACCTACATGTCTCCTGACTACATTTGTTATAATGACTGCGTTACCAATTGCACATTGGTTCACAGATCCATATCTACATGTACATTTCTTTCATGATGCTATTCATTTATTCCCTATAATACTTCGTTTATAAATCCGTATGTATATATATACCTAATAAGAAGAGATTATAGCCATTCTACATCTGTTACGATGTATATTTATATATATCAAAGTTCATTTTCTCAATTCTAAGCCGTGTGTTTATTTCTTTAGATTCCTCTACTACTACTTGTTGTTGTCGTTTTATTAGTGTTCATCTATGTTGTATATATCCGTTCACCAAAGATGGTAGATCCTACACGTATATTGGTAGATCCTCTTTTAATCGCTTCTTCAAAATCATTGGACATACCCATACTTAATTCTAATTGTGTTTCATCACTTAAATCTAATGCATGTGCAACTTCCTTTCGATATGTAACCAAGGTATCAAAACAAGTATAATCTCCCGGTGCACCAATAGTCATTAAACCTCGTATTTGTAAATAGGGACATGTCTTTGTGATATCTAAAGCCAATTGTATCACATCTTGTATATTCTCAAGACCACTTTTTGTATCTTCTAAACTTGTATTGACTTGAATAAAGATATTTAATTTTGTAGGAGAAGAATTGTTAGTGTCATCCTCCTCCTTCGTCTTTTTTTTTTCTTCTTGTTTTTCCAAGATTAAACTTTCTACAGCACGATTGAGTTTTGAAGCTAATTTTATGGAATCTACACTTTCTATACAAGCCAATTGTTTCAATCCTACAGCTTTGACTAATGTCGAAGCCTTATTCGATTGTAATGGACCAATAAAATGCCATTGTACATCTGTAGGCATCAGTGGGACTTTTGATATTAATTCTTGTACATAATTTTCACCAAAATTTCGTTGATTCCCCTTATGATATGCTTCTAATAACATTTCAATAGGTTTCGTTTTACTCACTGCAATTAATCGAACTGAGGATTGTGAAGATTCATCCAAAGAAGATGCTTGATTTCGTTCCAATAAGGCTTGTTCCATACGTATTCGTACTTGTTTTAAATTAGATGCAATGACATGTTCATCTTGTGGAGTTTCTAAATCGTTAGTGGTGGAAGACGAAGATGATGACGAATATGACATGAGTCTGATGGAATGGATAGACCGAAATGAATGAGGACGTGTAATAAATGCAAATGCGAGTGAAGAAGAAGAGGAAGATGATGATTCAAATAACGGATATTGATAATAAGCTGTAGTGGTCCGCCGACTACCAATAGAGGAAAAAGAAAATCTAGACGTTGTTGTTAGTTTCGTTGTACTCTTAATGGGAAAAGAAAGAATAGCACTGACAGCGTATCGAGATATCCACATTTGGGGCCGATCAGTAATTTTTTGTGTGTTTCATCAAAAGGAGGGGGGGGGATGTTGGATGTTGTATGTAGTCCTACTGTAGTACTTCGGCTGCTACTCTCTACATAGTAAATAGCTGTGATGACGAAAGTCAGCAAGAAAACTTCATACGTTACTTATTAGGATTCGTATGTATTGATAGTATCTCAGCGAAGGGGGTAAAGGGGCTCAACCTAACCCTAAGTAGCTCGAACGAAAGCCAAAAAATCAAAGCAATGAAAATGGAGGGGAATTCAATCTTCTGAAACCAACATTTGACTGTAAAGAAGCATCATCCTAAAGTTCGCTGAATGATATCATCTATGAATCCTCCTCCGTCTCAATTACCAGAAGTATCATCTTCGCTTTCTCGTTTCAAAAGTATACTATTATCGAATCTTCCACTTCGTCCTAGCACATTATCTATATTAACTCGACATGGATTTATTACAGCTTTCGATGTCTTGGAAATTGGTTCTTCATCTTCTTCACAATCACTGACTAGTGGAGGAGTTATCAGTCACGGTAATGGTACTACTATATCATCCTTGGCTACAGAATTGAATGTATCGTTATCCGTAGCTGCAAGTATATTTCGTGAAATTCAAACACTGGTTTCCAACAATCCAACAACAGCATCACACACTGGTACAGACCTGTCAGAAACACAGAATCATAATTCTATTTGGAAACCTCCCATGATTCAAACAGCTGCATCTATATTACAACAAATGCTACCCCCACCACCATCATCATCTTCTTCTTCATTTACATCACCACCTTTACGACCGATTGTTTCTTTTGTTCAATCAATTGATTCCATGTTGGGGGGTGGATTCTTCCCCCGTGAGGTAACTGAAATTGTAGGTACACCCGGATCTGGAAAAACACAAATCGCTATACAATTGTGTGTCGATGCTAGGTTACCACCCCAATTTGGTGGTGTAGCAGGAGGTGCTTTGTATTTAGATACAGAAGGGAGTTTTAGTCCTGAACGATGTTATGATATGGCACATGCATTATTACAACATGTTCATGCCTCGGCTAAGAAATCACAAACGAAAGCCATGGCTACTACGACTGCTACTACAGCCATAGACCAGGAGGATACGACGACTACAACTACCACATCTCATGCATATAAAAAGAAAAGAATATGTCCTCCTACTACAACAATCAAAACTGTTCCTTCTTCTTTTACAGTCGAAGCTATATTAGATGGAATACATGTTTTCCCTATCCATGATGAAGAAGCACTTGTAGCTACTATTATGAATTTATCACACCTTGTTGAAACATTTCAGAAAGAAAAAGGATTTCCTATTAAATTAGTTGTGGTGGATTCTATTGCTTTTCATTTCAGAGTACGTTATTGTTGTTGTTTTTTCCATATAAAGATATATATATATATAACATCAACATTCTTTTTTTAATCATTTTCAAAAATATAAAAAAAGAGTATTTCAAGTGATTCGAAAACACGAACTAGATCTATACTTTCCTTAGTACATTCCTTGGCTGATTTAGCCAATAAGTATAATATAGCTATTGTTTTGATCAATCAAATGACAACTCAAGTATCAACAACTGTCTCCAATCATAATAATACGATTTCTAGTACTACATCTACGGGAATACAATATCCACAACAAGATCTTATGGATGGACAAGAGAATAAAAATACATCCTGGATGGTACAAGAAGGGAATACGAAAATGATACCTGCCTTGGGTGCATCATTTGCACATTCAACGACGACACGATTATTATTGATGCAAGATTCTATAGAATATATTCTCAAGGATACATCACACCATCAACAACAACAACAACAGGGTAAGGAAAATGATCAATCATACATGGAAGGAACAACAACAACAGCAGTAGTCGGAGGAAGAGGACGGGGTATTCCAATCCCGAAAAGAATTTGTAAACTTATTAAATCTCCTCATAAGCCTACAGCTATAGCTCATTTCTGTGTTATGGATTGTGGGGTACGAGATTGGCCTACTAAGGTACTATGGTGAATGGGAATGGATCCTAGATGCAAAGTATATGAAGATATTAGGCCTGTGTTCGTACTATTATTTTCCTCTTTAAAAGTTGGTCATCACTTTACATATCTTTAATGCCCCTTCGTTTGGGCTAACTGAGTGCACTATCCCCATTATGCACAAGAACTATATAACGAGGGATTGTGCATGAATAAATAAATTTAGCGTTATGGGATATTTCTAATTGTTCGATCTTTGTGAATTAATGTAGCAATCGTAGTGTACGAATGAAGGATCTCCCTAAAATTCTTTTGGAGGCGTTACATCTACTACCTCCATATTGAGCGAGCCCATTCAAGTCTAAGGTCTTCATTACAACTGGCCGATCTGTCCTTAAATCAGAACGTTGAAAACTTCTCTTTGAACTAAAATCTTGTACAAGCCTACAATCAGACCATGTGGTATACGAGCGTCGATGATTTCCCTTTTCATTCGACCCAACGCTATTTTTCAATGGAGGTACCTTAGGATAAAGTCGACTGCTTTGGAATGCAAAGCTAAATTTCTCTTTTAATTCATCCAGTTCTTCTAGTCCAACGGATATACGAAGTAAATTGGGTTCTACGTTATACGACATAGCAAAGTCGAGTTCATGATAATGTGCTAGAAGAGTATAAGGACAAAGTAGAGTAAAGTTGGTACCGAGACTAGGTCCTTTACTAAGGTTCAAACTATCATAGAAGGTTCGTTGACAGATATTAGGCTGTAAGATAATAGACATGAGTCCACCATATCCAGCTTTGTGAAAGCGTAAGTTCTTTGAGCCATGACCATTAGCTGGAATAGGAAGAGCGTGCCTATTCAAAACTTGTAAATATTTATCTTCACAGGAATATTTGGGATAGTAGACTTTGGCTATTTCGTCTCTCTCTTTCAACCAATCTGCGAATGCCTCCGCAGTTTGATTGATTTTATCACTCCTTTCTAAAAAGTCTTTCGAGTTGGCTTTTAATGCCGCGGCATCACCCAGAAATAACATGGTTTCTATCTCCTTACGTCCTTTGATACGATTTTCACTCTTCATAAGATCCTGTTGCATCCATCGACCTGTGACTGTATTTGGATTGGTCACAATACTTCCTGCAATAACATCCCCACGTCCACTAAATAATTTTGTTAGAGATGTGCATACTGCATCTGCAAGTCCTGAGGATAATAAATCCAAATTTGCAAAATTACCAATCGTATCATCTACGACCAATGCAAAGTCATGTTCATCAGCCAAGGCTCGTAAGGCTTTCAAATCAGGACAATTTAAAAGGGGATTTGAAGGATATTCAGTCACTAAGACTGAAACACCTGCATCACCATTTGTACTACTTCCACCACCCAACTGTGCAATACTACTACGACGACGATGATTGAGCCATCTACTTAATTGATCTAAATCTTGATCATCCGCAAAACCGAAAAATTCTACACCACCAGGAACCCATTCAGTCCGAGAACACATTTTCAAAGTATCTAAATATGGAAACCCGTAAACAATAGCAGTTCCGCCATTACCACTAGTAATTCGTTTTCTTACGGAATTAGATTCGGTATTATTTTGTCCATCCTCAAGTCGATCCACCAGTAATTTTCGACGTCGAGCAGAACGTATAGCTGTGTAAATACTCGCCATTCCACTCGGAGTAAGGAAGACACAAGAAGGTGAAGTGAATGTCACATCCGCAATATGATTCCGAATATGATTATAATAATCAGAAATATCCTTTTCTTTATCATCACAGGGTATAATGGATGGATGATGAGCTATGTATTTACGATTAGGATCGGATGAACAAGATGTCCATTGCATGTTATCCGTGTTGGAACAAGATTGTGGATTTGCGTTATCATAGTAACAGGACGTAAATCGATTTAAAGAAGAAAGGGGAGAAGTAGCCCCGTTCTTCTCATTCAACTGTTGATTGAGTTCTATTAGTGCGCATTCAGCTCTACGAGAAGAAACTATTTCACCCGAATGTTGCCAGTAACTTTTTGCTTCTAAAGCGAATGCAGTTTGAGCTGGAAAGATAATGGCAAAAGTTCCGGCAGCGTTTAAGTTTAACATACGTATGGGTGCATTCGCATTATACCAAGGATCAACCGAGGATACACAGTTATCATAGTGAGCTGATTCGGAGGCTTGCCGCTGCTGTTGAGAAGAAGGAAGGGGAGGATCCGTAACCCAATCTAGAGCATTGTCGGGACAAAATAAATCAATGTTCGTTATAATAGACCCTTGATAGTTCTTTGCAAATCTTGGAGATGATGCAAGTCCAGAACAGAATCCACATGCCTTAATTAAAAAATCATGACACCGAATAGCACTATCACGAGAAGGTAAAACGATGCAATCCCATGTTTTATCCGATGGCAAGGCTGTAGTATCATATGAATTTGGGTGGCGCGATGACGATGCGTCTCTACGAATCAGCTCTTTTTGCTTTTCTTGCAAGGCTTGATCTAATTCTAACGCCCGATCCATAAGTTGTATGACATAGGGATGATAAACGAATCGAGGATAACCACATTTTAATTGAGAGGTTACAGATTTCCAGCCCTCTTCGTATCCCACAACGGATTGCCAAGTTGGTAGAGATACACTGCATGCATGCTCATCTAAAGGCAGAGGATAACCTAGAGGTGTTGCTTGACGCGGTATTGCCCAGTCTATCTTACTAGTATCTGGTTTCATCATTCAAACCTGAAGTTGAATATGTGAAGGAACTATAGATAGAGTTTTCGCCTTGATGGATCACTTTCATATCCCAGATTTTTGCAGACTATTTGCAGACCGACCTATACGTTTCTGGTCTGTACATACATGGTAGTAGACCAGTAGAGTAATACAGGAGTGCGACGACAGAAACATGGGAAACCTTTGGCATTATTAATGCTCTAGACCAATGTAAAACTTCAACTTGACGCTATACACGTTCCTGTTTTATTAGCATCTATACATGATGATACATATACAACCGTTATAAAATCAATCGTATCGTAAAGCATGATGCTTTATTTCATGGTATCAAGAGAAAAAGCCCGGACGCTAAATTAGGTCTAGTCCATATTCTTCTTGACAAGTTTGGAATACACATCTCAGTCGCGCATGCTCGTAACTGATCAGAGATCACGAGTGATTCGCTGTAGTCCTCATTCCTCTCGAATGATGTAATTTCATAATTTATAGTTTTACATCTTACATCTAGTTTTGGTGGTTCTTTACGTTTTCTCGACCTCGTGTCTTCGGACCTCGTCTTCTCCCGCGTCTTCGGACCTAGCCTTCGTGTCTTCGGACCTGTCTGCCCAGTAGGCATTCTTATCAGATTGTTTGCAGGACATACCCATAATTCTGAGAATTCGCTACTGCTAAGAAGCTTCTTTCGAAGTATTTCCATTCTTTCTGGGATCCGTTAAATGTTGGGAACTCAGTAATCTCTTGGGTCTTTATCATAAACGTGTTTATTGATTGAATACTGAAACTTGATCCCGTTGATGTAGAATGCGTTCAAGAGAATCGAACCCTATCCCTTTGAGTAACGTTAGGATTAGTCGTAGGATATGTGAATAACGACGTTTTTATCACAGGTGTATTTGGTGTAGTTGGTGGAATCGTTGTACGTGTAGGTGATAATGATTGTGAGCGAAATTTTCTGAAAGAATCGTTTGTCAAGTCAAAAATAAAGTTACATGTATCATCATCATTCGAAATTCGAGTCGTCAGAAATTCGAGTAGGATTTTCAATAGACTTTGGTCGGCAAGTCTGAGGGTCATCGTTTGAACTGTCTCTTCTTTTCTGTTTTTTTTTCTTCGAAATGGATCGAATGGATCAATACGTAACACATCTACTACACACAGTGTTGAATCTACAACCAAACCATCCATTGATACTAAAAATCACAGAAAATGGATATGACCATCTGGATAATCTCCTTTCCATCAACCCTCAGACTTGCCGACCAAAGTCTATTGAAAATCCTACTCGAATTTCTAAATTCTCAAATTTCGAATGATGATGATACATGTAACTTTATTTTTGACTTGACAAACGATTCTTTCAGAAAATTTCGCTTACAATCATTATCACCTACACGTACAACGATTCCACCAACTACACCAAATACACCTGAGATAAAAACGTCGTTATTGACATATCCTACGACCAATCCAAACGTTACTCAAAGGGATAGGGATCGATTCTCTCGAACGCATTCTACATCAACGGGATCATGTTCCAGTATTCAATCAATAATAAGACCCAAAAGATTACTGAGTTCCCAACATTTAACGGATCCCAGAAAGAATGGAAATACTTCGAAAGAAGCTTCTTAGCAGTAGCGAATTCTCAGAATTATGGGCATGTCCTGCAATGAAACCCTCCATTCATTCCAAATCAAGAGCAAGTAGAGGTTTTCAGAATGGATTGCCGTTATATTTACCAGACATTCTCCGCGTCTTGGTGCAAGGGGACAAAATATGACATTGTGGAGAAGCATAAGCACACATGCGATGGAAGATGAAATAAAGATTTGAGTTGGTGGGGATTCTGACATGAGGTATGTAGAGAAGAGACGATGAGGGATGAGGCAGAGAGCCGAAAACATACAAAAAAAATACTAGAGAGGGATCGGCCTTTCTGTTGCTGATGTGACGACGATCGAGTGATTCACTGATTCAGTTGTCGTCTCATCCGTGCATTGTTGTATATGATTAAAGATAAACTCAAAGGATGAAAACCTCTGAATTTAGTATTTATGAGGAGGTTCTACATTACTTTGCTGTTCGATCGACATCGGCAGGCTTCTCCGTGCC
>Ga0169931_10005976_pt1 | contig 18454 bp, 13 predicted proteins | sample Kivu_15m_20L_FD_129675 | JGI IMG/M metagenome (GOLD analysis project Ga0169931, IMG submission 129675) | Freshwater microbial communities from Lake Kivu, Western Province, Rwanda to study Microbial Dark Matter (Phase II) - Kivu_15m_20L... | ecosystem: Environmental > Aquatic > Freshwater > Lake... | reverse complement strand
CTAGTTCAAATCCGCTGATGGTTGCCCAACGATTCCCGACGGGTTCGGAACCGGGAAACCCGACAACACCGGCCGCCCCCTGCTTTATCAATGCCGCAAGTCATTATCAATCAGATAGTTATGCCTAATCAGGCCGAACAAGGCCCCGATCGAATCTTTCTCTCGGCCAGAGTTGGGGACGAAGCTAAAAATGGGTTGAGGGCGACAGCCGATCGTCGTGGTTTCCTGTGTCTTTTTCGGGCGGGTTAACGGCATAATCCTGGAGAAATACTTGGCCTTTTGGATCGGAATTTGCCAGCCGGAACGCTAATGTTGATAGCTGGCACAAACCATTTGAGGCATCCAACCCCGCGAGAAACTGATGGCGCGGGAAACCACATCACGCATGTCAGGGGCACATGATGAGTTCCGCCGGCGGCAGCAAAGCTGAAAACTGTCCCCCAGACGAGGAATTGGCTGGGTTCAAGGCCAAAGCCCTGGAACCGGAAGCCAGGGACCGGGTGGGGAACCACCTGAAAACTTGCAAAGCGTGCCAGAAAAAACTGACCCAGAATATAATCTCGGGCATCCGCGAATTGAACCGGTCCAGCGACGCCTCGCTGGGTAACCCGGGGGGAACCAATCCGGCTGAGACCCTGCCCATCGGACAGGTATCTAAGCCGAACGCCCCTAGCTCCGGGGCGAGGGATGAATCCAAGGTGCGAGGCTCCGCCGCCTCCCCACCGGCCCCCAGCAGCGTGGGTGGTGACAGGCCGCCGGAAAAATACCCCTACCTGGATCCCCCCGAGGAGCCCGCGGAAATGGCCCGGCTGGGGATGTACAACATCCTGCGCGAACTGGGCTCAGGTGGAATGGGGGTGGTATTCGACGCCATTGACCGTCGGCTGAACCGGCGGGTGGCCCTGAAGGTGCTGAAGCCGGAACTGGCGGATGACTCCTATGTGGAGCGTTTCAAGCAGGAGGCGCGGCTGGCCGCTTCGCTTTCCGACGAGCACATCGTCACCATTTTCGAAGTGGGCGTGAGCGCGAATGTGGCGTTCATGGCCATGGAATACCTGCACGGCGAACCGCTGGACGCCCGGCTCAGCCGGGATGGATGGCTGCCGGTGGAAGAGTCGCTTGAATTATTGAAACAAGCGGCCAAAGGATTGGCGACCGCGCACAAGGCCGGCCTGGTTCACAGGGACATCAAACCTGCCAACCTGTGGCTGGAGCGGGACAAGGACAGCGGGCAATTCAAACGGGTGAAAGTGCTGGATTTCGGATTGGCCAAGGAGGTGGCCAAGGACTCCAGCCTGACCGCGGCGGGCATGGTGGTGGGCACGCCCAGTTACATGGCCCCAGAGCAAGTATACGGCCTGCCCTGCGACCAAAGGGCGGATTTATTCGCGCTGGGATGCGTGCTGTACCGCATGGTTTCCGGAAAACTGCCATTTTCGGGCGAGGACACGATGGCGGTGCTCCAGAACACCGTGGACGAGCCGATGCCCGACATGACCGATGTGGGCCGGAAATTCCCGAACAAGGTCCTTGAGCTACTGAAGCGACTTCTTGCCAAGGATCCGGATGACCGTCCCTCGGACGCCGGAATAGTGATCAAGCAGATCGACGCGATAACTACCGGAGAAGGTTTGGCCACCTACAGCCCGACGCCCAGTGGTGGATTCGGGATCAAGGTGGCGGCCAAAAAGGAAACCCGCCGGATCAACTGGCTGGCCTGGGCCAGCGGGGCGCTGGCTTTTTTGGCCGTGGCAAGCAGCCTGGCGCTGTTTTTCCTGAGGCCAGCGCCCAAAGGGGACAACAAGGACTCAGGCACGCCTGCGGGGGCAAGCCCGTCGGAAACCGTGGTGACCTTCACCGGCGAGCCGATCAAGTTGGGGGTGCTATTTTCGCGCAGCGGCCCGTTCCAGGTGGACGAGGTACCGCTGGCCGACGCGGTGCGGCACGCGGTGGACGAGATCAACGCCGGAGCCATGGACAGGAACGACAAACCGGGCATCGATGGGCGCAAGGTGGAAATCGTGCGGGCGGACGGGGCGTCGAACCCGACGGTGTACGCCGCCGAGGCGCAGCGTCTGGTCGAAAAGGAAGGGTGCCGCGTGATCTTCGGCTGCTGGAGCAGTTCCTGCCGGAAGGCGGTGGTGGAGGTGCTGGAAAAGCAGGCCAAGGAAGGGCGTGATTGCCTGTTGTTCTACCCGATGCAATTCGAAGGCCTGGAGGATTCGAAGCAGGTGGTTTATCTGGGATTGGTGCCCAACCAGCAGGTCGAGCGGGCCCTTTCCTTCGCCCGGAAGGAGTGGCTCACAGAAAGCCCGAAAAGGGCCCGTCGGCTTTACCTGGTGGGCAGCGACTATGTGTACCCGCGGGCGAGTTTCGAGGTGGTCCGCCTGTTCTTGGAAACCCGGTTCAAGGGTGATTTCGAGATTGTGGGGGAATCGTTTGTGCCGCTGAAAAATCCCGAACTGGCGGCGGAGGCTGCCACCAAGGCCTTGGCCGCCAAACCGGATCTGATCCTGAACGCCCTGAACGGCATGCGGGTGAACGAGCGGTTTTTCCAGGCATTGCGCAAGGCAGCCGGGGACAAGCCGGACAATCCGATCCCGGCCCCGGTGTTAAGCCTTTCGCTGACGGAGCGTGACCTGGAGAAGTCAGATGACCCCGGTGTTTTCGAAGGGCATTACCTGGTCTGGAGTTACCTTTCGAGCATTGCCGGTCCGGAAAACCAGCGGTTCAAGGAAATCTGCAAAGACAAACTGAGCGCGGCAACGGTGCCTTACGACCCCCTCGAGGCGGCCTACTACGGCACCCGCCTGTGGGCAAGGGGCGAGGAGCACTGGAGGAACGAGGCATCGAAATCCGGCGCAGAAAAATCAGGCGATCAGACTGTTGCCAGCCTGGACAGACTGCGCAAGGCAATGGATCTGGTATCGGAAGCCGCCCCGCAGGGAAGGCTGAGTCCGCTCCCCACCCCCTCGACCCCCGGGGCACTTTACACCCCGCACCGGCCCCGGTTCGGGCGCATTCTGAAAGACCGGGAGATCGAGGTGCTGGGCGCCCAACTGGCGGACACGCCGGCCGACCCGTTCCCCGGGCCGCAAAACCGGGACGAGGCCACCGCCGCTCAAATCAAGGAGGCCAAGGAAGGGTGGGCCCGCTATCTGGATGGCCTGAGAAAAGCCTACGGGGGCCAATGGGAAAATACCGGCAGGGAACCGGTTCAGGTTCCTCCAGCGGACTGGTGGAAGAAAAAATGACCGTCCAAATCCCCCGCAAGGCTCACTCACACAGCGCCGGAATCCGCACACGCGCATGATCACCTACGACCGCCACAACTGGTTCCGACTGATCCTGCGGTTCCGCGGCACGGTGCTTCCGCGGGTACTGGGGCGGGTGGCTGCCGTGGCCATGCTGAGCCTGGTGCTGACGGTGCTGAAGCTGGATGTGTTCCCCATGGTGGAGGAACGCCTGAAGTGGGACATTGAGATCCCCTCGCTGGACCCGATCGTGCACACGGTCCTGGGTGTGGCACTGGGCATGCTGATCGTGTTCCGCACCAACAGCTCGAACAGCAGATACTGGGAGGGCCGGAGCCACTGGGGGATGCTGGTGAACCAGAGCCGCAGCCTGGTGCGGATCGGTCAAGTCTGGGCGGGACCGGCGGACGACCTGGCCCGGTTGGTGGCGGCCTATGTGCTGTCGATCAAGCAGGTCCTGCGCGATGACCTGAACCTGGAGGAATTGGCCCACTACCTGCCGGGAAGCCTGTACGAGCGGGTGCGCTCGGTGGGGAATCCACCCACGCGGCTGGCGCGCGCGATGGAAGACTGGGTGCACGAGAAGCAGATCACCGGCAAGATCGACACCCGGACCGCGCAGTTGATGACCAACTGCATCACCGTCATGGTGGACCAGCAGGGCGGCTGCGAGAAGATCCACAAGACGCCGCTGCCGTTCATCTATGCATCGCTGATCAAGCTGAGCATCACCCTGTATGTCTTCTCGCTGCCGTTCGTGCTGATCGAGAAGGTGGGATTCGCGGCGCCAGCCATCGCGGCGTTGATTGCACTTGGCATGCTGGGGATCGAGGAGGCCGGGGTGGAAATCGAGGACCCTTTCGGCCTGGAACCCAACGACCTGCCCCTGGAACAGATCTGCGCGACCATCGCCCGCGACACCGCGCAGTTGACCCGGGACTGATCCTACCGTTGGGGGATCAGCCTTCCGCCTTGAACAGGCCGCTGTCCCACCTGCTGTTTTTCACCGGGGCTAGGACGGCAAGCACCTCCGCCAACAATTCCTTGTCCACCGGGCGGCTGACGGCCTGGAGGTTCGACTCCACCTCAGCGGGGGTTTTCATGCCCACCAGCGTGGTGGCGATACGATCATCCATCAGCGGGTACTGCATAGCCATTTGGGCCAGGTCGGCCCCGTGCCTGCGGCAGACCTCGGCAGCCTGGCGGCAGGCGTCCTTCACAGCCTGGGGAGCGGGGTGCCAGTCCTGCGGGCCGGCCATGGTGAGCAGGCCCATGCTCATAGCGCTGGCGTTGATGATGCCTGTGCCGCGCCTTTGCGCCACCGGGATGAGTTCCGTCTGCATGCCGTCATCGAGAAGGGAGGCGTGGCAGTAGCTGATGATCACATCCAGCTGGCAGGTCTCCATGGCGCAGGCCAGGAGGCGTATGGGGTAACCGGTAATGCCGATGAAGCGGCATTTGCCCTGGCGCTTGAGATCCTGCAGGGCTTGGTAGGTTTCCGTGAAAATCATGTCGAGGTCGGACTCGAACTCGATGTCATGGGCCTGAAGGATGTCGACATGGTCGGTTTGGAGGAGGCGCAAGGAGGTCTCGCAGCTTTCCTTGATGTGCTTGGCTGTGAAGTTGAACCGGTCCTTGGCGATGCGACCACACTTGGTGGCGAGGATGACCTTCTCCCGCCATCCACCCTGGAGGCCGCGGCCCAGGATCTCCTCGGACTTGCCGCCGCCGTAGTAGGGGCTGGTGTCCACCAGGTTGACGCCGCTATCAATCGCCAGGTGCAGGGCCCGGATGGATTCGGCCTCCTCGAAGCCGCCGTAGAAGCCACCCATGGGGCCGCCGCCGAAGCCCAGAACGGAAACCTGCAAACCGGTGGTGCCTAGCGTGTGCCTGCGCATGGTGGTGGTGTGCCCTTTTCGGAATGACGACGGGGCGTGAACCGCCCGGCGCGCCCCTGCCGCATCCTGAACCAAAGCCCCATGTTCCGCACGATGGGCCTGGCGCGCAAGTGGGGAAGGCGCATGTTCCGCCCGGGGTGGCTTTCGTAGCATGATCGGAAACATATCCCGCACGGGCATCCCGTGGGAGTGGCGCGGGAACCACGACCTTGGCGCTGTCGATGGCATTGCTGACGCTGGGCATCTACCTGCTGCGGGTGGCGCGGTGGCATTTGCGGCCCCGGCCCACGCTGGTGGGCGGCGGGTGGGATTTCGGCTGGCTGGCACTGGGAGCATCGGGCCTGCTGGTCCTGGTGGTCCCGCAGATGCTGGCGGCCCTGCATGAGCATTGGCGGGCCTGGGCGATCTCCCGTTCCAAGCCGGGGGCGCTGGGCTCGCCTTATTTTTGGCACGGCTTGTTCCTGGCTTATTTCGCGCTGGTAATTGGCTGGGTGCTGGGAGAACTGTGGTTCCGGCTGCGGTTGACCCATCTCTACAACCTGAGGGCTTCCCGATTGCGGCGGTTGCTTCTCAAGGCTTGTCTGGAAAGCGGGCTGAAACCGGAACTGGATGGGAGCCGTTTGCGCCTGAATCCCGAATCCCCCACCCAGCACTACCAGGGCGAACCGTTTTCCGACCCGGTCTGGATCTCGATGAAAATCGCACCGGGATGGGCCTACGCCCAATTGAGCTGGAGCCGGTGGAACCATCCGGCGCGGCAGGCGGTGGAACAGGCTTTGGATCGGGTAGCCAGCCGCCACGCCCCCAAGGATAGCGCCGTGGGAACTCTTTTCCTGGGGGCATCGACCTGCGTGCTGGTCTTTTCGTCCGGCCTGAGCGTGATGACGAGCCTGGGCCGCATTTGGCCCCGTTAAAAACAGGAACGCGCGACCTGAGGCCGCGCGTTCCGGAATAGCTTTGTCTTTGAAGGGTTACTTCTTGCCGCCGGCGGCGGGCTTGGCACCCTTGGCGTCCTTGGCAGCCTCAGCGGTCTTGGCAGCCTTCTTGGGCTTCTTGCCAAGCTTCATCACGCGAACCTTGGGCAGGTTGAAGGGGCTGCGGCCATCGGTCCACTTGTCATCAGCCTTGAGGGCCTCGATGCGCTCAGCGCGGGTGAGAACACTGCGACTGCCCGACATGCCGCTTTTACGACGAAGACTCTTGTCGATGGACATGGACCACAACCCCTCAAAAAAAATCCACACCCGCCCTTCACCACTGAAGACCTGATGCGGGTGATCGTGAATTGTCAGGGTTCGAAACAGCACTTTCAGGCGCTGGAATCGACTTACCTTGAATCTGAAGATATACCCTAGAAAGGGGAAGCAGGCAATCCGAAGCCACGGCTCGGCCCGACAACGGCCTTTCGCAAACAGGGGTTCCGGACCATTTTCCGGACCGGAGAGTAGAGCATGCGCGTTCGACTTGATTATGGGAAGACTGGGCTGGATGTGGAATTGCCTGGCAATGGCCGGGTGGTTGGGCCGCTTTCCATCCGGGAAGCCCCGCCTTTGGCTAATCCGCAAGCGGCATTGGAAGCGGCTTTGGCCAAGCCCATAGGCACACCCCCGCTTGCCGAGCTAGCAAAAGGCAAGAAGGACGCTTGTATTGTAATTTGTGATATCACACGTCCGGTGCCTAATCAGCTGCTGCTTCCACCCATCCTGCGGACGTTGGAGCAGGCTGGCATTCCTCGGGACAAGATCACCATCCTCATCGCCACCGGGCTGCACCGTCCCAACGAGGGGGACGAACTGGTGGAGCTGGTGGGCGCCGAGGTAGCCATGAATTACCGTTGCGTGAACCACCATGGCAAGGTGCGGGAGGAGCATGACTTCATCGGCACCACGCCACGCGGTGTGCCTGCTTGGATTGACAGCCGGTATGTGCGCGCCGACCTAAAGATCACCACTGGTTTGATTGAGCCGCACCTGATGGCGGGTTACTCGGGCGGGCGGAAGCTGATCTGCCCGGGCATCGCCGCCCTGGACACCGTGAAGGTGTGGCACGGGCCGAAATTCCTGGAAGATCCGCGCGCGGACTGCGGCATCCTGGAAGGGAACCCGGTGCACGAGGAGAACACGCTGATCGCCAAGATGGCCGGTTGCGACTTCATCGTGAATGTGGCGATCGACGGCAAGCGTCAGGTCACCTGGCTGGGCGCCGGCGACATGATGGACGCCTGGATGGAAGGCGTGAAGTTTGTCGAGCAGGTAGTGCGCGTGGGTGTTCGCGAACCGCTGGACATCGTGGTGACTTCCTGCGCGGGCTATCCGCTGGACACCACCTGGTACCAGGCGGTGAAGGGGCTGACCGGCGCGCTGCCCATCGTGAAGCGCGGGGGCACGATCATTTTGGCGGCCAGCCTGACCGAGGGGGTGGGCAGCCCGGAGTTCCAGGAAGTGCTGCGGGACAACCCGTCGCTGGAGCAGTTCATCGACCGTATCCAGAACACGGACTACTTCGTGATGGACCAGTGGCAGGTGGAGGAACTGGCCAAGGTGCGCCGCCGGTGCAAGGTGAAGGTGGTGACGCAGGGTTTGAGCGCCGAGGTGCTGCGCAACTGCCATGTGGAACCGGCCGAAAGCGTTGAGAAGGCGATCGCCGAATGCCTGGAGGAATATGGGCCCGACGCGCGAATTGGGGTGATTCCCAAGGGGCCGTATGTGCTGCCTTTCGTGGAGACGGCAGCGCAAGGCTGACCCTTTTCCACCAAACCGGGGAAGGCCCGGCATCGTCAGGTAAATGCCGGGCAATGACAACAAATCAGGGGAAGACCATGCGACAGGCTGACAAGGACCTTGGGCGGCGTTCCTGGATGGCCGGCGTGGGAGCCACCCTGGCCGCCTTGGGAACGGGAAAACTCAACGGCCTGTTGGCCCGCGACAACGAGGGCATGCCGATGCAGTCAATCGTGACCGGCAGCAACCGTTTCGGTTTCGAGCTGCTTCGCCAACTGGAGGGGGGTAATAGTTTTGTTTCCCCCACCAGCATCGCGGCTGCGCTGGGCATGACCGCACTGGGAGCCAAGGGGGAAACCCTGGAGCAAATGGCCCAAGTGCTGCATGTGCCTGCCGGAACGCCGGCGATGGACGCCGGCTGGAAGGACCTGATCACGGGCTTGGTGGCCGAGAAGCCGGGGCGGCAGGTGAAGCTGGCCAACCGGTTGTTCGGGCACCAGGGATTCACTTTTTTACCCGACTTCACCAACCGTCTGGCTTCCGCCTTCGCCGCGCCGATGGAGCGGGTGGACTACAGCAACCCCGAGGCGGCCAGGAACCGGATCAACGGCTGGGTGGAGGAAAACACCAACCAGCTCATCAAGGACCTGATCCCCTCTGGGGTGTTGACGCCGTTGACCCGGATGGTGCTGGCCAACGCGATCCATTTCAAGGGGGACTGGCTACTGCCATTCACCAAGGGCGCCACACGACCGGGCCAGTTCCATGTCAGCGGGGAGAAGGTGCTGACCTTGCCCCTGATGAAACAGACCGGCAACTTCCGGTTGCGTGAAAACGACAGCGCCGAGGCGCTGGAACTGCCTTGCAAGGGGAATGACCGCAGCGTGGTGTTCGTGCTGCCCAAGACCCGGCACGGGTTGGCGGATCTGGAAAAGGGCCTGACCGCCGGGAATCTGGAAAAGCTGGTTTCCGGTGACGCACCCAACCAGCGTGTGGAACTGGTGTTGCCGAGGTTCGAGGTGAACACCTCACTGTCGCTGAAGAAAACCCTGAGCGCCCTGGGCATGGCCAAGGCGTTCAGCGACACGGCCGATTTCTCCGGCATGAGCACCGAGGACAAGTCGCTGAAAATCGATGAGGTGATGCACAAGGCTGTGTTGAAAGTGGATGAGCAGGGTGCGGAGGCCGCCGCCGCGACGGGCGTGGTGATCGGCGTGCGTTCCGCCCTTCCGCCACGGGAGGTTCGCAAGTTTACCGTGGACCAGCCATTCCTTGTGGCCATTGTGGACAAGGCGACCAACGCGGCTCTTTTCATGGGCCGGGTACGGGAGCCGAAGGAAAAGGCATAACCGGAAACGAGCCAAAGCTTAAACGGCATGGGTTTTTCCCGTGCCGTTTTTGTTTTGTTTGGAGGGTTTTGCCGGCCAAACTGGTGTAGGCTATCCGGTTCAGTCGGAACTGGAGTCTTGCCTCATGTCTGCTGCCATTTTTTTCGCCCTGATCCTGAATGTTCCCGCTGGCGAGCCTTGGGCTGACAGCCGGTTACCAGCGGTGCCCGGGCTGGCGGCCTGGTACAGCGCCGAGGTTCAAGGGAAGGCCCACCTGGCAATGGGGCTGGCGGAGCCCAAAGCTGGGGCCAGCCTTGGGCGGGTGTTTGATGGATCCGGCAAGGGTAGGCATGTGGCTCAGGGCCAAACAAAGCAGCAACCGAAGCTGGTGCGACAGGCGGACAGTTGGCTGATCCGGCTGGATGGCGAGGACGACCTGCTGCGAGGCACGGCCCACAATGCGCCAACTTCCAAACAACTGACCCTGTTCGCAGTGGCGGTGCCGCACCAGAGCCTGGGTAGTTTCCCGGGCCTGTTCGCGTTAGGGGCCTCCAACGGGCGCGATTACGAGACGGGATTCAACATCGACCTGGGCAGCCAGTTCAAGGAAAAATTCGAGGCGCTAAACATTGAAGGAAAAGGGATGGGCGGGGAGCGGAACCTGCTGACCCGGACCTGGCCACTGGGTGAGGCACGGCGACTGACCGCAATAGTCTCGGACAAAGACGCCACCGTATGGGTGGATGGGTTGAAACAGGGAACACGCCCACGCACCGGTGGAGAGATCGCCTGGCAGGAACTGGTTCTGGGCAGCAGGTGGTACACCAACGGGCCGGGGCCGCAGGAAGCTCGCGGGAGCTTTCCTGGCGACATCGCTGAAGTGCTGGTCTATGACCGGGCTTTGAGCGATGGTGAGCGGCTGCAGGTGGAGCAATACCTTGCTGCGAAGCATGACAAGCTGTCGAAAGCCGACCGGGTGGCGCTGGGCCTGCCCGAGACGACTGCGCCGATCAAGCTGCTGGACCCGGTGGTGCCCTGCCAGGTGCTGGTGCCGGGCTTTGAGGCCCGATGGCTGCCGGTGGATTTGCCGAACATCAACAACCTGATGTACCGGCCGGATGGCAAGCTGATCGCACTGGGCTACAACGGGATGGTTTGGCTGCTGGAGGACACCGACAACGATGGCCTGGAGGACAAGGCCACCGTGTGGTTTGACAACCCCAAAGGCAGCGTGCGTTCGCCCATTGGCATGGATCTATTGCCCAAGGGGCACCCGCTGGGCGAGGGACTGGTGGTGGCCTGCAAGGGAAAGGTGGTGTTGCTGCATGACCCTGATAACGATGGCAAAGCCAAGGAAAAGGTGCTGGCCCAGGGGTGGGTGGAACTGCCGCTGAATGTGGACGCGCTGGGCGTGGCGGTGGATCCCAAGGATGGGTCGATCTATTTCGGACTGGGGTGCGCCGATTTCTCGAACGGGCACCAGGTGGGCAAGGATGGCAAGGCCGCGTACCAGTTGGACTCGGAACGGGGAACCATCCTGCGGCTGTCGCCTGATGCCAGCAAGCGTGAGGTGGTCTGCACGGGCATCCGGTTCCCGGTGGCCCTGCGCATGGGGCCTGGCAATGAACTGTTCTGCAGTGACCAGGAGGGAGCCACCTGGCTGCCCAACGGCAACCCGTTTGACGAACTACTGCATATCCGCAAGGGATTGCACTTTGGCTTCCCGCCCCGGCATCCGAAGCACCTGCCGAATGTGGTGGATGAGCCCAGCCTGTGGGATTACGGCCCCCAGCACCAATCGACCTGCGGATTCAATTTCAACCTGGGAGTGAACCGTGGCCCGGCCTTTGGCAGCAAGCTGTGGCAAGGTGACGTGCTGATGACCGGCGAATCGCGGGGCAAGATCTACCGCACCACCCTGACCAAGACGGAGGCCGGGTTTGTGGCCGGCACCCGGATTTTGGCTTGCCTGAATCTGTTGACGGTAGATTGCTGCGTGAACCCGAAAGGCGACCTGCTGGTTGCAACCCATTCGGGTCCACCGGACTGGGGCACGGGCCCCGCGGGTAAGGGCAAGTTACTGCGCCTGCGACAGATTGACCGGGAAGCTCCCCAACCGGTGGCGGTGTGGGCCAGCAGTCCCCGTGAGGTTATGGTGGCCTTTGACAAACCACTGTCCGCTGAGTCAGTGGAAGGCCTAATGGCCAACAGCCGGATCACGGCCGGTGACGCCGTTCGTGCCGGGGACCGGTTTGAGGGGATGCGACCGGGCTACGAGGTGGTGGCACGGCAACTGCGGGAGCCGAGGCGGTCGCTGCGGGTAACGGCAGCGCGTGTGAGCCCGGACAGGCGGTCGCTCCTACTGGAAACCGATACCCATGCCTGGGACACCTGGTACTCGCTGGAGCTGCCGGGCCTGGGCCGGGCCGGGCTGAAGAACCAGCCTGCGGGAGCGTTGCCCCAGCACGGCGTGGTGGATCTGGACTACACATTGAACGGTGTGCAGGCGACAGTTTTGGCGCAAACGCAGCAGTTGTGGCAAGGGTGGCTGCCGCACCCGCACGCGGGGGTGACCAATGCGCTTTTGGCGGGAAGCCAGCAACTGGAGCAACTGCGTGGGATTCCCGGTGCCCATGTTTGGATGTTGGACGGCAAGCTGAACCTGAAGGATATGTTGCGGCCGGCAGTGCAGCCGGGGGCCGCCATCGATCATGTACCGCCGCCTGAGAGGGTGACACTGCGGCTATCGTCCGACCGGGGGTTTCACTGGAAGGTTGGCGACCAAGAAGTTGCCTCGAAAGACGGGGGCGCTGTCAGCATCACCTTGGAGAATCCGGTTAAACCAATGGGCTGGGGTGCGGTGTTCGATCCTGCCAACGGCTCCCCCAAGGTGGAAATGGCCTGGAGCACCCAGGAAGACCCGCAACGCTGGCGGCCGATGCCCACCACCCGCTTCCTGGTACCTTGGGCGCCTGATACCAAGGCCAGCCAGAACGCCACCGTGGTGGCCCAGAACCTGCCGGGGGACTGGGCCCGGGGGCGGAAGCTGTTCAACGACCCGAATATCGGCTGCGCCAAGTGCCACTCGGTGAATGGAGCGGGGGGCAACCTGGGGCCGGACCTGGGTAATCTGGCCTTCCGGGATCCGGAATCGGTGCGGCGGGACATCGTGAACCCCAGCTACGCCATTCATCCGGATTATTTGGGCCATGTGGTGACGCTGAAAAAGGGCAAGGTGCTGACGGGGACCCTGCGCAGCAAAGGCAACACACTGCTGGTGGGCGACTCGCAGGGAACCACGCATGAGATTCCGCGGGGTGAGGTGGAATCTTTGGAGCCAGTGGCGAAGTCGGTGATGCCGGACAAGCTGGACGAAAAGCTGGGCAAGGAAGGGATGGAGGACTTGATCCACTTTTTGCTGAGCGGGGCGCCGAGCATGCCACTGGAAGGTAGGGCGGTGCCCTATCCGGCGCGGAGCCGGGCGGAGGTGATGAAGGTGTTGGCGGGGGCACCGGAAGGGGAAATGAAAAAAGCGCCGCTGCCTATTCTGCTGACGGCGGGACCGAAGGACCATGGACCCCAAGAACATGATTATCCAGCCTGGCAAAAAGTGTGGAGCCGGCTGATGGCGATGGCACCCGGGGTGGAGGTGGACACCGCCTGGGAGTGGCCCCAAAAGGAGCAGCTTGAAAAGGCTAAGCTGCTGGTGCTGTTTCAACGGGGCGACTGGAACGGGAAACGGGCCGAGGATATGGACGCCTTTTTGCAACGGGGCGGCGGGGTGGTGCTGCTGCACTGGGCGGTGGATGGTCGAATGCAGACCGAGGCTTTCGCCGAACGGATCGGCTTGGCGGCGCATGGTGGTGGCATTGGTTTCCGGCACGGGCCGTTGACATTGAACCTGCAGAGAGATGCCTTGGACCACCCGATTTTGCGGAACATGGGTGACCTGAAAATCCATGATGAAAGCTACTGGAAACTAACCGGCCGGGAAGACCGCGTGAAGGTGCTGGCCCGCTCCAAAGAAGACGGGAAAGATTGGCCGCAGGTTTGGACCAAACAGACTGGCAAAGGCCGTGTGGTGGGGCTGATACCTGGCCATTACAGTTGGACTTTTGATGATCCCCTGTTCCGGGTACTGCTGCTGAGGAGCATGGCATGGGCGGCAGATGAACCGGTGGACCGGTTCAATGATTTGGTTTGGCCGGGGGCGCGGGTGGGGGAGTGATACAGGGAAATATTCACCGCGAAGACACAAAGGGCGCAAAGGAAGGGAAAGCCCCAAGAAATTATCTGGGTTTCTGAAGGGTTTTTCCCAGCAAAAACGCGAAGTTTTGGAATGGGCTATTTGTTTAGCGCCTGTTCAAAGAAGGCGAAGACATCGGGAAGGCAGGCCTGGACCACGGTTAGGTGTTCAAGGCCCGGGTAGATCTTGAGGGTGACGGATGGGTTACCGGCCTGGCGGAGGGCTTCCGACAGGCTTTTGGCGCCTGAAAAGGCAAAGTCCTTGTCGCCAATGCCAATGAAATAGGGGAGTTTTTGCCAAACCTCGCCTTTGCCTGCCCGGCCGCCGCCACCCAGGGCGGCCACGGCGCGCAGTTGCTGCGGTTTGCGGGCGCCCCATGCGGTGGCGTTGGCGGCGCCCATGGAATGGCCCACGGTCACCAACCGGTTTTTGTCAATGGGGTGCCAAGCCGAGAGTTTTTCGATGAGTTCATCGTTGGGGCCGTTGAGGGGACTAACCAGCAGCCAGCCTTTTTGCGCAGCCAGTTTGGGGGCCAGCGCCCCGTGGCCTTCGCAAAAGAGGTTTTCGCTGCCGCCGGCCCCATGGAGCGCCACCACACAGGTGAGCGGGGTTTTGCCATCGCGCGCGGCTCCCTCAATACGCACCACCTTGTCGATGGAACCGATGGGGATAGCCAACCAGAGCGGCCCCGGACTGGTGGGCTTGGGCCAAACCTGTCCGGCGCGCAATTCCTCCGCTGCTCCGGGTAGTTCGGTAAGCCATTGGCCCAGAGGGTATTCGGTTTCCAGGTCCTTGCCTTGGGTGGCCTGCTTCAGCCGGCCGTGCAGCAACAACCACGTGGACCGGCCCACCGAGGGTGGAAGTTTCTCGACCTGACCGGACAGGGATTCGAGTTTGGACAGGCACCCATCGAGGTTGTCGATCACCCACAACGGCACCTTGCCCGTGTGCAGGACCTGGTCACCTATGCGGACCTCGAAGTAGAGGGTATGGGAGCCTGGCTTTGCGCCCTCGGGCAGTACGACGGTGAAATCGCGGTTGGTTTCCCCCAATTCAGACACCTTGCACGGTGCGAGAAGCGATTTGCCGTTATGGACGAAATGGATGTTGGCATCTTCTGGAACTGCACCCTGCGGCTTGTAGACCCAGGCCAGCTTGCCCTTCACCTGACGGTCTTTCGCATCAACCAAGGGTTTCACCACGCGTGCAGCCAGGGCCTGGGACCATCGGTTGGATTCGGGCACCTCGACCAACTTGAAACGGGCCTGGTCGAGGAGCAGCGCGGCGCGGGACAGATTGCCGGAGAGGAAGGTGAAGGTGAGGGGCTCGAGGATGGCGGCGGCACTGCGGCGCCTGGCTTCATCGGTCTGGGCATCCCAAGCCGCCTCGAAAGCGCGCAGTTTCAGGCCGACGAGGTAGCGATCGGTCAGAATGGCGCGCGCCGGCATGGCGGAGGCCAACAGGGCGCACAGTGTCAGCAACACACTCTTGAAGGGAATGCCCAGACTTTTGAACCATCGCATGGGTAACACCCCTCATGGCTGCGGCTGACCGGCCCCCTTGCCCAACCATGGGCCCAGCGATTCAAGGCTGGCCGTGGGAAATCCGTTCACCTCAATGGTGCCATTTTTCATGCGGATTTCCAAGGTGTTTGATCCAAGCCACCGCGGATCATTCGCGCGAACGCGGTCGGACAAGGTGAGCAGGCGTTGGTTGGCCGAACCGATGAAACGGCGGATCGATTCTGGCTGCGTGTGGTCATAGGGGCCATCGACCAGCCAATCGGTGCGGGCCAGCATGGAATCCACAGAGGGATTCTTCCGGGCCCGCAACTCCTCCACCGTGTGCCCGGAGAAGACCAGCGTGTTGAGGCCCTGGGAATGGGCATGCTCCAAAAGGGCCGAGGAGGCATCGGGCTGCGCGGTGGGTTCGCCCCCCAGCAACGTGATGCCCTCGATGCCATGCTCCTGGATGGCTTGGGATATTTCCGCCCGGAGGGTGTCGAGGGTGATCAGTTCGCCACCGGAGAAGCTGAGGAAGTGGGGATTGCAGCAACCGGCACAACGGAGGGGGCAACCCTGGAACCAGAGGGCGTAGCGTTTGCCCGGTCCCTCGGCCTCGGTGCAGGGGACCCGGTGAGCGACCCGCGCGCTAGTGACAGGGCCGTCAGGGCCGGGTTTTTCCGGCAAGTTGAAGCGTTGTCGGGTCAACAGAAAAAGCCCAGCGGGATGGAAGCGCACGAGGCCCACACGGCCCTGAAGCACGCCTCACTATATACCGCCAGACAGGGGCAAGGTTGGACCGGTTTGGCAATCGGGCGGAATGGTATCAGGGCTGGTGGGACAATTCCTGGGCCTGCAGGGCGAGCGGCTTGGGCGCATCCGGGGCGGGGGCCTTCAGGGCCTGACCGCTGCGGGCCACCCGGATCACCAGCAGGCGACGAACGGGGCGCTCGGTATCGACCTGCATCAGCCAGGAGGAACCCAGGCTATCCACGGGCTGGTTGGTGCTTCCGATGACGAGGTACTCGGACGGGGCCAGATCGACCTCCACGGCCAGTCCCTCGTATTTCTCCTGATCCTGACGCTGGGTGAGTTGCCAGGACATCACGCCTTCGGCATCGGTGACAGACTGAGGCTCGAACAGCATCTCGCCGTGGCGCAGGACGGGCACCACCTTGACGGAGAGTTTCTTCTCCTCGCCCGGCTTGCTGGTGACTTCCCACACACACTGGGCCTTGGCGAAATCGACCGATTCGGAAGTCTCGCCGTCTCGCAGGGTGAACTGAAGCGTCTCATGCTTGAGGGGCGGGAACGGAGAATAGGGCTGACCCAACCGGGTCTGCACCTGACGGGGCGCGACGGAGGTTTTTTCGGAAGTCAGCAGGGCCAGGAAATCTGGCGGCGGGTGGCCTCCCAACAGGCCGGCGCGCAAACCGTTGGCGGCCAGGTTGGCCTTCGACTCGAGGGGCAGCGCCTGCTCATCGACCATGGACCACAAGTCACGGGAGACATAGGTGTCGGTGATGGGGACCTCGATGACCGCCACCGCCATGGTGATGGCGTCGGCCCCTACCACGCCGGTGAGGGGCAGGGGCGGTCGGCGAACGCCCCAGGAGGAAACTTTGTTTTCCTCCTCGCGCGAGTGCATGCAACCGGAACACAACCCAAGGGTTGCGACCAGCAGTGCCAGCCGTGCCGATAGCCCGCGCGCGGACATGGTTTTAAATGGACCCCCTGCGGGCGAACCCCCCGGTACACCCGTTGTGGGCCGCAATGCTCTGTCGAGGCAGTCCAAGTCAATAGGGATTCGGGTAATAAACCCTTTTCACCCAAATCCTTTCCCGCAATGGCCCTTGCGACACCGGGGTGGGGGTGGAACGATGGGGCCAGCCCGGTTGGGAATCCACCAGGAATCAACGCGTCCGAACATTCCGGAGGGAAGGCCATGGGCCCCCTAATGTCGCAGTTCAGGCTGGAAGGCAAAACCGCCCTGGTGACAGGCGGAAGCAAGGGTTTAGGGCTGGCCATGGCCCGGATTTTGGGTGAGGCAGGGGCTTCGGTTTTGATTTGCAGCCGCCATCAGGATGAACTGGAGAAGGCCTTGGAACTGATTCCGGTGACCGGAAAAGCCCGGAAAAGCTGTCTGGTTGCGGATCTGGGCAAACGGGCCGAAGCGGAACGGCTGGCGGAAGCGGCACAGCGTGAATTCGGCGCCGTGGACATTCTGGTGAACAACGCCGGGACCAACAAACCCCAAGCCATCGACGCGATTGACGACGCTGTGTGGGACGCTGTGATGGAACTGAACCTGAACAGCGTGATGGCGCTGAGCCGTGCCCTGTGCAAGGGAATGAAGACACGCGGGTGGGGCCGGATCATCCACATCAGTTCCATAATGGGTCTTTTGAGCAAGGAAAAGCGGAACGTCTACTCGGCAACCAAATCGGCCCTGTTGGGTCTTTGCCGGGCCATGGCGCTGGATTTGGGGCCCAGCGGGGTGACGGTGAACTGCCTTTCGCCCGGCCCGTTCCTGACCGATCTGCCGATGAGCATGCTGAGTGACGCGGAGAAAAAGGAGTTTTCCGACCACACCGCTCTGGGGAGGTGGGGGCAAACGGAGGAACTGGCCGGGCCCCTTTTGTTATTGGCCAGCGAGGCTGGGCGCTATATCTCCGGAGCCAATCTGGTGGTGGACGGAGGTTTCACGATCCGGTGACAGGGACCTTGCCGAGGAAACCGCCCTCATTCGAAAAATTGGGTAACTTACCGGCGACAAGAAAATTTGGTTTGGTTGCCCGGGTTTATCCCGTGGGCTAAACTAAGGTGGTTATCGCTCCAACGCCGAATGGACTGGAAGTAACCCTCAGCCTGGTGGGTTTTCCGTGATGAAAATCGGATCCATCCACGAGGAGTGCCTGAAGGAAGAGGCCTCCTTCAAGTGGATTGAGAGTGAAAAAGCCGGGATGGATCTGGGCGATTCGGCCACGCGCCGGTGGGTCCAGATCCACTGGTGGGGCTATCTACGGGCCCGCTGGCTGGAGCACCTGCAGGGAAAATGTTTTTGGATCGAACTGGACCGCGGTGACTTCGGACTTCTGCCCCGCCTTTTCAAAGAACACGGTCAACTGCTGAACGACATCATCGATCGCTTGAAAAATGGCCAAGAAAACCTAGACATCATTTTGTGGGCCCAAGATAGCAATATAAGTCTCTCTCCTGTTCGCGACATCCTTGAAAAGCTCGACATCAACTCCCGCCGCCTAGCTCATCGATTTGACGCCAACTGATTTTTTAAGGGTCCTGCCATCCGGATTAATGCCGGCTTAGGTCAGATTCGCCCATACCAAGCCCTAGCTGCAGCTGAATATGAGGCGGCCTAGGGCTTAGAGCAGACTTCATAATTATGGAACTGCATAGCCGCAGGCGGTGAAGTAGTTTGAGGCCTCGCTGGCGGAAATGGATTGGAGGACGGTGCCCAGTGCCCTCCACAGTCCCGAGAAGGTCCT
>Ga0169931_10005974_pt1 | contig 18455 bp, 14 predicted proteins | sample Kivu_15m_20L_FD_129675 | JGI IMG/M metagenome (GOLD analysis project Ga0169931, IMG submission 129675) | Freshwater microbial communities from Lake Kivu, Western Province, Rwanda to study Microbial Dark Matter (Phase II) - Kivu_15m_20L... | ecosystem: Environmental > Aquatic > Freshwater > Lake... | reverse complement strand
TCTATTCTGGCATTGAGGTAAGCGCCTGCAATGTCCAATATTAGGATGTGCCTCTTCTCGACGGCACTTAACTTGAGTACGTTAAATATAGATTCTAAACTCGCTGACAAAAGCGCCCAGGATATCGATGAACGAGACATATCATCCCAGACAGCAAGTTTAGAATCTATATTCAACGTACTCAAGTTAAGTGCCGTCGAGAAGAGGCACATCCTAATATTGGACATTGCAGGCGCTTACCTCAATGCCAGAATAGATCGACCAGTCTACATGTATTTGGAACCAGCCTTGGTCAACATAATAATAAACGTCGTACCAGAGTATGTAAAATTCAAAGATAGTAAGGGAAGGATCCTAGTATTGATTGATAAGACCATGCATGGATTGGTGATTGGTGCACTCCGCCAAATTGTGGTATAACACTATTACAGGAGTGCTAATTAAGGAAGGTTATGTTGAGAATCCTATGGATCCCTGTGTATGGAACAAGACAATAAATGGAAACCAGATAACAATAATCATTTATGTCGATGATCTGGCTATTTCATGCAGAGATTTAAGTGAAGTTCACAAGGCAAGAGACTTAATAAAAAAGGAATTCGTTGACATCAAAGTGAAAGAATCCAGTGAAATTTTGGGGATGATATGTCTCGTTCATCGAAGGAGCCCCTATCCTGGGCGCTTCCGTCAGCGAGTTTAGAATCTATATATTTAACGTACTCAAGTTAAGTTCCGTCGAGAAGAGACGCATCCTAATATTGGACATTGCAGGCGCTTATCTCAATGCCAAAATAGATCGACCAGTCTACATGTATTCGGAATCAGCCTTGGTCAACGTTTTATCGTATTGATGATTACGTATCTAAAAACAGAAAAAAAGAACTATCGCACTCAATGCCGATGTTCCGATGACGATTTAATTCTGAATCTCTGAATCTCCGAATCTTTGAGTCCTTTCATAGCTATCTTTGAATCCTTTCATCGCTCTCTTTGAATCTGTTCATCGCGATTAACTTCGTACAGTGCTAAGTTTTAACCATATTTCTACGCCAACTAAGTTTCTTCACTGGTCTATGTAGCCGTCTACATGCAGCGTCTACATAGCTGTCTTGTACCTTGTACGTCTTGAAGATGCAACATTGACTGCGACTCGTCCTGCGACTTCATATTTCCCGCAGCAAGCTATCGGCCGGTAGCTTTCCCCGCTTTTACATTTTTAACATGTATTCAAAGACTCTCCTATCCAATATACTGTATATGTATTTGATCTTTTGATAAGTATGCAGCCATCCGATAAGGAGCTTGAATATGCACTTTTAGAATCTTTATTCTATAATGAAATGATGGTTTTAAACGATGGTTTTGACTTTTCAGCCTTCGATCAACATGAGGAGTCTTTGTGGGGCATTCCTACAGAATCACTTCCGGTGTCGAATGTTGATAATCACAGTCAAGAGTCCAATGGGGTCATGAAGTCATCGATGGAAAAAATTGTGAATTCATCCAATGGAGTAGCACCCAATCATCCATTGGTTTCTGATATTGCTCCCAGTCAAACTAACAAGAGAATTCAAAATACGTTCGTTTCGTCCCAAGCAAAGTTACTTAATCACTCGTTGTCGTCACCGAAGAATGCACAAGTAGAGACTCTGCATACAAATGAAGATAGTAAACCATCCCATGAATCAAACTTAACAAATACTTCTTTACTGGTACAGAAAAATATGGCGAACACGTCTGACAAGATTTCTGAACAGTCAACTTCGTCTGAACAACCATTCCCTTATGACCATGGAGCATCCAAAGTTGTCTCTCAATTTACATTGCTTGCATCACGTCTAGGAATCAAACTCCCACGTTCGATTATGGAAACCCTAGCAAGTGCGGCTCTTCAACGTGGTAATATATCGACGTCTTCAACTGAATCATCCCAGGAATGGTCGGGGAGTGCGAATGCAACTGGTGCAATGGGAATCAATACTGAAACCATGGAAGACATAAGTGACAACAGCGATTACAATTCGCTTAACGATGAGAATGATATGGATGAGGATGAAGAGGATAAGATTCCCTCCAAGCCTTCTGTTACTGCAGTCTCTTATGATCGAGATAATCAGCGTAAACGGGGAGTGGAATCGATATCTACTGCCTTACCAGCTCAAGGCTCCGTGGATGGATCCGAAGGTGAAAAAAAGACACAGAAAACTAGCCATGCTCGAAGAAAAAAGGCCCCTCGTCTAGAAGATTGTGAAAAGAGATTAGCTCAACTGCGCGCTGAGAATGAAATGCTTCGGCGTCATCATGTTCATGTAACCAATAAGACGAATAAATTGGATCAAGAACGAAAGGAAATGGATAACAAAATTCATGATATTGTAAAAAGTACCATGGAATCGGGAATATTAACCCCATCCATGGCTCAAGAGCTGAACCAGATCCTTCCAAAGTTCAAGGATATGTATTCCGATTATGGACACAATAGAAAAGAGGAATTGGCGTTTCATTTGAATCAATTGGAGAGACTGGCTGTCCCAGCCAATTTTACAAAAATGTCCTTATGGACATTGGGTCAAAATGAATCGTTTTATACGAAACCGAAATCAAATCCAATCGCTGGGATACTGATGAAGGAATTGGATATTACCCCTGCTCAAGGTCGTAAGATTATTTCTCAACGAGAAAAGGTTCAAAGATTATGTACGAATATTAAGCATTGCCTTTCATTGATTACCAAACTCAAGACCTTGTGTGAACAAAAACAGCGTATATTTCATGACCGACTCTCCAAAGTTCAAGAAATACTGAATCCATTACAAGTAGCCAAGCTCTTGGTTTGGATTGACGGTCACAGCGAGGTGTTGGACGGTGTTTGCCCAGGTTGGGGAAGTGAACGAATCCCTACAACAAATAAATAAATGTATATATTATTCGGAAATATAATATAACACAAATGAAAGTGATTTCATTTGGATCCATGTATATGTACAAGTTTTCTTGAGTCATCTCTGCAAGTACAACCCTAAGTATATACGACTTTATGTAATGTATGACCTATATTTTATAATCATGATTTAGAATGGGCGATATTCTTTGTCTTCCTTCATCTTCTTGACTCGTTGTAAATCTTGTTGAAATTTCATCTTTAGATCATCGGCATTTCTTTTTCGACTTTCTCGAGATTGAAACTTATAAAAGTCAGGTAGTGGTTCCGATCCACGCACGATCTTCCGTTCTTTTTTTGGTAAACCTCGACTACTACTTGAAGCTCGACGTCGAGCATTAGAAGAAGACGAAGAAGAAGTCATGATAGCTGGATAGATATTGTCCGACGCTTCAACTAGGACTGCGTTGTTATTGTTCGAGTCAGATGATTGTACACCCCTTAATGATGATGTCATACTTTTATAAGACACGGTTATAAAACCATCTTCATCAGGAACACCCAGCTTTTCTTTTTGCTGAGATTGTTGCAATTGATGTTCCTTTTCCTCATATTCCATGATGATATCATCACATTTTTGTTGTAAAAGTGTTCGACAAGGAATCGACCTTTGATGCCATCGAACCAAGGCTTGTATTCCTTTCTTTTTTCCTTCTTGTACATCATCATCATCTTCATCTTCAATTATATAATCTTCATTTTGTAGTTGGAGATAGTTAATCTTGGTGGTGAGTGATGTATGTGTGTCCGTTTGAGTTGTATCTGTATTACTATACTTGGAAATAAATTGTTGAAATTGACAGAACGATTTATTGGATAATTCTTTCAAGTCCAGGATAGATGAATCTGAATCTAGATGTAATATCCCCTTGGACAGACGAGTTACATGTTGCAAGGCTCGTTTTCTATCTTTCGAGGAATGGAAATAGACATGCGCATATTTCCCAGGATGATAAAATTCTCCTTGTATATCCAAATAGGATTTATTGTTTAGATTGGAAAAGGAGATCCCAACTTCATTATTCAAGGTAGGATTATCAATAGAATGGAGATTTGTAGTCGTAGACTGATTCCTGCGTGGAGATGGAACGATAATCACATGATCTACTTGAGCAAATTGTCCAAATATGTATTCCAGTAAAAGGCTACTTTGTATTCGTGGTATCATGGGAACATTTGTAACAAATAAGATATTATCATTTTTATCTTGAGAGACTCGATGTGAGGATGATGATGATGAAGATGTCTGCAAAGAGGAGTGAGATACTTGATGTGGTTTGAAATACATATAGGTATGAATTTTCTTGGATGCAGTATTCGTATTTCCATCCATCATGCTCGATTCATCATCATCATCATTATTATGTTTTTCCTCATCGGAGTCATATGCCGTAGAAGAAATATCATCGTCCAAGGACCTAGGGAATATTATATGAAGGGCATGATAGCCTTTGATGAGATCAACAGTCATGGTTCGCTTGGATGTTTGATGTATGATTTGTACAAAATAATATGTTGTCGACTTTGAATTTAAGGATCCATCAACTACATACTAAAATCACATCATGGTACGCGTCTTGCATGGATAGAAGATGTACGGATGATAAGATGGCGGTGTATAGATGGCGGAATATAGATGGTGCTCGTCTTTTTGTGGTTGGCTGGGTGTACGTAGCAGGAATAATTTTGCGCGATCGGTGCATTGTGAGTGTACACCGGTATTTAGGTACTGTTTTACGTAGCTTAATAAACAACACTGGGAATGAACACACTAACAAAATACAGTGCACCTCACTCTTCCATCTCCATGAGTTGTGTATATTTAATGACCCAAATAAAAAAGCATTAAAGCCATCATACAGAAGGACTACTAACTCGAAGTATGAACGTAAAATCAAGCAAGCCATGCATGAATAAAATAGGAACGGCAGCCATATGGGCAACTGTAATTGCGGCTTCATCTTCATCGGCTGTTCAATCTTCAACGTCCTTTAGTTCAAATTACCTCACGACGAATGCAGTCCTTCATCGAATCGGTAGAGGAGGGGATACACTTCCCAATCCAGAATCAGATAGTAATACAACAGCTCATCCACACAACTCAGCTGATAATATATCTCATGCGAGTACGAGTGCTTCAATGCATGAGAATCCAAAGGTGTCTACTCCTACCAGTAGCAAAAAGAAAAAATCACGTTCTTCATCAACCTTTGGTCATCATACACCATCGGATTCGACGGACACGAAATCCAAAAGTCAAACATCCCATGATTCCAAAAATCTCCATAATGAAAAGGGAGATCATCAGACCTCCGCTGACTCTGCGACTCCAACTCCTATACAATCATATATTTCCTCTGAAAAGGACCTGTATCATATATTAGGTTTGCATCAACAACCCCGATCAAGTATTACACCTACTGACATACAAAAGGCCTATCGAAGGAGATGTCTACTTACGCACCCTGATAAAGTTCCCAATGGGGATCGAGCCGCTTTTGATAAGGTTACAGAAGCGTTTACTATTCTAAGTGATGATAATAAACGCTCTTTGTATGATAGATTTGGATTAGATGCTGTCCAGCAGCAGCAGGAAGGTAATGGGGCATTTTCTGCCTCGGGGGGGATGTCATCAGGTGGCTTAGGGGAAGAATTATTTCGACAATTCTTCGGGGGACATCCTTCTATGGATGGTATGCGTTTCTTTCATCAGTCATCATCATCCTCACGCCGACAACAAACGAAACCTCAAAATCGTAATCTACGATATCAACTCGAAATTTCCTTGGAGGCGATGTATACTGGATCTCATCAAACAGTAACTATATCCTTACCCATGTCCAAGAGTAAAAAGGAATTAGATGTAACTATTCCTCGAGGGATTGCTCATGGACAATCCATACGACTGCCTGGGATGGTAGATTCTATTTCAGATAGTACACCAGCCGATGTCATATTTGTTATTGTACAACGACAACATCCTATATTCACTCGCAAAGCTCATGATTTAGCCATGGAAGTGACTCTTTCCTTAAGTGAGGCACTAACGGGGTTCGAGCGTACGATTATACATTTGGATGGAAGGAAAATCTGTGTCCGTGGACCTATGGTCGACGGAAGCTCTACAACACCGCGAATAATTCAATCCGGAGATGTGCATGTTTTAAAAGGGCAAGGAATGCCAAAACGGCAAAAAATACAGAATTTGATGAATATAGATTTGATGGATGAAAAAGATAGATGTGATATGTATGGGGACTTGTATATTCAGTATAAGATTGAACTTCCATCATCTATATCAAAAGGAAAGAAAAATAATTTTGATGGTCATCTCACCAACGAAGAAAGAAGTACACTACGACGCCTTTTGAGTAAACTCCAAGGATCCAATCCTGTACAACTAGATACTAAAGATCAAGTTCACACACTGAAGACGGCATCGTCATCGGACTTTGGACGAGAGAGTGGGTCCATCGAGTCCCTTGAAGCGGAAGAGGATCAAGAAACTGAGGATGATTCTTTTCGGCAAGGATTCCAATATTTCTCTCCCATGGGTTCGGCTCGATCAGGATTCTTTTCCTCATCTACTGCTTCGACTGATGAAAATGGAAACGTCCAGTGCCAGCAAATGTAATTTGATACTTAAAAAAATGCTTATGCTACGATTTTTATAAGCAGCATAAATATATTTTATACTTGATACGCATAAATACATAAGAGTATCGTACCTGTATAATTTAAGTTATAACTCCATTATTCTTTTAATTCATGAAAGGAAATGATTTCTTTCAGGTGATAACATAGAGCAATTTAAATGACGAATCATAATTAGTTCTAGCATCTAGCATGATTATCTCATTCATAATGCGATGAAGCGCAAGCATATCAATTCTTGATAAAGGTGATAGACATACACCATGGTATAGTATATGTACGCAGGTCACAATGGCATAAGATCTAAGGCTATTTTTCATCTTATTGGTAGTAGCCAGGTTTATTGCTAGGAATAGAGTATCTGATCTGGCTGGGATCTAGATCGGCCATTTTGACAAGAGTGAATCTCCCTAGTTTTTTCCTTAGACCTTTATGCGGTGAGGCTGTTTCAACCCACATCTCACCTGAACAGGAAATTGTAAAGGAGTTCTCATTAAGGTTGGTGTCTGTATTTTCTCGAGTTGACTCGCCATAAGGGAAAGAGAAGGTAGACAATCGCTGAATTTCGCGTATATTTTGATTGAGTAGAGATGATCTAAGTACCCTTTGGATTTCTCCCTCCATTACAAGTATTTTCTCTTTCTTTGGAGGTATTACAAGACGAATGCGTAATCTTGTTCTCTCGGAACCATCATGATTAAAGTTCTCAACATCATTCCTACCATTCAGAACAGCCTGATATGATCTCCATGTGCCTCCAACGCTTTTTAGGTTTTGCTCAAAGTCTAAGATAGGTCCACCAGCAGTTGTCCCATCGACTCTGAGAATAATAGTGTCGTTTTCATTAGATGGAAGACCGTTTTCTGTCGTTGATTCACCAACAAACGAATCCACAGAAATCGGCGATGATACCAATTTCCAAAGACCAACAAAATATTCATTGGAAGGAAAAGGCGGCATTGGTCTATATGATTGGGTGGATGGTGAGTCGTAGGCCATAGTTTTTCGATCTTTCCAACTCATGAATATAGGATTTTCCTCATATGGAACTTTCTTCTTTATCTTACTTGTGCGGCTGCCGATGCTACTGAGATCCTCGAGCTCATTCTTATCTTGTTTTTCAAGCGAAATATTTTTCTCATCAGATGAAGATATTCCTGAAGTTTGGGTGGGTTTAACTTCCACAAGATTCACATCATTAGATGATGACATTTCGTAGATTGTTTCAATGATTCTACGGTTAGCCTCCGATTTCATCTTATTAAGAGCGACGTCGGCCTTATCATGGAATTTATTATCGAATTCTTGGTCAGAAGCTTCTTGTCGACTCAATTCGTAGTTTAAAGCTTTGACTTCATCGTCTTTCAGTCGCTGATTACCTTCAGGAAGATTCACTTTCAGGTGAGGGATATAAAATGCAGTTTCTGAAGTATCGAAAGGTCCAGTCCTTCCATAAACGGCGAACTCTTTCAATCTAATAAAAGATTAGAATTGGATGAAGCAGTTTTGAGTTAAAAGAAATCGCATTATGGGATAAACAAATAGCTATGTATCAATTACAAACCGAATGCCATTGCCACCACAAAAGCAATCCTCTGACCATTGAAACCAAAATATTGGACTTATACCGTTGCCTCCTTCCTCTGGAAAGCGAATATAAGTTGCTTTTTCTTCGGGAGAATAGAATTCCCACTCACCATCTAATCCTTTGGGGTTCGGAAGCGTTTCCTTGAAATTGATAGGGAGGCGCATGAATGGGACTCTTGGTCGCCACTGCCTTGGGGTGTCATCTCCTGGCTGTTTGACTTCCCTACTTAGATCTGGTGGGAAAGCAACATCCCATCCGTATTTTCCTTGAATGCGACTGGCTATTTTCATAATTACAAGTTTTAGTCGTTGAGTTTCAAGATCTTCTTTTCCTATTGCGTAAAGGACATTATTATCATCTCCGTCTACTTCCAACCCTTGAAAAGCCATGACCATTGGCTTGATATTGGCATTATTCACACCATTCCTTCCCTCATCTCGAAGCCTTCGCTCTCTTTGTTCTTGCGTTTCCATCGAGTAGTCTGTTGCAACATTTATTGTTTCATCCACCACTTCTTGCATAATCGTGTACAAGGCCCGAGTGGCGGGATCTCGACTGGTCAAGATATCTTCGCTAGGACTTTCCGATTCGGTTGATGATGTATGATCCAAGGGCCATCGATCTTGCCCTAGTAAAGCATTTCTTGAAGTCCTTGTATCGATAAATAAAAGTGGCATACGAGTTAAGGCTGGTACGATGCAGGCATTGATCAAAAGAGGACAATGATATAGAACCGCACGCTGAATACTTTCTAGCTCCAACATAAAATCATGATTTGTTTCCATTGGTATGCCAATCATGTGAGTATATTTCTGTGACGAAGGGATATCTCCATGTTGATTCACCAAGGCATCAATGAAATCTTTCCCCGATACATGTATTTGTGTGCCACAGTAGGATGACCGAGGTAATTGATGGTAGAGAATAAAACTTGAATACAGACTAAGACTATGAAGTATAAGTATGATATTGAGTATAAGATAACATCGAAATTTGGATACCATGATTTCAGTTAACATCCGAGGTGGATAAGTCTTCCAGAGAAGGCGAAGGCAATAAAGAGAAAAACTCTCCTTGAATTACGATTTAGGAGCTTTCTTTTATTGATTCATTTATAGACGAACTAAAGTTGATGGTAGTTTTTGTTGATTTGTTGGCGGCTGGCGGCTGGCGGCTCGCGTGCTCGAATGATTTGATGTCGATCGTGCGTTTTCCATTAGCTGCCGCGTGAAAAATCAAAGATTCATTCATACCGTGTTCGTGCTTTATAATTAAAATAATGTTTATAAAATTTTTAAGCGTGATACTGTAGTAATAGTTGCCACCATAACCCGAATGGACGACTATAACAAAAAGTACACGTTTCGAGATGGATCAAAATGTTGAACTGCGACGAATCCCTTTTACAGTCCGATTGACACATTTGAGCGCGCATCAGCAATTGGGCATCTTCGTAACAGATTCTGACGAGGTGATTAATGAACAGCGTCAGATATACGAACCCATTTTCAGAGGAGTTCCTTCAATTAGTCCTCCACAGTATTTTGGATCATCGAAACAGCGACATCTATACGTCATGTTTGATTCGCCTATTTTCATTTTGGCACAAAGCATCGCTCAGTCTCACCTAGAAGTCGATAGTATTCGTAAAAGGCTTTCATTTCCCGCACCTCTTAGTCCGGATGCGACAATTTTAGACGTGATGATTGATCAGTATGAGCACTTCTGTTTGAAAAGTTTAGACATTCATAAAAATCCAACTATTCCAAATGGATTTCACCATACTTTACTACAATCTCAATTACACATTCTCCCCTCGATGGTTTGTCGAGACCTCCTCAAATCTGCAATGGTTGGTTTGTTTCATGGAGGGGATATTATAGACTCAATCGAGTATGATGTAAAAATGACATGCACATCTAGAAGTCCAAGCACGAAAAATTGTTCTTCGGCTGCTACCGGGAATATAAGTCATTTAAGTAAAATGGATTTTTATCGACAAAAGGTTCGTCGACAAAAGACTTACTTTAACGGAAATCGCGATGAAGGTGCTTTGGTAAATATATTCCGAGATCTATTAGGAAACATTTCGAAATATCCTATTGATATTAAATTTGTCCGCATGCATTCAATTTCCCGCCGACCAGCATATACCTTATTTTCAACACCCTTGCCGATAATCTCTCAGGTAGAAGGAAGAGTGAAATCGGACTCATTCGAGCCTGAATCGACTATAGTAGAACCTACTCGTTACAATCATAGGCCGAAACGAAAAAAGGTTCAATCATTACTTCCATCATCCTATAGTAAAAGTGTCAAAAAAAGAACCACTCGCTCATCATCTTTATCTTTGAACTCAAACTCAACTGAACCGATTACCATCTTGGATAGTGATGATGACGACGATGAAATAGAAGTGAACATAATTAAACCAACATCTGAATCTACGAAAGTAATTGATATGGATGATATAGATCAGTCGTTTATCACTATTACTAAGGACTCTTCTCAAGAAGAACCGAAACTAAATTTTGTTGATGCGACTCCTACCATCGCTGAAACTCCTTATACTATTTTGCCGGATCTCACTCCAAAATATGCCTCCAATAACTTTGTCTTTATCAAAAGTATAAAGAACCCTGGTTATATTATCAGTATTCGTGTGGTTCGTGATGCCACATCCATCATGAGTATACTACGCTCCCATATCATTTACGTTGTCTACGTCAGATTCGGTATTGCATACATCCGCGAAGACGATCTTCAAAGTTTAGAAGAATCAAATAGTGTCGAAATCCAACGCAAATTTACCTTTGATGGCGTGTCTGTTACCACAATGGATCAGCTGCGCCTATGGCCATCCCTATATCTTAATGATCCATTGATAAACTTTTATATGAAGTATATACAAAAGAAATTTCCATCTCAGGATATATTTATCTTCCCAACTTACTTTTACTCCCGAGTGAGTTACTTTGACGAGGGAGGCCTCGTTTACCGGGATAATAAGGAACAACGTGGTAAACTTTGGCAAGATCTAAAAGGTTGGACAAAGGGAATAGACATTTTCACAAAATCATTTATCGTTTTTCCAATAAATTTCAATAAGCACTGGTCATTTGTTTTGTTGTGCAATCCTGGCCAATTTCTGAGAAATCCTCTGAAGAAACCGGCGACAACGCGTATGAAGACCGTTGGAATTACAGTATTAGATTATGAAGATGAGGATAACCAAAAAGCTACTTCATTGCTGAATGATTCAAAAGCAGAATCAGTTTTGATGGATATTCCAAGGAATGACGAATCTAAAACGGAATCAATTTTGATGGATATTCCAAGGTTGAATGAATTGACTCATATGGATGAGGTTTTGGAAATCGATCAATCTTCTGAGCCTTTACATAAACAGTCTAACCAGGATATATGTTTTGAAGAAGATGAAAGGGAATGTGTCAATGAAGATGCAGTGATAGAAATCAAGCTCCAAAACAACACGATTGACATATCGATGAGCTCGGGATCATCCGATGATATCACGTCAGCTGACTCGACACTATGTCTCCTTCATTTTGATTCTGGTAAAAGATTTAAGTGTCATACAGCGTCAGTGGTCTTCAAAATTATTCGGAAATACTTCCATGCATGCTATGAAGCGACAAAGGAGGAGCAATACCCAGGGAGAGTGGTTGATGCCAAGTCAGTACCAGGAATCAACCCTGATTTGCCCCAGCAATGTAATGCCGAGGATTGCGGTGTTTACATGCTTGAATTTATGGAACGCTTTCTCATCAACCCATCTTCAATTGACGGTAATGCAGTAAGCATCATGGCCAAGAATAATGGCAAGGTCCCTGCGAATTTTTGGTTTACGCCTGAGGTTGCGTACCAAAAGCGTGAATTTATGTATGATTTGATCGATACCCTTGCGAAAGGCACTTGAAGGGAGATTGAGGAACATGAAAATCCATGAAAGTCGTCACTAGCTGCTCGTTTAAATAATATATAGTTTACGTTAATTGTTAAACCCTGAAAATCCTTTTGCTCTGCATAATGACGCTCATCTGTCATTACGACATCATATAAACACGTGATTGACAGATTCGTCATCGTCTGACCGCATATTACCTATACCTGAATCTCGCCATAAAATCGGTACTGTTTTACTGTCTTCTGGAACCATCCATGTGGTTTGTCGGTGCACCCTTCGATAGAGATAACAATTTAGAATCATCAAACTAAGAAGGCAAAATGATAGGAATAATAATCCTACAATTTGTGAGAAAGTAACTTCCCAAGTTATCGGTGCATAGCTTGCATATTCATTCACACGATTGTCCTTTTTATATTTTCCTGCATCGATATAAATGAAGCCGTGCTCGTCATAGGCTCCGGTTGCAACGGAGTCTATATAATGGCACATGAGATGATCATTAGTTCCATCCGAGTAATAACTTCTATCTTGTTGATTACTCTTGTCCACAAAAAACTTATTACACTTTCCAGCATAGGTGTAAAGATTTGTACATGCTTCATCCGCATTATTATTTTGTTGCTGCTGTCCATTTTGGTTCTCTTGATTCTGATCATGTTCATCAGCCAGTCTTCTATTGTTCGCACCATGATCATACTATAATTAATTTGAAAAGGAGGAAGACGTTGAATTGAGAGGTGGATTGGTTTCATCATTACAGGTGCCGTCATGGCTTTTTGAGTGTATCAAATGTTATCTACCCACCTTTTTATCGCAAGAATAACAGCTTGTACTGTAATACTCATACAAGTCGAAATTAATGCCAGTCAGTGAATACACATCATAGCTCCCACCAATATATTCACTGCATTGATTATCAGCAAAAACTCCAATAACAATAGTAGCTTTATCTGATGAACAGTGAGGCCCAAGATATACAGTTGCACTACCATTATCTACTGAAACAGCTGTACAAGTTAAGTATTTGGAGTATTCATTTGGATCACGTACGACGTATTCGCATGTATCCATGTAGTCTGTACATGCGGAAGAATAATTATCACAATTGATTTCTCCTTCATTCTCCTTTTTATTATTCTCATTTTCACCTCCAGCGGTATGTCTTGAATAGTTGAACGCCTGAGCTTTATAGTTTTCGGAAGTTTTATGTATTTGAAACAAGTCTCGGTTGTTGTTGTTATTACCATTTGCATCTCCTTCCCCTGAAGCGGCAGAAGCCGCAGCTGCACATTGATTGCAAAATTGACAGTGCTTGTAAATCTTCTCTTCGCGATAAGTACTGATCAGTTGCATCCAGGTATCCAATCGAATGATATATTGCCCGTAATTATATAGGCAGCCATATACAGTCCAGTCATAACAGGTATCTCTTGGACATAATCGAAAGACGACATTCTCAATCGTTTTAAAGACTGTCTTGGCACTAGCATCTTGTGCGAGCGAATCCGAAAAGGTAGATATAGCTGAACATCCAGCATACTTGAGTGAATATAAGGAAATATCGAAGCCATCCGCAAGTGCCGTATCATCATCCTGATTGTAGCTTTGACTATGACGATGGTACGATGATGATGTACTATTATTATTTTTGTTTTGACTGTTGTAGATATGAAGAGGTTGGGCTGATGATAGAATTTTCATGGCAAGTTCATTAGTCTCATCCTCCACCTCATGTCTTTTATGCCCCACCCGAGCGGAAGGTGATTCCATGTCGGCAATCAATGAATTCCGTTGAACCTTGTTTCCTACAGTGCCTATTGGGAATAAGTCAGATGTCTTTCTATTAGCAGCATGACCAATTATTGGCCCTGTTATGACAACAACTATGAAGAAAGATTGATAGTATGAAAACAGCATATTTTATGAAATGAAGAGAGGAATGGGAACTGATGTGTATTCAAAACTCCCATGAATTAAGAACGAGCATGATCGGCAGTGTTGACAGTATTTTATTATGGTAGACAGTAAACATCCTGTAGAGAAGCAGAAGGAAGACGGCAGTTATGTAGGTGGGAAATCAGGACTGTAAAAAGTCATGTACATGTACGTACAAATAGAACCAGGGAACATTTCCGCACGTCTCATAATCACCTCTGTCAATGTATTCTCTTCGATGTTCGTTTATGGTAAGACATTCTACAGAAAAAAAATTCGATAAACTAGATTGATCTTAAGCCACAATGAAAAGATCTATAATGAAACAAAAATGCGTAGGACAACTAGCGTTCGAGTCCGGGGATCAATGTATCCATCCATGTTTCGAAATTCAAATTTACTGTACATACAGTTCAGAGTGTGCGAGCGCACTATTATACTGTAAGTATTGAACTGAAGCAAACACTTGGAGTACTTTTTGTACTCTTCTGTTTCTTTATGATTCGACAAGGTCCGTCTATGGACCATGTCCAATGCTTTCCAACAATCACAAAACTGTTCACACTCGATTCCTGTATTCTGCGTCTGCGTAAAATTCATGGATAAATAACATCATCTGCTGTTTCGATTACAAATAAAACTTCAACATATGCATTGAAGAAACAATCAGAGGGCTTCGATGAAACTAAATAAATTGCTCCTAAGTAGTCATGAACTAAATATTATATAAATTGCTTAGAATTGTATCAGCACATAGAAAATGTAGCTATACCGGCTAGCTGTAATCAGACACGTCAGACGACGATTCAGAAGATTCTTGTTTACGATCAAAGGTTATTGGATTCGTTTTCGGACGCTTACATGGGTGAAATTTCAAGCTGAATGGCTGTATTGTTATACGAGGTGAGGAGACGATTTTAGCCCTTTTCGACGAAGAAAGACATTGTGAAGTATTTGAGGAAGACGATACTGGAGAGGAGATGGCTTTCTTCATATGATCATGTCTAACAGTCGACGTATGAGATGAAATATTTCGTGATGCAGAGTTAGATAATAAAGTGAACGAAGAATGATCCGAACTGCATGATGATGATGATGATGATGATGATGAAGAAGAAGAGGGTGATGACTCTAAGCAACGGGCAAGTAAACGCGATTCGTTTTCAGTCGACATAGAATTCTTCTGAACAATACTCTTAATTCGTTTGCATTCAGCCTGCAATCCTGCCTCTACTCCGACGCGACCATTTCTTACTTTCAACTTAAAGTCCTCGATGCAACGAAAGACCCCAGGATGATCGATGAGAACCGTTTCTTTTTCCTCTTTCCATTTTCCTCCTTCTCCTCGATTTTTAACAATTCTAGTGAATAGTATCTTGATCCTTTGAACTTTCGTATCCTCAGGTAGAATTTCCCCATTATCCAACACCAATATTGGTATTCTTCTAGGATCAACTGATAAAACCTTGGCAGTGCGCTTACCTCTCACATCGCCCCATCTGTAAATGGGATGATAATAAGAAATAATATCTCCTGGACGAATCGGTTCTTTCTTCTTGGTAATGTTTGTCTGATTAAGCTTTCTCTCAGGTGAAGTAGGATTAAAGAAAAGACGATTCTTCTCTCGTTCATCATCTGAATCTAAAAGTAAGCTATCTGCTGAAGTACTCATATTACTTAAAGCTTGGGTGTACGGCTCGTCATCACAAGAAGAATCATCAGCATGGGATAAATCGCTTTCTGAGCTGCTCAAAGCCTTCACTGACTTTCCAGCATTATGCTTCCCTTGAAGGTTGGATCTTATAGCCGGAGCTGTATTCGTTGATTCATCGTCAGAACTGAGACGAGGATGTTTACTTTTACCTCGTTTGACCTCTTTGTAACAATTTTCTTTTGTACTCAGTAAAGTATCATCATCTTGATGCAGTTGAGTTGAAACAAGTCCTTCAAGAAATAGTAGTTCCGCGTCCACTTGTAATTCTATTTCCCGCGAACTATGCCTTAACAACTCGGTCGACGATTTCTTTAGATTCTCTGTGGTAGTCATGGCTAAAAGTAGTTCAGATCTTCGTTGTTCTCGGTATAAATTACATAGATCATGACACCAAGTAGATCCATGATCATAATTTACGCATTTACATGCATTCCTCGTTAAATTGCACCTCTTACATTTTGAAATATTTCCGTAGTAGGGAATCAACCTTCTCATTGATACAATTTTCCTGTTGCTAGGTTGTTGTTGCGACTCAAAACGAATATACTCAATCGATACTTCCTCCTCTTCATCACTATCATCTATTCTATGGCCGCGCGATTTTATAGACGAAGTATTCAGTAAAATACAAGGTCGGTATATGCAATCCCTCATTTGTAACTCTCGTGTTCTTATTTGAGATCGCTGGAGCTGAACTTTATGCCAATATAATTGAGATGGAGAATGAAGACTCTGTGGAATAGACATGTATTTTACTAATTCTGCTGCAGAGGCTGTATAGGATAAAGAATTAAAGTCAAATATCGATACTACAAATTACGTTGCGCCCTTTGTATGAATGATACTTACTCATTCGGGATGTACCCTGTAACTTCTCTTGTCGCTCAGAACTTTTAATGGGGAAGAAAGGCACTGATTCATCGCTGGAGTCATCGCTTGATTCATCACTGGATTCATCCTGAATCTGATACTTCTTTCTTTGGCTCATAGTTCTGGAAGACGAATCATTTATTTGACCATGCAACATGCAATAAGCTGCGAAAGTAGCGAAATCGTAAGTCGTGCTAGGTTATAAAATTTCCTTATGTATATGTATGTACGTACATAAAGTGTATTTTTGCCTGCTGACCTACATACGGTACTGCATTTTGTAAAATGATTCTATGCGTTTAATAAGGATTACGTTGCCTTTTCTTCTACGATTATGGTTTTCTCATGTTATGTTTAGACGGTTTATCAATAAGCTTGTCCATTATCATTAAATGATGCTGATTTTCACTGGATCAGGTATAAGCTAAGAATTTTATCATCCGATAAATCCTATTTAAACATTCTAAGACAGAGATAGATCAGCAGCAATCAATAAATGATCACTAGGTTCTCCAGCATTTGGGAAAGGCCCATCGAGAATATCCTTTCGATGATGTAACTCCTTAACATTCTTTACAACCCAATGTGGTGATAAAAAGATATAATCCAAGGTTTCAATAAAAGGCTCAATCGCGTCTTTAGTTTTGGCATAGTTGGTAAAGTCCGGCTCGTTTCCTCGATTGTAAACAGCGTAGGCACTTCTCATAGGAGCAATGGTTGATGTCCATTCCCTTCCATGCAAGGGGGTAGGATAGGATGGATCATTCCTATCTAAATCTCCAGTTGTAATTAGTTTATAATGTGCAGAGGAGGGTGGTACATTAAAATCACCTGCCAAAACATAAGGATCCGACCCTGCTAATTTTTGCACATGCTTCGCCGCCATTTCAATATGAATATTCATGACCATGGGTGCATAATAGGCACATGGCATATGATAATTTCCTACCCAGAATGTGTCCTTAGATGATTCATTTAATTTCAGCCCAACTGTAATGATCATATTTTGGCGTTCTTCACTATGCTCCCAATGATCAGAAGGTCGTTCTGGAGTGGGCAAAAAGGGTATCATTTTCCTTACTCTTTGAATGGCAGAAGATGTAGTTTGATAAACATATTGTGGCACACGTGTCATCCATGACGTAACATCCTCTTCGACACGTGGTGGTCTTGGCCAACCATCGACTCTCTTATCACTCAATCGACATAAATCAACGGACACAGTTTCCATGAAGGTAGGATATGCTAATGCAATACCCATATAACCATTAAACTTTTTCCCATACAAGCCAGTAACTAAATAATACTTACGATTCGCGAAGAAGGTATGTAGCGTACTTGCCCAATCATGACTCACTTCTTGTAAGCAGAAGATAGTCGCATTCGTCGGTGCAGGGTTGTCCATCATTTCCTTTTCTAGTTTGGATAGAATCTTCCCGAGTCTATTTTTTGCATTTAAATGTATAGGGTCACAAGATGTAAAGTGCGTAGGAGAAGCAAGATGAGATGAAAGGACATTGTAGCTAACAACGCGTACTACTGGTGTGGATTTGGGTGCTAAGGTTGACATGGTGAGACTCAACGAGAACACATAGGGTATGGTAGAGTGAAAATAGAACAAGATGGTGATGAATCGACTTGCCAACATGGAAATCCCAAAATGGCGGCTACTCGGTTTTCACGTTTTCACAGCGTGTCATGCATGTGTACGGGCGGTAGGGCTACCTACCTGTGTAGGCTACGCGCTACGCGTCAAAGATCCACGAATGGTCCCCCCCCCCCCCCCCCCCCCCCCCCCCCCCGCCGCCCCCCCACCCCCCCC
>Ga0169931_10005973_pt1 | contig 18455 bp, 10 predicted proteins | sample Kivu_15m_20L_FD_129675 | JGI IMG/M metagenome (GOLD analysis project Ga0169931, IMG submission 129675) | Freshwater microbial communities from Lake Kivu, Western Province, Rwanda to study Microbial Dark Matter (Phase II) - Kivu_15m_20L... | ecosystem: Environmental > Aquatic > Freshwater > Lake... | reverse complement strand
GATGATGGACCCGCAACCCCGCGCGCGCATCCGTTCGGCCATGGCCCGGCAGGCCAGCAGGGTGGCGCGGGCATCCACCGCCCAGAGCCGGGCCAGTTTTTCTTCGAAACTCCAGCCCGGCCCCGGCCCCGTCAATATGTCGGTGCCGGCGTTTTGCACCCAGATGCCAATGGGGCCTGCCAGTTGCTCCGCCTGATCCACCAGTGCCTTGGCGGCAGGCTCGGGCAACAGGTCGGCTACCAGGGGCATCGCCTCCACATCCCACAGCCGGCACAGACGGGCCGTCTCGGCCAGCAGCGTTGCGTCACGGCCATGGCAGACCACCCGGGCGCCGGCACTGGCCAGTTCCTGCGCGATGGCGCGGCCGATGCCCTTGCTGGCGCCAAGCACCACCGCCGTTTGGCCCGACAATTCACGCCAGGGGCCAGGGCCGAAGGGGGCGATACCATCCAGCTTGGCCAGCAGCCTGGAAACCGTCTCACCCAACACCGGATGGCGCCACCCGGGAACGATCTGAGCCAGGGGGCAAAGCACGAACCGCCGATCATGCATCCGCGGATGCGGCAGCGTGAGCTCCGAGGAGCGCGACACCAGGTCATCGAAAAAAAGCAGGTCCAGGTCCAATGTGCGCGGACCATCCTGCTCCGTCCGCACCCGACCGTGCGCCTGCTCGATGGCCAGCAGAGCCTTCAGCAAACGGTCCGGGGGCAGCCCTGTCTCGATCAGCGCGGCCCCGTTCAGGAAGGCTGGCTGGCCCGCCGGACCACCCACCGGGTCGGTCTCGTACCAGCGGGAGACACGCAGCACCCGGGTGCGGTCCTGTTCTCCCACGGCGCGCAAGGCGCTGGCCAATGTGCCGGCGCGATCGCCCAGGTTGGAGCCCAGGGCGAGCACAGCCAGACTTGCCGAATTAGGGTTTGAATCGGCTGTCATTCGAGCCAGCTCAGGACAATGAGCGCCTGGTAGGTGGCGGAAACCGAGGAAGGATTGCCTTTGGCGACGCCGTAGCCGCCATCGGCATTGCGGCAGGAGGCTACAAAGGCACGCAGTTTTTCGGCGTTGGGTTGGGCGCCCAGCATCCTGATGGCGCGCATCACGCGGTAACAGGAATCGAGGTCACTGGGCTCCCTTGGGGAATTGGCCCACCCGCCATCCTCCTTCTGGCCAACCATCAGGCGACCGGCCAGTTCCTCCCGCTCCGCCCGCTGGAGCTGGGCCCCCAGCCGCAGCCGCGCCGCGGTGGAGCCGCCCACCAGTCGGGCATTTTCCGGGGAGGCCGACTGGGCCTTTTGGACCAGCGCCAGCCAGGCCTCTTTCTTGGCCGGCATTTGTTTGCCCGCCTCAAAGGCGGCTGCGGCCAGCCGAACCGTCTCGAAATCAGTTGCCAGGGTTTCCAGACGGGCAAACTGCTCCGGAAGCCTGCCGGCGATCTGGGGCAGCTTTTCCGCGCCCAGGTCATGCAGGGCCATGATGCCCACGGCCTGAAGGGTTGCGGCAGACGGGCCCGGCATCTGATCAGGACCGTCGGCAAAGCCCTCGGGGGTGAGACATGCCACGACAAAATCGCGGCAAGCAGCCAGATCGGCGGGTTGCACTCCCAAAAGGCGCAGCCCCCGAACCGCCCCCAAGGTAGCCCGCAGCGAGGCCTTGCCACCCGCTTGCGGGGCATACCCGCCCATGGGCGTGGCCAAGGCCGCCAGATACCGGGTGGTTTGGGCCACCTGATCGGGGGGGAGGGCCGGTTTGGGCTTGGCCGGCGCGGGCTGGGCTGGAAGTAGCGTGGTCAGCAAAAACAGGACCGGGGCGGCTGAAACGAACATTTTGAAAACCCAGGGATTTTTCAATGGGTTGGAGGGGGCGGGAAGAGCCGGGACCGGAGGGAGAAACCAGCGGCTCTGACTGGTATCTTAACCAATACGCAGACATTCCGCGAATGAATCTTGGAGACGCCCCATGGCGGACCTGAAATCACCCGGCAGCGGGGGCAAAACCCCGTCCAAGCCACGCTCTTTTCTGGCTGGCCAAGGCTGGAAATGGCTCAGCTTCCTGCTGCTGCTGGTGCTTTTGGACCTGCTGATCATCTTCAAATGGAGACGGGGCACCTCACCGGAGAGCCCCGAATGGCTGGATCGGATGAACCGGGGCCTGGCTTATCTGGAGCAATTCAACTACGAGCCGGCAACCCACCAGTACGAACAGGCCCTAGCGATCAAGCCCAAGGATGTGGCCACCCGGATCAACCTGGCCATCGCGCTTTTGAACCAGGCGAAGCCGGAGACCCTGGACAAGGCGGTGGAACTACTGCGGGGTGTTTTGGCGGACCAGCCGGAAAACCCCTACGCGAACTATTGCCTGGCGATCATCCTGCAGTACCGGAACGATGTGGAGGGGGCCCTGCCCCACTTCGAGGCAACCGCGAAGGCATCCCCCGATGACGCCCACGCCTGGTACCAGGTGGGCAAATGCCTGATGGAACTCGACCTGCGTCCGGACGAGGCGTTTGACGCCCTGACAAAAGCCGTGGAACTGGAACCGGCGTTGAACGCCGCCCGTTACGCCCTGGCCATGCACCCGAAAACGCCAGGCGACGCACGCAAGTCGATGCTGGACGAGCAGAGGGCGCTGGCCGACGCCATCTGGGAACGGGAATACAAGGTCCGCTACTTCGACATGGGCCCGCACGCCGAGGCGGTTCCCCTGCCACCGGTGGCACCACCGCAGGGAGTTCAGGCTCTGACAGCCTCGGAGGTCCCCGTGGCACTGGCGGCCGGCACGGAGTGGAGGGTTCCGGGAGACAAGGATGAATATGCGGCCGAAATCGCCCGCCACGGACGGTGTTCTGTCGTCCTGGACCGCCAGGCCAATGGCGTGGAAGACCTGTTTTTGCCCGGTGCCGTGGTCCGCAAGGGCAAACCCGGCGACTTGCTGTTGACCCCCGATGGATTGGGCTGGAAGGACATCACCGAAGAGGCCGGGCTGGCCGAAGGTTCGAGCCGGATCGCCGCCGCGGGCGATCTGGACAACGACGGCAAACCAGAATTATTGGTGGCTGGGGCCACCGGATTAAAAGTCTTCAAAAATCTCGGCAATGGCAAATTTTCCGCGCTTTCCCTCACTGCCGGAAGGGGTGAGGAGCCGGGTAAATTCTCCGGCATCGCGCTGGCGGACATCGACCAGGACGGTGACCTGGACATTTTCGCCACGCGGATGGAGGGCGAGCCCAAAGCTGCCCTGGCGGTATGGCTGAACACCTCGGATGCGGTGGAAGCGGCCGCCGGAAAGCCCACCGAACCGCTGAAACTGCGGTTCGAAACCAAAGCCCTGCCGGGGGTGGAACCCACCGCCTCCCTGGCCGGTTTGACCTTGGCGGATGTGGATGGCGATGGCGATTTGGACATGGTCTTGCTGCCGCTGCAGGCAGGCAAGCCGGTCTGGGTGAGGAATGACCGACTGTTGCGCTTCAAGACGCTCCCCGTTGGCACGCCGGCGCTCCCCGAAGCCGAGTGGCGAGCCTGCGTCTCGCACCTGGGCGACCTCTACGAACCGGCGCACCTGCTTCTTCTCCGGGCCGAAGGCAACGCCATGCGCGCCCAATGGAGCCCGCACGGCTGGAAAACCAACGATTTGCAGCTTCCCGCAGGACGACAGGCGCTGCGTCTGGACCTGAACCTCGATGGCGACCCGGACCTGATCACCCTGGACAAGGAAGGCAACGCCCGGTTCATGGCGGGAGCCTGCCGGGAAGGAACCCAGTTGTATCTGCGCGGGAATCTGGACGGTCTGGTGGCCTCGATGGGGGCAACCAACGAGGGGACACATCTGCTCGCCCTGAAAAAAACGGGTGGCCTGACGCACATCGGGTTGGCGCTTCCCGGCCGCCACATGCTGGTGGTTCGTCCCACCGGTTTGAGGAAAACCGGAGATTACCTGCGCACCACCGCGGAATCCGTGGGAACCCGCGTGGGAGCCTTGGCCGGGTCATTCCGCGGGTGGGATGAGGTGGGCACCGGCCAAAGCCTGGGCCAATCGAGCCGCTCCATCCGGCTTGGCGCAGGTCCCCTGGAATTCGCCCAGGCGATCCGCCTGCGCTGGCCCGATGGCGTGCCCCAGGCGGAAATGGATCCCCAGGTGGGCACCCTGATCCCGCTGGTGGAAACGAACCGCAAGCCGACCAGTTGCCCGGTGCTCTTTGTCCAGGGCACCGATGGCAAGTGGGAATATGTGACCGATTGCCTGGGGCCGGGGGCCCTGGGCGAACAGGGGCCGGACGGGTCGGTGCGCCCGGCGCGGCCGGTGGAGGTCCTTCGCCTGCCGGAAGCAGTGGGCCGCAGGAAGGGCAAGCTGGTACTACGCCTGGCGGAACCGATGGATGAGGTGATGTACCTCGATGGCGCCCGGTTGGCCGTGGTGGATCACCCGTTGGGCACCGAGATCTGGGCCGATGAGCGGTTCAACTTCACCGGTGACGCGCCCACCAGCCAGTTGATGGTGGTGGGCAACCTGGTCGGCCTGAACGAAGCCAAGGACAACACCGGGACCGATGCCCTGGATCTGTTGGCCCGGGCGGATGGCGCCAGCGTGACCAACTTCCCCCGGCTGAGCTGGATGGGATTGGCGGCTCGGCACAAGCTCGATCTGCGTTTCCCCCAACCGGGTGGCAAGGGCCCGCTGGTGCTGTGCGGCGAGGGCGGTGTGGACTACCCCTATCCCGAATCGATGAATGCGGCCACCCAGGCCGGCCTCACCCTGCTGCCGCCCACGCTCGCCCGGCGCGGCGCGGATGGAAAATACACCCCTGTGGGTGAAATGGGTTTTCCCGCCGGCCTTCCCAAGCCGATGCTGGCCCGCATCCCTGCGGGGGCCGAGGGGGGCGAGCCCTGGCGGCTGGAGAGCAACCTGCGGGTCTACTGGGACAGCCTGCGCCTGGGCCGGTTGCTGGGTGATGCCGAAACAGGCCAGGTGGCGGGGGTGACGGTGCGCTGGTTGGAACCGGGCGCCGCCAACCTGGACCGTGTCGGTTTCGCCCGGGAGATCCCCTCGGGGGAACTGGTGGCCTACGATGGCAACGCCCGCGATCCGGTTTCCGCCAGCCGCTGGAAGGGATCCTTCACCCGCCTGGGGGACGTGCGCGAACTGCTGGTCGGCGTGGATGACCGGTTGGCGGTCTGCGGCCCCGGCGACGCGGTGGACCTGGAATACCTCCTGCCAACGGAAGAACCCGGCCCAGGAATGACCCGCACGGTGCTGCTGCGCGTGCACGGCTGGTGCAAGGACACCGCCCCCACCACGCTGACAGCAGCCAGGGTGGAACCGCTGCCCTGGCGGGGTATGGCGGAGTACCCGTGCGTTCCCTCGCCCGATGAGAAGAACTGGGCCCCCCGGTGGAACACCCGCAAGTTCCGCTGACAGGTCCGGCAGGACTATTGATGAATCTGGTGCCTTGTATTTTCTTGGGAGTGAATGATGAGTGATGTGGATTTGACCAGCGCGCCCGACGTGAGCCAGTTGGAGTGCTTCCCCAATCCCCGGCCGGAGCGGGATTACCTGATCGAGATCACCTGCCCGGAGTTCACCACCGTGTGCCCCAAGACGGGCCAACCCGATTTCGGCACGCTGATCTTCAGTTATGTGGCCGACAAAACCTGCATCGAACTGAAGTCGCTGAAGCTGTACCTGCAGCGCTACCGCAACCAGGGCATCTTCTACGAGGTCGTGGTGAACAAGATCCTGGATGACTTCGTGAAGGTGGTGCACCCGCGCCGGTGCACGCTGACGGGCCGGTTCACGCCGCGTGGAGGCATCTCCAGCACCATCGTCGCCGAGCACACGGCGGGCAAATGACCCCCATTCCCCAGCCCGCCGGCCGCCCGGAGAATCCCAACCGGTCGGTGGTGCTGGACGAGTACCTGAGCCTGTTGCCTTACTCGCCCTATCCGGTTCAGGAAGAGGCGCTGCTGGCGTGGTTCGCCGATGATCAGGGCGTGCTGGTGTGCGCCCCGACCGGCACGGGCAAGACGGTGATCGCGCAGGCGGCGCTGTACGAGGCGCTGCGCACGAACACCCGCGCCTATTACACCACCCCGCTGATCGCCCTGACCGACCAGAAATTCCACGAGCTGCGCGAGACCGTGGTCAGTTGGGGATTCCCTGCCGACAGCGTGGGCCTGGTGACCGGCAACCGCCGGGTGAACCCCGACGCCCCCATCCTGATCGTGGTGGCGGAGATCCTGCTGAACCGCCTGCTGCACCCGGAAACCAGCGCGCTGGAAGGCGTGGGCGCGGTGCTGATGGACGAGTTCCACAACTTTGCCGACCCGGAGCGGGGCATCGTGTGGGAACTGTCGCTGGCGCATTTGCCCAAGCAGGTTCGGCTGCTGCTTCTCAGCGCCACGGTGGGCAACGCCATCGAGTTTCTCAATTGGCTGGAACGGTGCCACGGGCGGAAACTCGAGTTCGTGGAGGGGCGCGAGCGCAAGGTGCCGTTGAGCTTCCACTATGTGCCTGACGAGTTCCTCGCCGACCAACTGGCGCACATGGCCAAGGGTGAGGGGGAGCAGCGCAAGACACCCGCCCTGGTTTTCTGCTTCAACCGCGACCAGTGCTGGAGCGTGGCCGAGGTGCTCAAAGGGCAGGACCTGCTGCCCCCCGGCGTGCGGACCGAATTGCTGGCGGCCATCGACGCCGAGGACATGAAACGGGGCGCCGGCCCCCGGCTGGCCACGCTCTTGCGCCGTGGCATCGGCGTGCACCACGCGGGGCTGTTGCCCCGTTACCGGCGGGTGGTGGAGAGCCTGTTCGAACGCAAGCTGCTGGCCGTGGCGGTGTGCACCGAAACCCTGGCCGCGGGCATCAACCTGCCGGCGCGGTCGGTGATCCTGACCAGCCTGGCGAAGGGACCGGCGGGCGGACAGAAGCTGATCGACGCCAGCAGCGCGCAGCAGATCTTCGGCCGGGCCGGCAGGCCGCAGTTCGACGACAAGGGCTTCGTCTACTGCATGGCGCACGAGGACGATGTGCGCCTGACCCGCTGGAAGCGACAGTTCGACGCGATTCCGGAGGACACCAAGGATCCGGCGCTTTTGCGCAAGAGAAAGGACCTGAAACGCAAGAAGCCCGAGAAAAGCGACAAATTCCTGTACTGGACCGAGCCGCAGTTCCTGCAACTGCAGCAGGCCGCCCCGGCGCGCCTGTACAGCAAAGGGCCGCTGCCCTGGCGGCTTTTGGCCTACCTGCTGGAGGTGTCGCCCGAGGTGAACCGGATCCGCTCGGTGATCCGCAAACGGCTGCTGGATTCTCCCCGCGTCAAGGCGGGCGAGCTGCAACTGGACCGCATGCTGCTGGCACTGCACAAGGGCGGCTATGTGAAACTGGAACCGGCCCCGCCCGAACCGCAACCGGGCGCGCCGGAGCCGGCACCCGGGACCAAGGCGGAAGGTGGCTTGGCGGTGCCGCCGGAAACGGCCCACGCCACCGACAGGCTGCCGCGCCTGCTGGCTTTCCGCGGCGTGAACCCGATGCTGGCGGACTGGCTGTGCCCGCTGCTGGTGAAGGCGGATGATGTCGAGCGATTGCAACTTCTGGAAGGCTTGATGGAGGTGCCTGGCAACCTGGCCTGGGCGGTGCGCGTGCCCGAGGATCTGCCGCCCGGACCGCTGCAGCGTGAATACCTCGATCCCCTGCTGGTGCAAAAGGGACTCATCGCCTCGGTGGCCAAGGAACCCGGAGACGAGGAGGATGAACCCGACGACGGGGACCGCAGGCGGCGCGAGCGGCCTCCCACCCTGGCCGACCGGGCGCGCATGCTCTTCGAGGCCCAGCACCCCGAGGTGGGTGAGGCACCGATGCGGGGAGTCTGGGCCGCGGGTGAAATCCTGCGCGGCTACCACGGTGATTTCGAAACCTTCGTCAAGAACCGCGACCTGCTGCGGCAGGAAGGCGTGCTGTTCCGCCACATGCTGCGGCTGATCCTGCTGGCCGGTGAATTCGCGCGGGTGCCGCCCGAAGGTCTGGACGCCAAGGGGCAAGCCGAGTGGCGCGACTGGATGCGCCGGCTGGCCATCGACCTGACCCGGTGCTGCGCCAAGGTGGATCCGCAAAGCACCGAGCAAACCACCGGCGGCGAGGAAGATCCTTTGCTGGCCGAGGACCTGCCTCCCGCCGTGGCCAAGGTACTGGAAGTGCCACCGGAAGAGACCCAGGCCAAACCACCCGCCCCGATTTTCGGCGCGGGTCTGGAGGAAGAGTTGGACTAAGCCCTAGTCTCTCCCCCTTGCGGCAAAATGCCCCCCAAGCGTAGTGTCGGCTCCCAATGTCTTTCGGCTTCGGGGGCGGCAATGGGCGCAATTTGGGGAAGATTGGCAAGCGAATTTCAGGCAATCACGCGTGACGGGGCCCGCGCCCGCTGGGCATTGCTGGCCTGCATGAGTGTGGTGCTGCTGATCGGGGCAGCCGCCTACTACGGCAAAATCACCAGCGAGAAACGGTCGAACCGCTCCGCCATCCAGCGCTGGCAGCCGCAGATATTGGGGCTGGAACAGGGCGAGGATATCTCGCAAAAGTACGCCTATCCCAACCCTCCGATCATGTCGGTCCTGCTGCTTCCCCTGGCCAAGCTGCCTTCGGGCGTGATGGCCATCACCTGGTATCTGCTCAAGGTCGGCATGGCGGTGCTATCCACCGCCTGGATTCTGGCGATGGTGGACCCGCAAAAGCGATTGCCCTGGTGGGCCCAGGGTCTGGCCATTTTGCTGGCGATCCGGCCGATCATTGGCGATCTGCAGCACGGCAATGTGAACCTGTTTGTCTTTTTCATCGTGGTGGCGGCGCTGCGTTTGGCGATGGCCGGATGGAGCTTCGGCGGGGGTATCGCGTTGGCCCTGGCGGTCTCATGCAAGGTGACCCCGCTTTTATTCGTCCCATACTTCGTGTGGAAGCGGGACTGGAAACTGCTTGCCGGCTGGGCGGTGGGCATGGGATTGTTCTTGTACCCGGGCGTGGTGCCCGCGATGTATCTGGGCTGGGAGGAAAACCAGCGCAATCTGGTGTCGTGGTATCGGGAAATGGTGCATCCGTTCCTGGTGGAGGGAAAAGTCACCAGCGAGCACCCGAATCAATCCATCCCGGGCCTGGTGTTCCGCATGCTGACGGAGAGCCCGTCGTTTGTGGTCTACCCCGAGGGAGTGTTCACCCCGGCCGAGTACCACAACCTGGCCGCCCTGAGCCCGACGACAGCCAAACGGATCGTGCAGGCCTGCATGCTGGTGTTTGCCGCCGCGGTGGTATATTGCTGCCGCAATCCCCTGGCCGGTTCGGGCAACGGGCCAACCAGCAATCGTTACCTCGCAGCGGAATTCGGCCTGGTCTGCATTGGCATGCTGCTGTTCAGCGAACGGACCTGGAAGCACCACGCCGTGACCCTGGCCCTGCCCTGGGCGGTTTGGGCTGCGGCCTTGGCCACCGCCTCCAACTGGCAGGCGCGTGCGGGGTGGATTGGGCTGGCGCTTGCAGCCCAGATCAGCCTATGGACAACCAGCACAGGCTTGCTGGACGACCGAACCGCGAAAATGGGACAAGTCTACGGCGGCTACACCTGGGCGTTTTTGCTGCTGGCAGGTGGCATGGCTTTCACAGCCTGGCAGGGGCTGGCTAGCCGGAACGCCCAACCGGTCGAGGCGCAAGCCGCCTTGCCGATGGCCGCCTGAGCAAGGGGACAATCCATGAAGATTCCGAGAGGATTTGTATAAACCGGTAAAAAAAGCGTTGGCAGGTAAACAAAACCGCCAACCTGGCGTACAGTTGATAAGAGGACGCTAGTCCCATGAAATCCGCCCGCGCAGCCTACCCTCCGCAACAAATAGCCGAGGATGGTGGCGCGGGCGTGAGTTTTTACTGATCTGGAAACTCGGGAAAATGGAGTTGGCAACCTACCCGATGGTATTGCCGCCCCTGTCTCCCAGGTTGGCCCTCAACCGTTCCAGTGTGGCGGTCTGAACCCGGGACAGCCACTGGTCTTCCTCAGGCTTGAGATCCCTCACCAGATCGAGCCGGGTTTCCAATTCCCCCCGCACCATGCGGACCTGCAGGTCACGCACCAGGTCACCGGGCAGTTGCTGCCGAAGCATGCGGGCGTACATCTCGCAGGTTTGGCGGGCAGGGTCCAGACAGGGACAGGTCGAGCCGGAATCCAGGCACTCCAAATGCTCATGGGCCGCCTGATAGTGCGGCTCTTCCGAGGACAGTTCGACCAGGGCCCGGTTGAAGAACGGCCGGGCCTCGTCGCCCCGGCCGGCGTGGGCAAGGAACAAACCCAGCGCCGTGGCAGCCTTGCCGGTCAATTCCGGATGGGCCGCCCCCGCCGCCTGGGACAACGATTCACGCAGCAGGGCCTCCGCCTCTTCCAACCGGCCCGCTTCCGCCAGGAACTGACCCAGATTACGCCCGAGTTGGCTGACGAGGAAGGCGCTGCCTGTCGCGCGGGCCTCGTCCATGCCCGCACGGTAAGCGGCCTCCGCACCCGCCATGTCTCCCATCTGGGCCAGTGCCAGGCCCTTGCCCTGCAGCGCCTGGATGGCGTAGCCAGTCTCGTTCCGGGCCCGGTAGCAACGCTCGGCTTTTTCGATGGCGGCCACGCGGGCCTTGCCATCCCCCAACCTTCCTTCCAGATTGGCCAAAAGACCGCAAGCATCGGCCAGCACGCGGGATTTCTCCCCATGCGTGTGATCCAGCCACTCCACAAACCAACGCAACAACCGGCGCAAAATAACCGGGTCGGCGTCGCTGTCGGCCTGGGACAAATCGCTTACATGCGAGGCGAGCGCTTCAGCCATTTTGGAGAGGTTGAAGCCTTCCGGCGCATGGATGGGCAACAGGGGCACTTCGCCCAAGGTTGCGCGGGTTTCCGCCAGCAGGGTCAGCGCCTGCAACAGGTGATTTTCATCCCCCGCACCGGCCAGGCCGGGCAGGGCGTCCTCCAGCCTGTGCGCCGCCTCCTGGGCATCACCGGTTGCCAGCAGGGCCTGGGCCAACGGAATCACCAGCAGGGCCCGCTGTCGGGCGGCTTCGGCCGGGCTGAGGGCACCAGCGGCAGTCTGGGCCCTGCCAAACACCGCCCGGGCCTGGTCCAGTTTTCCGGTTTGCGCCAGCAGCAGGGCGTGATCGCGCAACAGGCGCAGGCGCAGGGGGGCGGCTGCGGGGTCATCATCCGACCCGGGCAGGACTTGTACCGCCTGGCTGAAGGCTTGTTCCGCATCTGGAAACTGGCCGGTCCACGCCTGAACCCAGCCCACCTCAAACCAGGCGCGGGCCTGCCGGGTGGCATCAGCGGATTTCAGCGCCTCGTTGAGTGCGCGGTTCACCGTGTCCAGGGCCCGGTCGGGCTGGTTGGCCTGCAGCCACTGGCGGGCCATCTGCAGGCGGTCCGACTCAAGGGGCCCCAGCGGATCCATCCGTCAGACCCCCAGGATTTTCTTGACCAGGGGCAAAGCCGCGGCAAGGGCCTCAGGAAGCTTTTCAGGCTCCTTGCCACCCGCCTGGGCGACGTTTTTCTGGCCGCCACCCTTGCCGCCCACCAGCTTGGCCAGTTCCCCCACCAGTTTGCCGGCCTCCACGCCCTTGGCGTGCAGGGGGTCACTGACCGCGGCCATCAAACCGGCCTTGCCCTCTTCGCGGAAACCCAGCACCAGCACCACCGGCTTTTTGGCCAACTTCAAGCCGCGCAGCAATTGCTCACGGGCCTGGTCGGCCGGGCACGGCGGCAACTCCACCGCCGCGAACAGCGCCTCGCCCACCTCGGTCGCCTCAGCCAGCATCTTCTCGATGGCTCCGGCCAGTTCGCCGGCTGCGGCCTTCTTGACCTTGTCCTCCAGCGCCTTTTTCTCATCGAGCAGCGCGTCAATCCTGGCCCCCAGATCCTCGGCCTTGCACTTCAGCTTGTCGGTGAGCCCGCTGATCAGTTCCGTCTGCTGGCGCAGCACCCGGCTGGCCAGTTCCCCGGCCACGCCCTGGATGCGGCGCACACCCTTGGCAACCGGTTCCTGGCCGGTGATATGGAAATGTCCCGCCTCGCCGGTTCGGGTCAGGTGGGTGCCGCCGCAGAACTCCACCGAGTCGTGCGCGGTGGCCTGACCGATCGCCTCCTGGCCCACCAGCACCACCCGGACCGGATCGGGATACTTTTCGCCAAACACCGCACGCACCCCGGGGATCTTCTTCGCCTCGTCCAGGGGGAGGGTGGCGACGGTGACCGGCAGGTTGGCGCGAATCTTCTCGTTGACGAGGTCCTCGATGCGCCCGATCTCAGCCGGGGTGACCGGCTTGTCGTGCGTGAAGTCGAACCGGGTCTTCTCATGGTCGACCAGCGAGCCCTTCTGGTCCACCTTGTCGCCCAGCACCTCGCGCATGGCCCAGTTCATCAGGTGGGTCACCGTGTGGTGGCGCATGATGGGCATCCGGCGCTCGCGGTCGGCCTCGAGGAACGCCTCCTGCCCGATCTCGATCAGTCCGGATTCCACGCGGCCCACATGCAGCACCGCGTCACCCAGTCGCTGGGTGTCCTCGATCCAGAATCGGCCCGTGGGGGTGGTGGCCCAGCCCACATCGCCCACCTGCCCGCCCTGCTCGGCGTAGAAGCAGGTGCGGTCGGTGACGATGGCGCAGGTGTCGCCCGCCTTCAGGGTGCCCTGGCGCTGTACCTTGTTGTCGGTCACATAGCCCAGGATATGCCCGGTGGTGCTGAAGCCGTGGTGTTTCAGCGAGTCGTCGCACGCGGGGATCTCCCCCTCCAGCGCGGTGATGACCAGCTTCTTGCGCCCCTTGCCCGAGGTGTCGCGGAACTCCTCCATCTTCTGGTGGTAGCCCGACATGTCGATGGTGAGGCCTTCCTCCTCGGCCATCTGCCGCGTGATGTCCACGAACAGGCCGTAGGTGGTGTGCAGGTCGAACACCTCGTGACCGCCAAGCACCTTGCCGCCGGCCTTGCGGGTCTTCTCTGCCACCTCGGAAAAGAGACGCATGCCCCTGTCCAGGGTGCGGAGGAACGCCTCCTCCTCGTCGACCAGCACGCGCTGGATCTCGGCCTGGCGCTGGCGCACCTCGGGGAATGCGTCTCCCATCGCCTCGGCCACCGCGGGCACCAGCTTGTGCAGGAACGGCTCGCGCGTGCCCAGATATTGCCGGCCGTAGCGCTCGGCCCGGCGCAGGATGCTGCGGACGACATAGCCGCGCTTCTCGTTGCTGGGCGTCGCGCCATCCGCCAGCGAGAACGACAGGGCGCGGATGTGGTCCGCCACCACGCGGTAGGCGGTGTCGCGCAGGTCATCCAGCCGGCCGCTGTAGGCTGGCGCCTTCGTGACATCCTGGATGGCGGAAAACAGGCTGCCGAACAGGTCGATGTCGTAGTTGCTGCGCTTGCCCTGCAGCACCGCGCTCACACGCTCGAACCCCATGCCCGTGTCCACATGCTTGGCCGGCAGCGTGCTCAGCGATCCGTCGGGGTTGCGGTTGAACTGGATGAACACATTGTTCCAGATCTCGATGCAGCGGTCGGTGCCCTTGTTCACCAGGGCGCCGCCCGACTTGTCGGGGGTGAGGTCGATGTGGATCTCGGTGCACGGGCCGCAGGGGCCGGTGTCGCCCATCTCCCAGAAGTTGTCCTTCTTGTTGCCCAGGTGGATGTGGGCCTTGGGGATGCCGGTGGCCTTGGCCCAGATTTCGGCGGCCTCGGTGTCGGCGCCCAGCTTGTGGTCGGGGTCGCCCTCGAACACGGTGGCGTGCAGGCGCGAGGGATCCATCCCCCACACCTCGGTGAGCAGTTGCCACGCCCAGCGGATGGCCTCCTCCTTGAAGTAGTCGCCGAAGGACCAGTTGCCGAGCATCTCGAAGAAGGTGTGGTGGTAGGTGTCCTTGCCCACATCGTCGAGGTCGTTGTGCTTGCCGCCCGCGCGGATGCACTTCTGGGTGTTGACGGCTCGGCGATAGGTGCGCGTGCCGGTGCCCAGGAACACATCCTTGAACTGGTTCATGCCCGCGTTGGTGAACAGCAGCGTGGGATCATCGAGCGGCACCACCGGGCTGGATGGCACAAAGGTGTGGCCGTGCTTGCCGGTGAAGAAATCTATGAACTCCTGGCGAATCTGCTTGGCGCTGCGGATACTCATCGTCACACCTCGAAAACGGTTCATCCTGCAATCGGATTGGGATTGGCATCAATCAGTCGGCGGCCCAGCCGCCCAAGCCGACTCGGTGGCCACCCGGGTCACCTCGACCAGCGGCAACCCATAGGAGAGGGCGATCGCCTGGCAATCGTCAAACTCGGGGCTGGGCTGCCACTCAGGCGCACCCTTCAAGCCCTGCTGCCTGGCCCATTTGACGCGCACCACACCCCACGGGGTGGCGCATTCACCCGACCGTCGGGGCAGCTTCCACCGCGCGACCCGGTTTTTGCGCAGCCCCAGAGTGCGGGTTTCGGCCAGCACCGCCCGGGCGATGTGGGCCTCCCGGCCATCAGGTGCCAGCACCACCAGCAGGCAACCGGGGCGCCCCTTCTTCATCTGCGTGGCAATGGTGTAGGCGTCGAGGGCCCCGGCCTGGAACGCCTGGCTGACCGCGTGGGCGATCACCTCACCCGGTTGGTCGTCGATGGTGGTTTCCAGTTGCCAAACCCAGTCGGTCTCGAATTCCGCGGCGGGCGTTCCATGCCCCACAAACACCCGCAGCAGATTCGGATGGGTGGGATACCGCCTCGTGCCCGCGCCGTGTCCCACACGGTCGTAGGTGAGCAGGGGCTGGCTGGTCCACTGGTTCACCCAGGCCTTCAGCACCGAGGCGCCCGTGGGCGTGGTCAGCTCCCCCTCCACCGGATTGGGTGCCAGGGGCAGGCCGCGCATCAAAAGCGCGGTGGCAGGCGCCGGTACCGGCATCCACCCGTGGTCGCATTTCACCCGGCCGCTACCCAGCGGCGCCGGGGCGGCGCTGAGGTGATCGATTTCCAGCAGGTCGAGCGCCAGGGCGCTTCCCAATATGTCGGTGATGCTGTCAAGCGCCCCCACCTCGTGGAAGTGGACCTGATCAAGCGGCACATTGTGGATGGCGGCTTCTGCCTCGCCCAGCACCTGGAAGGCATCCAGCGCGCGCTGGCGGGCCCGCGGGGGCAACCCCGAGGCGTTGATGATCTCCTGAATCTCGGGAAGGTGCCGGGCCGGTTGGTCGTCCGGTGCTTCCACCTCCAGATGGAGCGCGCGCACGCCGCAGTGGCTCACTTCCTCGACACCCAGGGTCACCGGCAAGCCGAGGCGTTCCAGCATGGCCCGGATGGGATCGATCGGCGCGCCGGCATCAATCAGGGCGGCCAGGAGCATGTCGCCGGCGATACCGCTGAAACAGTCGAGGTGCGCCGTTGCCACAAATTGCCCCATCCAACCGAATCTGATCGGGAAAAAGTGGCCCGGGCGGGACTCGAACCCGCACCTCCTTACGGAGACAGGCTTCTAAGACCTGCATGTCTGCCATTCCATCACCGGGCCATGGGTTCCCCGAGGAAATCCACGCAGTGCCATGCTAGCGCAAACCAGCCAGAAATTGCAGGCATTTTGCCGACAAATCGCGATCGGGAAATGGTTTTGGCCCGGCTCAGGCTGGACCGGGCTTGGGTTCGGCCAGTTTTTTGATCAGCACCAGGGAATGTCGGCCGCTTTTGTCATACTTTTCACGCCGGCCAGGGGGCAGGCTCTCCACCGAGCCGGGCAAAAAGCCCCCCTTGTTCTGGAAGTAGTTGAAGGTCTGGGTGGAGAGGCAAAACAGCTCGTCCATGCCGGCCTCGCGGGCCTTGGCCTCGGCGTACTGCATCATCTTCGAGCCGATCCCCCGGTTCTCGAAACGCGGATCGACACAAACGCAGGCCAGTTCCGCTTTTTTCTCCGTCGGATACAGGTGTACCGCGGCGCAGGCCACCGGGGTGCGGTCCACCTCGAACACAAAGAAATCAGGCGACTGCCGCTCGATCTCCGTCCGGGTGCGCCGAACCAGTTCCTCAGCCGCCACGCCGTCGGCGATCAGGCTCATGATGGTGCGGCTGTCACTTTTCTTGGCCGGCCGGATCGATTGGTATTCGTTGGTGTGCACCATGGTGCCCACGCCCAGGTTGGAAAACACCTCCGCCAGCAACCCCTCTTCCATGCGGCCGTCAATGATGTGGACCCGGGGAACCCCCAACCGTACCGCCCGCACCCCCTGCTCCACCTTGGTGGCCACCTCCTGGGGCATTAGTTCCCGGGCGCTCCGCAGCAGGGTTTCGGCTTCTTCCACGGACATCGAGCGGATAAGCCGGGCCTTGCCCTCCTCGGGCGGGTGACGGGTCAGCACGGGCTTTAGGGCCTCGGCCACCTTGTCATTGACCTTGGCGGGCAGCACCACTCCCGGATGGGTGTTCAGGTAGATCAGCTTGGCGGCCTTCAGCGCGGCCGCCACATCCACCGCCACCACATCTGAATTGAGACGATAGGAACTGCCCTCGCCATCACTCGCCACCGGCGGCACCACCGGGATCACACCTTGGGCGATGGTGGACAGCAGAAAGTCGCCGTTCACCCGTTCCACCTTGCCGGTGTGCCGGTAATCGACGCCGCCCAAAATCCCGGCCGGGTGGGCCACCAAAAAATTGCCGGTGGCACCCCGGAGATCGGCGGCATCCAGCCCCTCCACCAACTCGTAGCTGACCCGGGTGCTGGCGAAAAGCGCCAGTTGTAGCGTGGCGTCGTCGGTCAACCCGGAGCCATCCAGATTGGTGGGGGTTTCCCCGGTCCGTTGGGCCAAACGGGTGATCTGGTGGGCCGCGCCATGCACCAAAACCACACCAATATTGAGCGACCTCAGCAGCGCAATATCTAGCAAAAGATTTCTAAAATTTTCATCTTCAACCACTGCGCCATCCATTGAAATCACAAACACCCGATCCTTGAACCGGGGAACATAGCGGAGGATTTCGCGCAGTTGGGTAAGGCGATTCATGGTGACCGGCGGTTTTCCCCGGAGGACAGAAGGTGGAGATGCCGTCTGGGAAGTCTATCAAGGAAGGGACTCGTCCGGAGGTGGATTTCGGGGGCCGTTTTGGTTGACCCGGTTGCAGGGGAACATAGTATGAGCTTTTGTCCGGGCGCAGGGATTGTGACAATCGCGCCGTCAGAACGCATCCAACCCGGGAGCTTAGATGGCTGGCAGTATCACTGGCATTCAAAATGTGGTCATCGTGGGTTCCGGCCCGGCCGGTTGGACCGCGGCGATCTACTGCGCCCGTGCCAACCTGAACCCGTTGGTGGTGGAAGGTGCCATCACCGAGGAAAACCGCATGAAGGGCACGCTGCCGCTGGGGCAGCTGAACCTGACCACCGAAATCGAGAATTTCCCGGGATTTCCCGCCGGAAAATTGCGCGAGTACCTGTCCACCGCCTTGCCTGAAGACCGCCAACCGTTCTGGATCCTCGACAAGGGCAACCAGCCCGCACACGGCCTGACCGGCCCCGAGTTGATGGAGCTGATGCGGCAGCAGGCCATCAATTTCGGCGCGCGAATCCTCACCGATGACGTGACGAAGGTCAATTTCACCGGCAAACCGTTCCATCTGGAAACCTTGGAAAACGGCCCCATCCAGGCCCACACGGTCATCATCGCCACCGGGGCCCGGGCCAACTGGTTGGGTTTGCCCAGCGAGGAGCGGTTCAAGAACAACGGCGTCTCGGCCTGCGCCGTGTGCGACGGGGCGTTACCCCGCTTCCGCAACAAGGCGCTGGTGGTGGTGGGCGGCGGCGATTCCGCGGTGGAGGAAGCCAGCTACCTCACCAAGTTCGCCGCCAAGGTCTACCTGGTGCACCGCCGCGACAAGCTGCGTGCCTCGAAGATCATGGAAAAACGGGCCCTGGAAAACCCGAAAATCGAGATGTGCTGGAACAGCGCCGTGGACGAGGTGCTGGGCACCGATGCCGACGGCGTGACCGCCGTCCGTTTGAAAAGCACCACGGGTGCCCCCACGCGCGAGGTGACGGTCTCCGGCATGTTCCTGGGCATCGGCCACACTCCCAACACCGACTTTTTGAAGGGCGTGCTGGAACTGGATGACAAGGGTTACATCGTCTGGAAGAAGATGATGCGCACCAACACCTCGGTGGACGGCGTTTTCGCCGCCGGCGATGTGGCCGACAGCAACTACCGCCAGGCCATCACCGCGGCCGGCACCGGCTGCATGGCGGCCCTGGACGCCGAGCGCTGGCTGGCAGCGGAAGGAATCCACTGATTTTGCCGGCGGTCCCGGTATTTTCCCCGGCCAATTCAGGGTGACAGAAACAGGCAACACGCTACTATTAATGATGTGACCTGACTCAAATACAGGTCCCGACCTCGTAGCTCAGCTGGTAGAGCACGTCACTTTTAATGATGGGGTCCTGGGTTCGAATCCCAGCGAGGTCAAT